>Ga0208061_100103_pt1 | contig 29048 bp, 22 predicted proteins | sample DeeseametaMP0555_FD_184209 | JGI IMG/M metagenome (GOLD analysis project Ga0208061, IMG submission 184209) | Marine microbial communities from the Deep Atlantic Ocean - MP0555 (SPAdes) | ecosystem: Environmental > Aquatic > Marine > Oceanic | place: South Atlantic Ocean | collected 2011-01-23 | reverse complement strand
GTGGCCCAGTGGCTCGAGCCGTTCGCAATCGGCGGTGTCTGCGGCGACCATCTCGGGGAGGATCGTCTCGACGTTTTCGAGCGCGGCGTCGGGATCATCCGAGCCCTCGAAGTAGGCGCGGATGTAACCGGGGAAGTCGATGCGGTTTCCGTTCGCGCGGAAGAGGTGCACCTTTCCATCGTGCTCGACCTCGAGGTCGACGCGGATGCTGGTGCGGCGAGCATCGGCCATCTGGCAGGCGACGGTACGCTCCCAGATGAGGCGGTAGAGCTTGAGCTCGTGGCCGCTCAGGCCGCTCTTATCGGGGTGCGTGAACGCATCACCGGAGGGACGGATCGCCTCGTGAGCTTCCTGCGCGTTCTTGCTCTTCGAGGAGTAGAAGCGCGCCTTCTCGGGGATGTAATCATCGCCATAGAGGTCCTTTGCAGCGGTCCTCGCGGCGGCGACTGCCTGCTTCGAGAGGTTGATGCTGTCGGTCCTCATGTAGGTGATATGACCGTTCTCGTAGAGGCGCTGCGCGGTGCTCATCGCCTGCTTGGCGCTCATGCCGAGCTTCCTCGAGGCTTCCTGTTGAAGCGTCGAGGTCGTGAACGGTGGTTTTGGCTTGGTGGAGTACTGACGCTCGACGACATCGCTGACTTCGAAGCTCTTGCTCGCGAGGTTCGCGACCAGCTCGGTGGCGTTATCCTCGTCGAGGAGTAGGACGTCCTTGCCCTTGGCGATTTGCCCTGTGGATTCGTCGAAGTCCTTGCCGCTGGCGAGCCTCGTGCCATCGATCGAGTGCAGGTTCGCGGTGAAGGGTTCGCTGTCCTTGGTCAGCTCGGCCTTGATGTCCCAGTAGGAACCGATCTTGAAGCGGCGACGCTCGCGCTCGCGCTCGACGAGCAGGCGAACCGCGGCGCTCTGGACGCGGCCAGCGCTCAGGCCGTACTTGATCTTTTTGCCCACGAGGAGCGAGAGCGGGTAGCCGACCAGGCGATCGAGGATGCGGCGTGTTTCCTGTGCCTCGACCAGGTTCATGTCGATGGTGCGCGTGTTCTTGAGCGCGTCATTGATCGCGGTCTTGGTGATCTCGTGAAAGACCATGCGCTTTGTAGGAACCGAGGGCGCGAGCAGCTCGAGCAGGTGCCAGCTGATCGCCTCTCCTTCGCGGTCTTCATCTGTCGCGAGGATGAGTTCATCAGCTTCGCTGAGCGCGTCCTTGAGGTTGGCGACGGCCTCCTCTGCGCGCTGTTCTTTGACGACGTAAAAAGCCTCGAAGCCATTTTCAGTGTTCACGCCGAGCTTTGCCCACGGCTTCTTCTTGTGCTCTGCGGGCATCTGGCTGGCGTTGTCGGGCAGATCGCGAACGTGCCCCAGCGAGGCAAGCACACGGTACCCGTCAGGGAGATATTTCTCGATCGTCTTGGCCTTGGCAGGCGACTCCACGATGACAAGGGTCGATGGCATAAAGGTTCCGTCCTCAAAATAGTGCGAATCCGCGAAGACCGGCTTCCCATAGGGAGCAACGAGGCGTTAAGACCCCGAAGGTTCGCGAAAATTCTGGTTTGTTCCTACCCGGTCGGGCCCAGAGCATATGACGGATCGTCTGGCATTTGTCCAGATACGATTCTGTGATCGCGTGGGCCGATAGGTTGGGCCGGGCAATGAGAATCGATGCAAGAAACGATGTTATGTTGCATCGACATTCCCACCGAGTTTTTGATTTTGCCCACTCGGCCGGGCATGTCCAGTCAAACAAACGATCGTTTTACGACTGTTTGTCATGACCAATCCCGAGCGCTCAGGACTTGTTGTTCTTCTCGAGCTCTTCGCGAGCCTCGCGCACCATATCCATGGGGTCCTTGCCAGACTTCATCATCTTGGCGAACTCCTTCATCTGAGCCTCGAGTTGCTCGGGGGTCATCGAGTCGAAGTCGACCTGCTTGAGGAGTTCGGGGTCCATGCCGCCCATGTTCTTGAGCATCCCGGCGGGCATGTTTTTGAGGATCGAGGGCGCGTTCTTGAGCGCCATCTGAACCAGTGGCTTGAAGGGACCGCGGATGTTCCCGTCATCGTCGAACATCTGGTTCATCATCTTCATCGGGTCCATGCCGCCGAGACCGGGGATGCCGGGCATGCCCATGCCCGCGAAGGGGTTGCCACCGCCACCGGCAGCGGCCTGAGGAGCGGCGGGCTCCTCTTCCTGGAGCATGCCGAGGATGGAGTTGTGGAAGATGTCCGCATCGAGCGCCTCGTAGGCGGGCCCGAAGATAAACATCGGGAGCTCGGAGGGCGCCTGGCTGGCGCGCTTGAAGTCTTCTGTAGCCGCGGCCTCATCTCCATTGAGACGCGCCGCGGCGCCTCTCACGAGGTAGGAATCTGGCAGCGTCGGGTCGAGCTTGACCGCGCGCTCTGCGGCCTTGAGCGCGAGCGCGGTGTTTCCTTCGGTGAGCTGTACGTGCGCGAGCTGCACGAGGGCGAACGCCTCGTCGGGGAAGCGGTTCGAGGCGCTCATCGCATCCGAGCGCGCCTGCTTGGGCTGACCGTTGAGCAGCCGCAGGTGGCTTCGCAAAAGCAGCGCTTCGAGCGAGGGCTCCTCGTCAAACTTGAGCGCCTCCTCGATGATCGCCAGGGCATCCTGGGACTGGCCCATGACGGCCTTGAGACGAGCAGCGAGCAGCGCGTAATCCTGATCTCTGGGGGCGATGGCGCGTGCTTCCTTGAGATCGCGCTCGGCCTGCTCGAGCTCCCCGAGGTGAATCAGCACCTCGGCGCGCATGGCGTAGAGGCTCTCGTCGGAGGAATCACAGTGAATGGCGTGCGTGAGATCAGCGCGCGCCTTGTCGAGCTCGTCGAGCTCGATCAACACCAGCGCGCGGCCCGAGAGTGCGTTTACAGCGTCGGGGTCTTCATCCAAAACCTGGTCGAAGTATTCGCGCGCCTTGTCGAGCTTATCCATCTGGAAATGAGCCCAGCCAGCGAGCGCGTAAACCTCGGGGAGACGCATCCCATTATGGAGCGCGTGGCGGATATCCTCCTCGGCCTCCTCGTAGCGCTCGCCCTCGAGCTTGAGCTCGCCGCGCTTTGCCAGAAAGGCGGCGCGCAACAGGCGATGATCCTGATCCGTGGGGATTCCATTGAGGATCATATCGACGCGTGCGATCGCCTGTTCGTAGGACTCATCATCGATAAGGGGTTGAATCTCCTGCACGATCGCGGCGTAGAGCCCGCGGTGTTCTTGGGACAACATCTGATCGACTGTCTCGCTGGCCATCTCACTCTCCAGTTTGCGTTCTGTATACGTCTGCGTGTGGGGAGGTGTTTTACCACCCGAACACAACATAATCACCAGGTTTTGATTCGATACTCCCGCAGCGGTTTTAGGGCGTCGAGCGCAATAAATCGAGCGGGAGGGCGCAATGTAGCACCGCGTTCACGGACTCCGCAACGGCGAGGTATCAATGGAAGGGGCCCGGTGGAATACCACCAGGCCCCTTTTATGCGCACATCATTCAGCGTTCAGCTCGAGAGCTTCTCGAACATCTCGCGCAGCGGCTGCTCGCCGCGGAAGCCGACCGAGTTATCCTGCACCTCACCGCCCACCAAGCCGATGATCGTGGGGATGCTGCGAACGCGGAAGGCTTGAGCGAGCGCGGGCTCGCTGTCGATGTTGACCTTACCGACCTTGACCTTTCCGCCGTACTCACCCGAGAGCTTCTCGAGGATCGGGGTGATGCTCTTGCATGGGCCGCACCAGGGCGCCCAAAAGTCGAGGATCACGGGGACGTCGCTGTTTTTGACTTCGTTGTCAAAGTTGGAGGCGGTAATCTCGATCATCTCTATTCTCTCTATTTTATCCGTGAAGGATGTCTTTGGAATGCCGCCAGATCCCAGCGGCCAGTCATCAATATGTACACGCGCTCCGGAGGTTGCAAGCCCCTTGGTCACGACCCTACCCCGATGCACCGCGGAGAGCGTGATGTGGCCTACACCTTAACGAATCGTAAAAACACGATTTTGCACTTTTGGCGTTCGGACATGGCGCTCCATCTGGTGTGGCCGCCGCGTTCTATGCTTGGTGTGATTGACCGCGGAGCGGGTGTTTCATGTGAAGAAAGAGAGCGTGTGTGGTGGGTTATGACCAGGTTAAAGGCGAGAGGGATAAGAGGGGCAAGGAGGCAAAAAAAGATGGAAGGAAGGGTTCATCCCACCCTCCCTTCGGGATCCATAAGATCCCGCCCGCCGTCACCGACCAGACGCACCGCAGCCCTCCAACGCTGACCGGCTTCTAAAAACCACTCCAGCGCGGATTCCGCAGACCACAACAAGTGCATCCGAGGCGCTTCTTCGCCCCTGGCCAGGGCGCGAAGATGGCACTTCTCTTTTCGGACGCCGACGCGCGATCCTTGCTCCATTGCTTTGATTTTCCCCATTTTTTCCACAGGTCGCCGCTGACCGAGAGGGGGCGCGGGATTGTCCACGCCGCATCTGCGCATGCTCCGTCAACTTCTCGCGGACAATCCCGCGCCCCCTCTCGGTCACACACCTCACCGCAAAAACAAAAAGGCACCACGCCAATGTGACGTAATGCCTTTTCGATTTCAGCGCCTGAATCGATACGAACTCAGACCGTCCAGTTCTCGAGGAGCTCGCGAACGCGCTTGAGGAACTTGTCCGCGGTCGCGCCATCGATCACGCGGTGATCGAAGGACATGCAGAAGATCGAGGTCGGGCGCACGAGGATAGCGTCGGTCTTCTGATCGACCACCACGCGCTTCTTGATCGCGCCAGTCGCCACGATGCCAACCTGAGGTTGGTTGATCACGGGGATACCGAACTCGGGACCGAACACGCCGTGGTTGGACACGGTGAAGGTTCCGCCGCGAACCTCATCGGGCTTGAGCTTCTTGGTGCGAGCGCGCTCGGCAAGATCGTTTACTGCGCGCGCCACGCCGAGCAGACTGAGCTCGTCGACGTTGCGAACCACGGGAACAATCAGGCTATCATCGAGCGCCACCGCGACGCCCACGTTGATATCACCGCGATAGATGATGTTGTTATCGGCGTCGATCGACGCGTTCATCAGTGGGAACTCGACCAGCGCCTGACCGAACGCCTGGACCATAAAGGCGGTGAACGTGAGCTTGACGCCGCGCGCGGCGAAGTCTCCCTTGAGCGCCTTGCGCGCGGCCACCACCGCGCCAAAATCCACCTCGTGCACGGTGTGTGCGTGCGCGCTCGTGGCGCGGCTGGCGACCATGTGGCGCGCGATCGCGAGGCGTTGAGGTGCCATCGGCTCGATCGTGTCGCGAGGGTTCATCTGCACTGGAGGCAGCGCTGGAATCTCGCGCATCGTTGCCCCAGGTTGCGGCGAGCGAGCAGGCGCCGGAGCGCTGCTCGCCGCAGGCGTGACCTGCGCAGGTTGGCGATGATCGCCACGCTCGATAAACCCGAGGATATCATCACGCGTGACGCGACCCCCTCGACCCGAGGCAGGGATTGGCGAGAGATCCTCGATCCCATGCTCGGCTGCGATCTTGCGCACGAGCGGTGTGGAACGCGTGCGGCGGAGTTGATCGGCGGTGTGCTCTGGCCCTGGAGTGATTCCAGCCATCGCCACGCCAGCGCCGTTGGCGGCGGGTCGGCTTTGCGGCGAGGAGGGCTGCGTGGCAGCTGTGCTCGCCGCAGGCGCAGGGGCCTCGGGCTGACTTGGCGTGGAGGCCGCAGGAGCCGAAGCTTCCGCAGAACCACCCTCGCCGTTGGTGTCGATACGCGCCACGATCGTGTTGATCTCGACCGTCATTCCGGGATCGACCAGGCGCTCGACGAGCACCCCTTCGACCGGGCTCGGGACCTCGGCATCGACCTTATCGGTAGTGATTTCGAAGAGCGGCTCGTCGCGCTCGACAAAATCACCGATCTCCTTGAGCCAGACTGTCACCGTCCCTTCGGCCACCGACTCTCCCATCTGTGGCATGACCACGTCTTCGCGCATGTGCTGCTCCTCGCTCGCTTGGATGGACTCTTCTCGCAGTATTATCGTACCAGGTGTGCGCTCCACCGATGCGGCGAGAGGGACCCCTGTGAGGTTCGCTCTCGCCGCATCGGTGAGCATGCATCAAATGTGAATCGTGTGCCCCGTGACCGCGTGCGCGGCCTCTCCGACGGCCTCGGCGAGCGTCGGGTGAGGGTGGATCGTGTGGAGGATCTCCTCGATCGTCGCCTCGAGCTCGAGCGCCAACGTGGCCTCCGTGATGAGCTCGGTGGCCTTGGGGCCAACGATGTGCATCCCGAGCAGCTCGTCGTACTTCGACTCGGAGACGATCTTCACGAAGCCCTCTCCCTTGCCAAGGATGTTTGCCTTGCCGATCGCAGAGAACGGGAACTTGCCGACCTTGACGTCGTAACCTTGCTCGCGCGCGGCGGCCTCGGTCAAACCGACCGAAGCGACCTCGGGGGTGCAGTAGGTGCAGTTGGGGACGCGACCGTAGTTCAATGGGCGCGGGTCCTTGCCGCTGAAGTGATCGACAGCGAGGATCCCCTCCTTGGAGGCGACGTGCGCGAGCCACGGCGTATTGACGATATCACCGATGGCGTAAACCCAATCGAGGTTGGTCTTCATGAACGCGTCGACTTCGATGAAGCCGCGATCATCGACCTTGACGCCGTTCTCTTTCAAGCCGACATCCTCGGTGACGGGGCGACGGCCCACAGCCACGAGGAGGTGCGAGGCCTCGATCTTCTGGCTCTGCCCCTTGGCGTCCTGAACCACGATCTCGACGCCTTTGCTGACGGCTTTCGCGTCGGTCAGCTTCGAGTTGGTCATGACGTTCATGCCTTGCTTCTTGAACGCCTTGGCGACCTCATGCGAGACCTCCTCATCCTCGATCGGGAGGATGCGGTCCTGCATCTCGAGCAGCGTGACCTTCGAACCATAGCGAAGAAAAACGCTGGCAAACTCGGAGCCGACTGCGCCGGCGCCGAGGACGACGAGATGCTCGGGCTTCTCGGTCATCGCGAGCAAATCATCGGAGTCGATGATGCGCTCGTGATCGACAGGCAGGAAGCCGAGGTGACGACACGCCGAACCGGTCGCGAGGATCACGTGCTTGGCGTTGATCGTCTTTTTGGAGCCATCGGCGGCCTCGACGCTAACCTTGTTCTTGCCCGCCAGGCGCCCATGACCGAAGTGGACGTCGATCTTGTTCTTCTTCATCAGATACGAGACGCCGCCCGCATTCTTGGCGATCACCTTGGAGCGGTAGGCGTCCATCTTCTCCATATCGACGCTCGCCTCGACCGGCGTGACGCCGAAATCCTCGCAGCGCTTCATATCGTAGAGCAGGTCGGCGGTGTGAAGCATCGCCTTGGTGGGGATGCAACCGCGCAGAAGACAGGTGCCCCCGAGGCGCTCGGTCGCATCGCGCTCGACGATGGCCGTCTTGTGCCCTTGCTGGGCCGAGTGAATAGCCGCCACATAGCCACCAGGGCCGCTTCCAATCACGACGACATCATATTGCTCGCTCACCACACGCTCCTTGGTTTTTTGAGAGGTTCGGTCTCTGTCCAAAAACTGACGTTACCGGCCCGAAACCTACTAAGCCGAGTGGGATTGTCAAGCCGCATCCATGGCGCACCGCGTCACATGCGAGGCTAGAGATTGAACTGCCCGCGATGGGGGTGATACTCTTGCCGCCCCGTCCCCTGGTTTTCTCGAGCTGGCAGGATCAAAGAGACGTGTTTTACTACCGACGCTCCACCGCATATTTGCTGGGCATGGCGGCTATACTGGGCATCCTCGGCGCTGCGCCGATGGCTCATGCATACCGGCAAACCAAAACCTGCCTCTATCAAGACGAGCGCGATCCCAAGGCGCCTACGCTCGTCCCGAACTGCACGTTAGGAGAGGTGAGCTGGCCTGTGAGCTGGCCCGCCAGACGGATCGCCTACAAGATCAACAGCGCCGGAACGCAGGATCTTGGCGGGAACACGAACGAACTCACCGCAGCCATGCGCGCAGGCGTCGAGGTCTGGAACTCGCCAGAGTGCTCGGACTTCGAGTTTGTCTATGAGGGCGAGACCTCGATCGCGCGCCATGATCCAAAGGATCGCGTCAACGTCGTGGTGTTCCTCGATGAAGGTTGGCCAGACACCTCCGACGCCATCGCGCTGACCACCACCACGATGACTCAGCGCGGCGAGTTGGTGGACGCGGACATCGAACTCAACAGCCAGGTGCACACCTTCACCATCACGGACACCAACGTGCTCGCCGATGTCAGCAACACCATCGCACACGAAGCGGGGCACATGCTCGGCCTGGATCACTCCTCCGAGGCCGAGGCCACGATGTACTACGAGGCGCCTGATCGCGAGATCAAGAAACGGGACTTGCACCCCGATGATATCGCGGGGGTTTGCACGATGTACTCCAGGGATGTGCCCGAGTCCGTGTATGTGGACGAGATCGACGAGGGCGGATGTTGCGCCACGCTCCCCGCAGGCCAGGCAAACGCCAGGGCGTATTGGTTGCTCCTGCTCGGCCTTGTTATAGGCTGGCGCGTGCGGCGAGGAGCAGGCGCGAGACGCCGCTCTCGCCGCAGTTGATACCGAAGAACCGAGGACGCCCGAGAGGCCCGATATGTGGAACCGCGAGCTCGCTGAGATCGACCTGAGCGAACTGAAAAAAGAGAAGCAGGTGCTCATGTTCGAGTACACAGACCCCTTCGGACAACCCGCGCATGGGTTCGCGTTGATGTGGGAGGGGGAGCTACGCGCCTACCGCAACCTGTGCCCACACTGGAGCGTGGCGCTCGATCACAACGGCAAGTTCTTCGATGACGAAGAGGAAGAGCTCATGTGCCATATGCACGGCGCGACGTTCGATCCGGGCACGGGAAGATGCACATGGGGACCTCCGAACGGAGCAAAGCTCGAGACCTTCGACTTGCAAGAGGTCCCTGGAAAACCAGGTATCTATAAGGTGATGCGGCGCGCGGGGATCTCACTGATTTGAGCGCGTCGGCGCCCAGCCCGAAGGGGGCGCGGTTTTTGATCACCGCAAGAAATGAAGAAGGCGCCCTGGCTTTACACCAGGGCGCCTTCTTATTGCTTTGGCGCCATCCAAAAACCGCGCCCCCTTCGGGCTGCTCACCCTTTGGCGCGAATGCTCACCAGGAATCCTCGGCGACCTGATCGCCAGGGAAGATCTCGAGCGCGACCGGGTTGATTTCGGTGCCCGTGGAGACCTCGATTTCGTTGCCCCACTTCTCGACCGAGATCCCCTCGCCGCTGTCGGACTCGTACTCGAAGTACTCCATCTGCAGGCCAGTCTTGCTGCCGGTCTTGCCTTGCTGATTCACGCGCGCGGTGCCGCGCTCGATCATGCGGTAGCGCTCACCGGCGTAGTTGATGAACTCGGGGAGGGGTGCGCTCAGTTGCAGATCCTTGACCTCCTGCCACATCGACACCTCGAGCCGATCATCCTCCTCGACAGACAACCACATCACATCGTCGCCATCGACGAGCATGTACGTGATCCAGGTGTAGCCATCCTCCCAGTAATTCAGGCGACCCTCGATCATGTAGTCGGTGCCAAAGTAGGAGATGATGTCGTTGAGACGCAGGTTCATCAGGTTGTTCCCACCGCTGGATGGGCCAGGGAGTTGACCTGCGGGCGTAAAGCCACCGCCACCGCCATAACCTGGAGGGAGCTGCTGGCGCTCCATCTCGCGAGCGCGTCGATAGAAGACGAAGCTCGCGGCAGCGGTTCCAAAGAGCATGATCATAAAGATGAGGATAAGGACGCTCATGAGCAAGTACTCCCCTGAGGTAAGCGAGGCTTCAAAAGTTGCGACGGGTGCGGACTATATCAACGCCATCGTCGATCTGACAACGCGTTTGGCACAACAAAGCAGCGGCGAGTGCGGCGAGGCGTGGTGAGTGACTCGCCGCACTCGCCGCTGCTCGCGAGCGCTGATCTGGTGAAACAGAGTTCGGTGAGGGCTCAATACTTCCCGGACTTCCAGTAGTTCTCGATCGCCTGATAGGCGACGGTGAGCTCTTGCGTGAGCTCCGTCGAGAGCGACTGCATCTCGTCGTTGGCCGCGAACTTGTCGGGGTGATACTTGCGCATCAGGCGGCGGTAGGAGGCTTTAACCGTCTCCATATCCGCGCCGTACTCGACCTCGAGGTTGGCGTAGTAATCACGCAGCGTCTTCTCGGAAGCGGACTTGGGTTGCTCGTAGTTGGTCTTCCCGGGACCACCACCGATATGCTCGAACCCTTCTTGCGGGCCATCCTCTTCGGAGTCGAACTCCTTGATGGCATCGAGCAGCTGGTTGAGGTTGGCGCGAGCGGCGCGCGCGAGTTTCTCTTTGAGGTCCATGTCAGGCGCCTATCTTTGGCGGCGAGGAGCCTATAGAGAGCAGGCGCTCTCGCCGCGAGAGGTCATTGGTTTGGCACGCGCCACGGTGGCACATGTCCGACGTGGCGAAAGTTAAACGTTGTGGGGTGTTGTGGCAAGCTCACTGCTCGAGCACGGCGCGGCGCACGATCTCGTCGATGAGCCTCTTGCTGTCTGCAGAAAGTCGGGTAAACGCCACGCCCATCCCTGTCTCATCGTCCGAGCGCTCCACGCGCACCACCTCACCCTCGCCCTCGACGATCTCGACATCATCGACGATCACGGAGAACCTCAGCGTCACGCTCGTCCCCACCGGGAGCGGGTTCTTCGATCGAATGAACACGCCGCCTTGCGAGATGTTGCTGACATACTCGGCGATGTAATCCTCGATCACGTTGAACTCGCGGTTGACCTCCACACGCACGTGTTGGCGTTGATGTGGGCCGCTCTCCTGAGGTGTACGTTGGTAGCTCATCGCTGGCTCTCATGAAAACAAATGAGGCGAGGAGCGGGGTCATCCCCCTGCTCCTCGCCTCATCATAAATGGTCGGGCGAGAAAAATCAGCCCGAGAGCCATCGATCCTCGAAAGGATCGCGGCGATCACTCAGGCGCCCTTTTTGGCGCGCGATTTCTTGTGCGACACGGTGAACTCCTCGATGTGGAGCTCTCTGTCGCCAAACAGGTGCAGCTTCTTGTTGTACTCACGCTCGAGCGTGGCGAGCATCTTCTTCTCCTTGAAGCGGATGAAGTCGATGACCTGCTCGTTGGCGTAGATATAGAGGTTGTCGACGGGCAGCACCGCGGCCTCACGCTTGATCTCGCGAAGGACCTCGTAGGCGACCGTCTCCTTGGACTTGAGGTAGCTGCGACCAGCGCACTGCTCGCACTCCTCACACAGGTACTGCACCAGTGATTCGCGGGTGCGCTTGCGGGTCATCTCGACCAGGCCGAACTCGGAGATGGCCAGCGCGTTCGAGGTGACCTTGTCCTTCTCGAGCGCTTTCTCGAGGCGCTTGTAGACCGCCTCGCGGTGCTTGCGCTCATCCATATCGATGAAGTCGATGATGATGATGCCGCCGATGTTCCGCAGCCGCAGCTGATAGACGATCTCGTCGGCGGCCTCGAGGTTGGTCTTGTAGATGGTCTCCTCGTGGCTCGAGGTCTTGCCGACGAAGCGCCCGGTGTTGACGTCGATGGCGGTGAGCGCCTCGGTCTTATCGATGACGAGGTGACCGCCGCTCGGGAGCTCGACGCGGCGTTGGAGCGCGCGGTTGAGCTCGATCTCGATGCCGTAGGCGTCAAAGATCGGCTCGGGGTTATCGTAGAGCTCGATGTTCCCCGAGAACGAGGGCATGTACTGCTTGATGAACTCGTGGAGCTGCTCGTAGGAGCGCTTGTCATCGATGACGAGCTTCTCCAGGTCCGTCGTGAAGAGGTCGCGCGTGGCGCGCAACATCAGATCGGGCTCTTCGTAGAGCAGGTAAGGCGCCTTGACGCGGTTGAACTTCTCGAGCACATCGCTCCAGAGCGCCACCAACAGCTCCATGTCGCGCTGGAGTTTGTCGTCATCGACTCCCTGACTCACGGTGCGCACGATAAAGCCCGCGCCCTCGGGGCGGCAGCGATCCACGACCTTCTTGAGGCGGCGACGCTCGCGATCCGAAGCGATGCGGCGAGAGATGCCGATGTGCGAGACGGTCGGCATGAAGACGGAGTAGCGACCTGGGATGGAGATCTTGCCGGTCAGGCGCGCGCCCTTGGTTCCCATGGGCTCCTTGGCGACCTGAACGATGATCTCTTGGCCTTCCTTGAGGACGTCCTGAATGTTGACGCGGCGGCGGTTGGACTTCTTGCCGCGCGAAGGAGGAGGCCACTCGTCGGCGTCCTCATCACCGAACGCGGCGACATCGTCATCGAAATCATAGAAGTCGGAGACGTGGAGGAAGCCTGCCTTTTCCTGCGCGATGTCGACGAACGCGGCCTGCATTCCGGGGAGCACACGCAGCACTCGCGCCTTGTAGATGTTCCCCACGATGCCCTGCTCGCGGGTGCGCTCGAGATAAAACTCGGAGACGATGCCATCCTCACACAACGCGACCCGGGTTTCGGAGCTGGTGGAGTTGACGACCAGAATATTGGACATGGAAATCCTGCTTTTCTAGAGGGGCGTCGGAGGTTGGCGAGGACAGTCCCCTGGCCTGCGTGGCTCTGATCTCCACGCGTGTGGCGGACTCGCTGGCAGGGAGCGACCTGTTGGCGGTTTGGCGCCCTGCTCTGCTTGCGTCCTGATGGTGCGGACCGCGAGAACTCACCGCGAGCCTTCAAACTCGCCGCAAAATACTCCGCGTTTCGCGCTGCAACCCATTCATCGTGGGCTGTCCCACCGCTCCGACTCATTGTGAAAATTGGTCGAGAAGATCGCCGCGCCTGAAGCGGATGCTCCGCGAAAACGCAACGCTCTGCTCTTCTCTTCGATAACTCTTATGCCCATGGATGCAGCACCCACGAGCGGTCTGTATGTTTCGAGTCACGCCACGCTCGAGGCGCAGCATGATCAAAAGTTCTCTACCTCGACGAAATGTCACGGGATGTGAGAATCAGAGGAGCGCGCTCCTCGGCTCGAAGTGACAATGGGCTGTCACCCTTCGAGATTCGTGTCACTTCGAGCGACCTCGGAGCGACGAAACAAATCCCCTCAAAACCCTGGAATACTTAACCTTTTCGCGACCACACGATACGCGCGAGCCGCGACCTCGCTACTTGCCCGACTTATAACACACCGATCGGCATGGGACCAATGCAATCAGAACCGATGCCATCGCGGCGCGGGAAAGAAACGTTCGACGTGAACCGTTCTCATCCATAGAGTGAAACGAGAACCTCGCCACCTCATTCCTCGGGATGTTCCATGAACGGGTTTCTTTGCGCGAGCTGTGGCAGCCACGCGCCGAATAAAAATCAGGGTCGACGCGATTGCGCTGCTTGCGCAGGCCCCTTGCTCCTGGATGAGCGCTACCGGCTCGAACACGTCATCGCACACGGCGCCATCGGCACGACCTACCTGGCCACCGAGCTTGCCAGCAACCAGCAGTTCGCCATCAAGGAGCTCTCCTTCGCGCGCCTCGACTCGTTCAAAACTCAGGAACTCTTCGCCAGGGAAGCCCGCGTCCTGAAACAACTCGCGCACCCGGGCATCCCCGCCTGCCACGATGATTTTGTCTGGGGCATCGGCAAACATCAGGCATTCTATCTGGTCGAAGAGTACATCGAAGGCGTCACCCTCGAGGTCCACTTGAAGCGCTCGAGACCGAGCGAGCGCGAGGTGCTCGAGATGTTGCTCGAGCTCGCCAGGATCCTGGCCTATTTGCACTCGCGCACGCCGCGCATCATTCACCGAGATATCAAACCAGACAACATCATGCGCCGCGAGGATGGCAGCCTCGCCCTGATCGACTTTGGCGCCGTACGCGATGACGCGCTCCTCCCGAGCGGCAAGCTCACCATTACAGGAACCCCAGGTTACATGGCGCCAGAGCAAGTGCGAGGCGTGACCAGCGCGGCGAGTGATGTGTGGGCCATGGGCGCTCTCGCCGTCACGATGTTCACACGCGAATCCCCTTCGCAGTTTATCGAAGCAGAGGGCACCTTCGCCTGGCGAGATGCGGTCGAGAACCAGGTCAGCCAGGGAGGCCTCGCGTTGCTCGAGGCGATGTTGCAACCGAGCCCCGGCGAGAGGATCGAAGATGGCGCCGCTCTCGCCGCACACATCGAAGAGGTGCTCGAAGGCAAGACATCGCTCGTGCCTTCCACCACGTCCCATGCGGCGTCGCGAGATAAGAGGACGCGGGCGCCCGGCACGGCGCCTCGCACCTCCACTGAGCTCATGGCGCCCGCGCCTTCTTATCTCGCGACGCCGCGACGCCAGCGCGGCGAGAGCCTGTTCGGGCTCTACATCCTCGCCGGAGCGGGCGTGGTAGGCGTGATGCCTTGTGTGGTGTTTTTCGTGGGATTGAGCGAGGCCGCGATGGGGATGTCGACCCTGTTGCTCCTGATGATTTTCATGATCCCGTTCATCCCCGCAGAGGAGCAAACAGATCCTTCGCGTTTGCTCGAAGAGTGAGGCGAACGCGTGTCGCGTTTCTCACTCGGTCAGCTCGAATGGGATGACGATCTTCTCGCGCTTTTTGTTGGGGAACTCGATCTCGCAGCGCCACTTGCCAGGCTTCTGATCCTTGGCGTTGAGGTACTCCCAACTGATCGTGGAGTCCGATGGGACATCGTGATTGGCGAACTCGATCTTGGTGTCATCGGGACCATAGATCGTCCACTTGCCGGTCGCCTTCTCGTGGTCGTTATACCAGACGACCACGCATGTCAGGCGATCCCCGACGGGGTAGCTCGCCTCGCTGTCATAGAAGACATGACGGCCGCGAATCTGCGTGTGCTTGCTCATGTAGGCGTAGCGGATCTCGCGGTGATTCGGATTCTTATTGCCCTTGCGAGGGATCAGCTCGTGCACCCAACCGAGCACGCGGTTGTACGTGTACCCATTGGACCAGCGATTCCAGGGGAAGACGTAGTAGTTGTGCTCGGGGTTCTCCTTCATCATCTGAGTCACCCAGTTCTTCTTGATGTCCTCCTCGGAGGGCCACTTGATATGCGGGTGCTTTCGACGCAAGAACTCCCTGTACCAGAGGCGGTCGCTGGCGGCGTAGAGCCCTCTGGAGATGGGGATCACCTCCTTATCCGGGTGCTTGACGTAAGCCTCGTACCACATCGAGAAGGTGTGGCGATCGACCTCGGTGAAGACAATGGCGGGCTCCTCGATCACGCGCATCGCTTGATCGCCCATATCTTCGCCATATTGCTCGTCGTAGGCGACCCCGCGGTTAAGCCAATACATCACCCCACAGCCCACAAAACATGCGGCGAGGATGGCACCCTTGAGTGGCTTGCTCGCCCAGAACTGTGAAGGAATCCTCGCCTCGAGCAACCAGTTCGCGCCCAGCGCGAGCCAGAGAAACAGCGGGACAAACGCAGCAGGGTAATAGGTCGCGATGTCATTGATGGTGTAGCCAGACACGTAGGTGATGTGTGCGGCGAAGAAGAGGAAGGTCGCGAGCAAAAGGCGCCAATTTCTTCGCGCGAGCTCGATCATACCCAGCACGGACAACATCGCCACGCCGGGAAAGAGCCTGTCGCGCAAGTCCGTCAGCACCTTGTCCAGGCCAACGAATGGTTCGACCTGCTTGCGCAACACGTCGTACTCCTCGCCGGAGACATGCCGCCAGAACATCTTGAGGTCGCGAATGTCATTCCACGAGATCGACTGCATCGAGTCGTACTGCGCGAAACCTTGCCAGGGCAAATACAGGTAGAGCGACGCACACGCCGCAGCGATGCCTAACGAACCTGCGATGCGCTTTGGTCGAAACAGTCCCCTGGGATCGACGATCAAGGCCATGATCACCACGATGGGAATCATGAACGCGGTCGTCAGGTGATTGGTCAAACCGAGGCAGACAGCCAGGACGCTCAGGTAATACCACCTTGGCTGATCGGGCTCTCGCGAGTAGCGGAGCATGGCAAAGAACGCGAGCGCCAACAACAGGTTGTGGAGCGCGTAAACCTCGATGCGCGTGCTCTGGTACATCACGCGCTGCCCGAAGGCGTAAGCCCAGCAGGTCAGCACGGCGACAGGGCCATTGACCTTGAGGTCGCGCATCATCAGAAAGAGCAACCACGCCGTCAGCGCGCTCGGGAGCGCGCTGAGCATCAGCGAGACGTTGAAGTGTGGCGTACCCAACGGAAAGCGCGCGGGGATCTGACCGAGCAAGGTCAGGAGCGGATAGCCGCTCGGGTGCGCGCCGCCAAGGTTGAGGATCGCGATCAGCAGCTCAGGGCCATCCCCGATCGTGAACTCGAAGCTCAACAACGGGATGTACATGATCAACGGGACAATCCACACGATGTGGTGCCACCGTTGCTCGAGAACTTCGCGCCATTTCGGAGGCGCCGCGGGGGTGCGCGCCTCGGGTAAATCATCGGACATCACAGGCTCATCGCAAACATTCATCGGTGCATCACGCCTCGCGCCAATCATCAGACGTTCCGTTCGGGCGTGTTTCGGCGCATCACCTTATACAAAAGCTCGCGCGGCGAGAAGCTCAGGACGATGGACCGATCTCGCCGCTGGCGATGGCGGCTTCGCCAGCCTGCCCGAGCGCCTGCACTGCGAAGATCAACCCGGCGAAGCGCTCGTCCTTGGTGTGGCCATGTTTGTAGCGGTAGTAGATCTGTTGCGCGATGACCGCGAGCTTGAACAGGCCATAAATGTAGTAGAAGAGGAAGTCGGAGACATCGCGACCGCTGCGTTCGGCGTAGGCTGCGACGAGCGCCTCGCGGCTCAGGTTCCCAGGGAGGTCTGTCGGGCCAAACTTGAGCTGCTGGAGCACGAAGGAGTCTTCGGCCTCGACCCAGTAAGCGAGCGAAGAGCCAAGATCCATGAGCGGATCGCCCAATGTCGCCATCTCCCAATCGAGCACCGCGCGCACATCAGTGAGATCGTTCGGATCGAGGATCAGGTTGTCGTACTTGAAGTCATTGTGAATCAACCCGGCGGATTGCTCCGCGGGCTGGTTCTCGGCGAGCCAGGCAGCCATGGCGTCGATCCCCTCGACAGTATCGGTCATCGCCTTACCCCAGCGCCGCGTCCAACCCGACACCTGGCGCTCGATGTAACCCTCGGGCTTGCCAAACTCTGCGAGCCCCGCGACCTCGAGGTCGACGCCATGGATCTCGACGAAGGTGTCGAGGAAGGCATCGCAAATCCCAGCCATGGTCGCCTCGTCGAGCTCGACCCCTTCGTTCTTTCCGCGTCGCAGGATCACGCCCTCGACGCGTTCCATCACATAGAAGGGAGCGCCGATGATAGACTCGTCATCGCACATCACGAAGGGCTGGGGGACCTTGGGCCAGATCGGGTAGAGCGCGCTCATGACGCGAAACTCTCTCCCCATATCGTGGCCGGACTTCACCTGCGCGCCAAAAGGAGGTCGCCTGAGGACGTAACCCTTTCCAGAGTCCTGATCCTCGAGCAGGTAGGTGAGGTTCGAGTGGCCAGCGGGGAACTGCCGGACCGTGATGTCCTCGCTCAGTCCCTCGATGTGATCTCGCAAGAAGGGAAACAGCGTCCCTGTTTCGAGCTCCTCGCCGCTGCGCACATCCCTCGCGCGATCCAGTCCTTGCTTCGCCATCCTCGCCTCGCTTGTTGGCGGTCAGTGATTTTCATCCATGCGTGATCATGAAATCCCGAGGCGAGGGAGAACCTCGCGAGGTTCTCCCTCGCCTCGGGATTTGGCTGCTCTAATCGGTGTATTTTTCGAGGATCTTTCGCGCGAGGCGCGCCTTGTGGACCTCGTCGGGGCCGTCATAGATGCGAGCGCCGCGCTCGTGACGGAACCAGTAGGAGAGCACCGTATCATCGGTGATTCCGAGGGCGCCGTGCGTTTGAATCGCGCGATCGAGCACGCGCTGGAGCACGTTAGCCACGAAGAACTTGATCGTCGAAACATCCACGCGCGCGGCGTAGTCCCCTTGTTGATCGATGAGCCACGCGACGCGCAACACCATCAAACGCGCCGCGTCGATCTCGGCGCGTGATTCTGCGATCCACCCTTGCACGAACTGCTTGTGACCGAGTGGTTTTCCTGGTGAGAGCTCTCGGGTGACCGCGCGCTTGCACATCATGTCGAAGGCGCGCTCGCAGATGCCGATCCAACGCATGCAGTGATGAATACGACCTGGCCCGAGGCGTTGCTGCGCGACGGCAAAGCCTGCGCCTTCGCCGCCAAGGATGTTCTCTTTGGGCACGCGCACATCGGTCAGACGGATCTCGGCGTGCGAGAAGTAATCCTCGCCAGCCTCGCCCATCACCGGGATGTTTCGCACCAACTCGAACCCTGGCGTATCCGTGGGCACGATGATCATGCTGGCGCGCTGGTACTTGTGCGCGTCAGGATCGGTCACGGCCATCACGATGCAGAAGCTCGCGCCATCGGCCGAGCTCGTGAACCACTTATGGCCATCGAGGACCCACTCGTCGCCGTCGAGGACGGCGCGGGTCGAGAGGAAGATCGGGTTCGAGCCGGCGTTCTCGGGTTCGGTCATCCCGAAGCAAGAGCGAATCTCTCCCGCGAGCAACGGCTCGAGGAACGCTTCGCGTTGATGATCGGTCGCGTGCTCGAGCAAGACCTCCATATTGCCAGCATCAGGAGCCTGACAGTTGAAGACATAGTGACCCACAGGGGAGCCACCGAGAACCTCGGAGACCATACCGAACTCGGCCAGACTGAGCCCGAGGCCGCCGTGATCAGCGGCCAGGTGGGGCAACCACCACCCCTCCTCCTTGACGCGCTGACGGAGCGCATGAAGCTTGGGGATCGAAGCGCGAAACCCGTTCTCGAGGAGCTCACCCTCCAAGGGATAAAGCTCTGTTTCGACGAAGTCGCGGATGCCCGCGAGCATGCTCGCCAGCTCCTCTGAAATTCCGAAATCCATCTGCGTCCTCTAAAGATAATGACTGTTGAAGCGTCCTGGTTCGCAACGTCCGGTGTGCGGCGAGAGGGGATGGTGTGACTCGCCCCCTCGCCGCATGAATTAACCCTGGACCGAGAAGAGATCGTCGAGCTTCTGGCGCACCTCGTCTTCGAGCTCGACCTGAGCAGCCTTGACGTTGTCGCGCACCTGGCGCGAGCGGCTGGCGCCAGTGATCACGCTGGAGACCTCGGGGCGCGTCAGACACCACGCCAGCGCGAGCTGCGCGGGTGAGAGCGAGAGCTCCTGTGCGATGTCACAGAACTCACGGATGCGCTCGAGGTTCTGGTCGGTGAGGTCATTCTCGAGCCAGCTCGACTCCGCGCCGCGGCTCCCTTCCGGGACCCCGTCGTTGTACTTGCCAGTGAGAAGTCCTTGCGCGAGTGGGCTCCATACGACGAGCCCCATCCCGAGCTTTTTGGCCCTCGGGAGCACATCGGCCTCGATCTCGCGGTGGATGAGGTTGTATCGAGGTTGCTCGACGGTGGGCGCGTAGGCGCGCCAGTGCTCGGCGCGATCATGCGCGCTCTCGAGCTGGTCTCCGCTCCACATGCTCGTCCCCCAGTAGAGGACCTTGCCCTGGCGGATCAGGTCTTCCATCGCGCGAAGCGTCTCGTCGAGAGGCACGTGCTCGTCCCAGCGATGGCAGAAGTAAATATCGAGGTAGTCTGTTCCCAGGCGCCTCAGCGACCCTTCGACGCTCTCCATGATGTGCTTTCGGCTCAGGCCGCGATCGTTGATGCCCTCGCTCATCGGCCAGAAGACCTTGCTCGAGATGACGAGGTCATCCCGGCGATAATCACGAATCAGCTCGCCGACCACGCGCTCGGACTCTCCCTTGGCGTAGATATCTGCGACGTCGATGAAGTTGATGCCCTCGTCGATGGCCACGCGGAGGATGTCATGCGCGGTCTCATCGGCGACGCTTTTACCAAACGTCAACCAGCCACCGATGGAGACCTCGCTGACGCGCAACCCGCTCTGTCCCACCTGACGATACTTCATACTTTGCCTCCGCGTTCGGGCTTGGGATTTCGGGCGCCACCGATAAAACGGCGCCATGTTACCCGCGAGCCGAGAGCCCACGGGTCGTCTCTCTGGTACAAAATCAGACACAGCCTAAACCAGCCCGCGTGATCTTGCACGAGCCGTGGCCGAGAGTTCGAAGGTGAGATGGGAAAACAGTAAAAAGGAGTGCGTTCAGTCGCCTCGAGGCACGATATCGACGGCCTGGGCGACCCCGATTTCGGTCTCGTCCTGAGCGTCGGCTTCGATCAGGCGAACCCAGAAGACCGAGCCCTTGGGCTCGTTCGGGTGGACGCCGACGCGACCTCCCATCGCCTGAGCCAGGTGCTTGACGATGGCCAACCCCAACCCGGTGCCGCCGACATCACGCGAGCGCCCATCATCGATGCGGTAGAAGCGCTCGAAGATCCTCGGGCGATGCTTCGCGTCGAGACCAGGACCATCATCGACGATCTCGATGCGAATAAACGGACGCTCGACCGCCGCGCGAGAAGCATCACTACGCTCGGCGCGCACGAGGATGTGTCCCCCCTCGGGCGCGTACTTGATGGCGTTGTCGATGAGGTTAAAGAGCATCTGATCGAGCGCCTTGGCGTCCGCGAACACCAACAGCTCGAGTTCGACATCGAGCTCGAGCTCTTGAGACTTGCGCTCGGCCTTCTCCTCCAACATGTCCATGACTCGCAGCGCGGCGCCAAACACCGAGACAGGTTCGAGCGCGAGGCGAAAACGCCCCGCTTCGAGCTTGGAGATATCGAGCAAGTCGGAGATGAGGCGAGAGAGGCGATCGGCGTTGCGGTAGAGCGCCTCGATAAATCGCCTGGCGTGGGGCGAAGAACCCACGAGCTCGTCATCGGCGAGCAAGGTCTCTGAGTTGAGCATGATGACGCTGACCGGTGTGCGAAGTTCGTGCGAGACGTTGGCGACAAAGTCGCGGCGGATCGTCTCGAGCTTTCGAAGCTCGGTCACATCGTGCATCACCAAAAGCTCACCGCCACCGCCTGGCCGAGGAGTGATATGAACCATCACTCGGCGCTCGGGTGGTCCAGGCAAGGTCAGCTCAGAGGTGGAGTTTCGCCCCTCTCTGGCATCTTCGAGGAGGTCGAGCAGCGCGGGGATCTTGATCATCGAGGTCACGCGATGCCCCTCGACCTGACCATCGAAGGCCGCGAGTTGTGGGGCGAAGAACTCTTGCGCTGCGCGGTTGATCAATCGCACGCAGTGATTCTCATCGAGCGCGATGACGGCCTCGGACATGCTCTCGAGAACCGTCGAAAAGCGGTCGCGCTCGCGGGCGAGCTCCTCGACGCTGCGAGCGAGCTCCTCGGCGAGTTGTGTAATGGAGAGCGCGAGTCCGCCGAGTTCATCTTGCTCGACCTGCTCGAGGCGCGACCCAGCCCCCCGCGCCATAAAGTGGGTGTGCTCGACGAGTCCGCGCATCATGCGCCCTATAAGGTAGGTCGCGAGCCAGCTCACGATCAGCGTCGCGCCGAGACCGAGCAAGGCGGCGAACATGATCAACAACCGCAAACGATCGAACGTCTTCGCGAGCTGATCGCGAGAGAACGAGGCGCGAACAAACCCCTTACGCTCGGCAGCGTCGAAGGCGCGGATCATCTCGGCGCCCCCATCATACTCCTGAGCGCGCGTTTTGTTTGCGGCGAGAGCGGTCCAACGAGAGAGCTCCTCGCCGCTCACGCTGGATGATTTCGAGGGGGATGTATCGACGAGGACGTTGCCCTGCTCGTCGATAACCTGAATGGCCGACGTGGATGCAGCGGCGACGCGATGGACCGTTGTCGAGAAAGCGCGCTGATCACTCGAGAGACGTGATGTCTCCTCGACCAGCACGCGCACGGTCTCGACCTGGCGTTCGAGCTCCGCGCTGATTTGCTCCTGACTCCATTGCTGGAGCGCGCTCTGCAGATAAAACCCGCTGGGCAACGCCACCAGGAAGATCAGGAGCATGGAGCTCAGGAAGAGCTTTCTGCGAAAGCCAAGTTTCAAGCGAATGCCTCGTCCTCTTCATCGGGTCGTGACTTGAAACGATAGCCTACACCGCGAAGTGTCTCGATGTAAGCCCCTGCGTCGCCGAGCTTTTCGCGAAGTCGTTTGACGTGGGTATCGACAGTGCGTGTCATCACGCTGGCGTGGATGCCCCAGACGTCGTTGAGCAAGACCTCTCGGCTCTGCACCCGCCCTTTGCGCATCATGAACGTCGAGAGCAGCTTGAACTCGAGCGCGGTCAGCTGGACCTCGTTCCCGGACAGCATCACGCGATGCGCGGCTGTATCGACGACGATATCTCCGAACTCGAGGCGAGTCGCGGCGACAGGCTCGTCGTTGTTGGCGCGCCTGAGGATCGCGCGCACACGCAGGAGCAATTCGCGAATGGAGTAAGGTTTGGTGACGTAGTCATCCGCGCCGACCTCGAAGCCCACCACGCGATCGATCTCTTCGCCCTTTGCCGTGACCATGATCACAGGGACCTGTCGGCTGCGCTCGTCCTGGCGAAACCGGCGACAGACCTCGGTCCCCGAGATATCGGGGAGCATGAGGTCGAGCAGGACAAGATCCGGGACGGGCTCTTCGCAGACGAGCTCGAGGGCGGCCTGGCCATCGAGCGCGGTGCGCGTCTGATACCCCTCGCGCTCCAGGTTGTATGCCAGCGTCGCGGCGAGGTCGCGCTCGTCTTCAACGATAAGGATCAGCTCTCCAGCCATGTCTTCTCCTCTCCGGCACCCTCGGTGGATTCCGGTCGGTGTCTTCGCAAGGTTTGAGGCGAGAACGATGCAAGCAATGGGCTCTCTCGCCTCGTCGCGCTCTTCCTATGTAGATCCAGGAAAAGTTGCAAGCGCCCGGAGGCAGCAAATGCCTCGAAAACCTGGTTTTTGTTGTAACTTTCTCGTGACAAACAGCCTTTATTCGAGCCTTCAATCACGCGAAAACCCTATGGATCCTTGAGGTCCTGAGCTTCGACAATCACGTGACGGGTCTCCTCGCTCTGGCTGTGCTCGCGCGCCAGACGCACGAGCGCACGCGCGAGCTCGGCCGCGTCTGTGGAGCGATAGCGCCGCGCGAGTGAGTCCCCACCCAACGCTTTCACGACACCGAACACGGCGTCATTGATTTTGCCGCTCCATTGCTCCAATGGACGCGACTCATCGCGATCTTCGCCGGTGATGATCCCTGGTCGAGCGATCGTGTACGGCACGCCGCTCCCCTGCACCGCCTGCTCTGCCTTGTAACGCGCCTTCATATAGGCGTTGAGACCATTGGGACCGACCCCCATCGAAGACAGGTAGACAAACCTCGGCGCTGGAGCGCCTTCGATCGCGGCGCATGCGTCGACGAGCAACTTCGTAAGCCCGTAATCGACCGCTTCGTAGGTCGCGTTCGCGCCATCTCCGCCGCGAGCCTCGAGCTCTTTTTGGCGCGCCTTGGTGGTGCCGATAAGGCAAAACACGAGCTGCGGCGAGAGACGCTCGAGCGTCTCTCGCATCGCCTCGGGTTCCCACGGCGTGAGATCGACCGAAGCTCCCTGCTCCTCGAACGCGGCGCCGAGGTCGTCTCGCCGCGAAGAGCCTGGGCGAATGTGCGCGATCGTCTCGATGCCATTGGCGAGGAGCTCCTCGACCACACGTTGCCCCGTGTATCCTGTGGAACCAGCAACAAAGGCTTTCATCTCTCCTCCTGAAGTGCTCTATCGAGTTGCTCTCGCAATGCCACGGCGTCCGTCACGGGGAGCTGACAGGCACCCTCTCGACACAAATACGCTGTGGGCGCGTCGTCCTGACAGCTCTTGCCCTCGAGCCAGGGCAGATGTTCTGCCAAAACCTTTGCTCGAGACTCGCTCGTAAAGATCCTGATGACGCGTTCGGAGGGAACCTCACGTGCGGCGAGAAGCAACGCATCATCCTCGTCCTCGCCGTCAGGATAAACCACCACGAGCTGCAAGAAACCTCGCAGGTGGGCCGATAGCGCGAGCAAGCTCACAGGGAATGCGTGCGGGTGCTTCGTCATCCCTTCGTTCATGGCTACGAGCCCTCGCTCGACGCGATCTCGAAGGTCATCGTCATGCGTGAGCGCGGACAACCTGCCCAACGCGCGAAGCGCCACGCCATTTCCCGAGGGCGTTGCACCATCATGGATAGGTTTCTGGCGAACGATCAGGTCTTCGTGATGTACGCCCGTGGCGAAGAAGAGGCCATCCCTGTCAGCGAACGCCTCGAGCATCATGTCACAGATGCGGCGCGCATGATCTAACCAGGAAGGTTCGCCGCTCGCTTCGAAGAGCGCGAGTAACCCGGCGAGCAGGAACGCGTGGTCCTCCAGGTATCCAGAAAACTTGAAGGCGCCTTCGCGATAGATTCTCATCAACCGTGGTGTACCGCCCTCATCTTCGATGATCATCTGCTCCACGAAGAACCGCGCAGCGTCGCTCGCCAGCGCGAGATACTTCGGCTCTCCAAAGGTCACGCTCGCGTTGGCGAGCGCCTCGATCATGAGCCCATTCCAGGCCGTGATGACCTTTGTATCAGTGCCGGGCGCGATGCGTTCACTGCGCGCCTCGAAGAGCGCCTCGCGCCAACGCGCGACCTCTTCATCGATAGGCTCGAAGGCGTTTGCCAGAGGTTGACCCTCGACCACGTGCAATCGATTGAGCGCCGAGGTCCCGTGCTCGAAGTTGCCATCTTCGGTCACGCCCCAGTAGGTCGCGGCGCGAGCGCCATCCTCTTCTCCCAACACCTCGGCGAGCTGCTCGGGGGTCCAGACAAAGAACTTCCCCTCCTCGCCCTCGCTGTCCGCGTCCTGTGTCGACCAGAACGGGCGCGCGTGAGCACTGTATGGCTCGAGCATCTCCCGCTCGAGATATGTGGCGATTTCGCGCACGACCCTCGCGTAAAAGGGTCGCCCCGAGTAGGCGAATGCTTCCGTGTACGCGCTCATGAGCTGCGCGTTGTCATAGAGCATTTTCTCGAAGTGCGGGATCAACCAACGCTCGTCGACCGAGTATCGGTGGAACCCTCCGCCGAGGTGATCGTACATTCCACCACAGGCCATATGGACCAGCGTCTTCTCGGCGAGAGACATGGCCCCCTGTCGCGCGCTCGCCTCGAGCGAGGGGCGCGTGAGGTTCGAGAAGAGCGTGGCGAGCTGCGCGGGTTGCGGAAACTTCGGCGCATCGCCAAACCCACCGTGGCGCGCGTCGAACTGGTTGGCGAGCCAACCGAGGATCCTCCTCAATGGATCCAGCGAGAGCGGGTAGGGATTGTCGGCGTCCGGCTCTCTGGGCGCGGCCATGAGCGCGAGGCGCTCGTTGATGGACTCGCCGACCTCGGCGACGCGCTCGCGATCCTCGCGCCAGATGCGCTCGAGCTCGCGCAGGATCATCATAAACCCTGGGCGTCCGTAGCGGCTCTCGGGAGGAAAATACATCCCCGCGTAAAAGGGGCGCAGGTCGTGGTCCAACCACACGCTCATGGGCCAACCTCCCGAGCCCGTCATGAGCTGGACGGCGTCCATGTAAATCGCGTCGATATCAGGACGCTCCTCGCGATCGACCTTGATGGAGACAAAGTGCTCGTTGAGAAACGCGGCCACGTGCTCGTCCTCGAAGGACTCGCGCTCCATCACATGACACCAGTGGCACGCCGAGTAACCCACGGAGAGAAAGATCGGCTTGTCCTCCTCGCGAGCTCTCTCGATCGCTTCCTTCCCCCAGGGGAACCAGTCGATCGGGTTGTGCTGGTGTTGCAGGAGATAGGGGCTCGTTTCGTCGGCAAGGCGGTTGGTATGCGCCACGGATGCTCCCGGTGCAATCGGTCAAGAGATCGCATGCCCACGCTCGAAGCGTAAAAGACATGCGGCGAGGAGACACATCATGATGTGTCTCCTCGCCGCATGTTAGTCACCACCTGTGATGAATCAACGGGGATCGCTCGAAGGCTCAGTTCCTGCTCCTCGATGGAAAGCGGCCCTGGATGTGGTGAGTGAAGAAGCTCTCTTTTGTCTGGCTGAGCAGCAACGCATCGAACACCTCCGTGGGGACCTGAAGGTAATCTTGCTGTTGTCCATCCCGATACGTCACCCGCACCGTCGAAGTCGTGCGGTCGTAGTCGATAACTTCCAAATCATTGGAACGAAGCGTGAAAACTCTCATGACAGACCTCCGGTGATGGGTGACATCCAACACCCTTGATTTTAAGCGCTACTCACCAGAGTTCGATGCACGAAGCGATCGTCTTACGAGCGATTTAGACCCTCCGCATAAAATGGCCTCGACCGCATCTCCCTTGCCCAGCATGAGCGCTCGGGCCATAGTGTGCGGGCAATAACAATGCTTGGATTTTCGAGAGGAGCGTGCGTCGTGGCCATCGAGCACCCGAACGACGAAGAATTGCTGGAAGGCGAAGACGGAGTCTCTGACGAGACAATCGAGGATATGAGACAGCGCGATATTCGCGCCGATCTCGGGGCGAACTACGACACCATCGCGCGCTCCTCGCCGCTAAAACGCAAGATCTTCGAGTTCATCTACGCGCCCAAGGTCGAGATCTGCATCTTTGTCCTGATCGTCTTCTCGATCTTGCTGCTGATCATCGAGGTCTCGCTCCCCATTTCGGGTCCAGTGGACTGGTTGGGAGGACGAGACGCCAAGGAGCTCAAGAGCTTCTTCTTCAACCTCGATGTCGTCTTCTCGGTCGCGTTCCTGTTCGAGTACCTGATCAAGCTCTGGATCGCGCCCCGCAAATGGTACTTCATCAAGACCAACTGGATCGACCTGCTGGCGATCTTCCCCGTGTTGCGCGTCTTCCGTATCGGGCGCGCGGTTCGCCTGTTGCGCTTGCTGCGTCTGTTGCGTCTGATGCGCGTCGGCCAATTGATGCAACAACGCGTCAGCGGGATGAGCGACGAGCTCCAGCGAAGATCGGCGGAAAACCTCATCATCATGGTCTACCTGCTCTTCTCGCTGATCTTTGGCACCGTCGGTGTGATGGTCTTCGAGAAGGGTCACAACGATGGCTTCCAAACCCTGGGAGACGGCCTCTGGTGGTGCGTGGTCACGCTGACCACGGTGGGTTACGGCGACATCTCGCCGCAAACCACTGGCGGCAAGATCGTGGCCGTGATCATCATGTTCATCGGGTTGAGTTTCTACGCGTTGTTGACCGGCCTGCTCTCTACGATCATCATCGAACGAACCAAAAAGAACGAGGCGGAAGGGATGGAAATCTCGAACCTTAGCAAGCACGTCGTCATCTGTGGTTGGAACGAGACCGGCAAACGTCTCGTCTCCGACCTGATCGAATCCGAGCGCGATCCACACGTCGTCGTGCTCTACCACGAGAGCAAGTACCCCAGGCTCCTCGACCCCAACATTTACTACCTCGAGGAAGACCCGACCACAGCGCGCGGGCTCGATCGCGCTCGCGTCAAACACGCCAGCGTCGCGGTCGTCCTGCCTGATCTGGCTGATGGAAGATCGTCTCAGGATGCCGACGCGCGCTCGATCCTGACCATCCTGGCCATCGAGCAGATCAACTCGAACATCCACACGATCGTCGAGCTGCTCAATGACGAGAACACCTTCCACGTGCGCAACGCAGGCTGCGATGAGGTGATCGTCTCGGGCTCTTACACCGGCACCATGCTCTCGCAGGTCGTGCAGTTCCCTGGCGTGAGCGATGTCTTCGGTGACCTCTTCACGCCGGGTACAGGCTCTCACCTGAAAGAAGAGATGTTGGACACGGACTTCTTTGGCAAAAAGTTCAGCGAGATCTCCAGCGCGCTCTTCTCCAAGGGCAACGGCGTCCTGGTGGGATACCGCAGAGATGGAAAGCTCGAGCTCTCACCGAGTGAAGACGTGGTCCTGCAAAAGAACGACCGCGTGATTGTCGTCAGGCGACACTGACGCGATCGTGACGCGGCGCTCTCAGCGCGCGAGTGATTCTTCCAACGCGATCATGACCTCCCAGGTGCGCCCGAGCTCTTCGGGCGTTTCGCCAGGTTCGTTCGCGAGGATCGCCCGACAAAACTCCCCATACATCACACGGTACACCTGGGCCTCGTCGAGGTGCGCCTCGTGCACGACGCGATCCTCGCGCTCGAAGCGATAGCTCTGGTCGATCAAGCGCGCGGTATGAGCACCCCGATGCCATTCGGTCAGCTCGCGCACGCCTCCCCTGGAGGTCCCATGGTCCGAGAGCGTGAGGCTAAAGCAGGCGCCGTTCTCGAGCTCGAGTTCGACGAGCAACTGGCCGCTTCGCATGCGCCTCGCGCGCGCATGCGCGACGTTTGCGCCTGGGTTTAACCAGAGGAAATGATCGATCCAATGTGAGCCGTTGGCGAGCAGCCGAGAACCACTCTCGGGCCAGTTGTACCAATGGTGCTCGGGCAACGGGATCTCGTGCACGATCGCGTGACAATGCAGCGGCGAGGAGCCATCACCCACCCCGAGGTCTCGCCGCACGAACGAGCCCAGAATGTGACGTCGGTGAAATCCTATAAAGAGCGGCACATCAGGATGCGTTGCTCGCACATCGAGCAACCGCGCGAGATCTTCGCGATGTGTCACCAGTGGCTTCTCGACCACGACAGGGATGCCGCGCTCGAGCGCCTGAACAGCGAGGCTCGCGTGATGGTGATGGTAACCCGCCAGAAACCAGGCCGAGGCGCTTCGGTCTTCAGGATCTGGTCCTGGAGATGTGCTCCATCGGTAAATCCCAGGTTCTTGCGGGATCGACGCTGCTTCGATCTCATGAATCGAAGCGATCGGCAGATGCGGCTCGACGGATGGGACAATGCAAGTGCGAGCGTAGTGTCCCCACCCGAACAACACAGCGCCACCGGGTGTCCTGGGTTTCCCGAGCGACAGACGCACTGGCTTTCGAGCGAATGATGTTGTCGACGTGAACTGATTTTCACTGGCGCATCGCTCCAGACGTTGCCTGGCTAACGTGAACGCTTCTTCCAAAACGTTGGCGTCGACGCGTCTCTCTCCTCCAAAAGGAGAGGCACCAGCGAGAGCGGCGAGGG
>Ga0208061_100102_pt1 | contig 29302 bp, 22 predicted proteins | sample DeeseametaMP0555_FD_184209 | JGI IMG/M metagenome (GOLD analysis project Ga0208061, IMG submission 184209) | Marine microbial communities from the Deep Atlantic Ocean - MP0555 (SPAdes) | ecosystem: Environmental > Aquatic > Marine > Oceanic | place: South Atlantic Ocean | collected 2011-01-23 | reverse complement strand
CTTCGAGGACATGAACCACCGTCGGTCTGACGCAAAAAAGAGGCCGAAAAATTCATGTGTATGGTTTCAGTCAACCTGTGACCGCACACATGAATTTTTCGGCCTCTTTTTTGCTGGCGCGAGGTTGGCGTTTTGCGCCCCAAGCGCTCACCCGACTGCTAGCGATGTCCAACGAGTAAAACGATGGAGGTGATCGCAATACCGTGCCATCGCGTCGCTACGCGATGCTCCGATCATAACCCCGTGGACCTCGAGGTTCTTCTCCTCTCGAGAGCGCTCGATCTTGTCTGCGAGTGCATTGTTTTCAGGAAAATAGCCGTCTGAGAGCAAGAGAATGTCAGCGCGACTCCAGTCATCTTGCTCGAGGCGTTCGAGCGCTTTCTCGAGAGGTCCGACGACATCTGTTCCGCCATGAAACGAAAGCCGCAGAAAGTCGAGCAGCCCCATAAAGTTATCCCCGTCGAGCGACACATCGTGTTCGCGCACCTGACCAGGGCCACTGAATAAGTACAGGTAGCATCGACGTTGCTGTGACGCCGCGACCCGCGCGGCCTCCAAGGTGAGCGCCTTGGCGACTTGCTCGGGGGTGCCCGACATCGACCCCGATGTGTCGACGCAGACCATGATCGGTCCGCGCTCGCGCTTCTTCCCTCGCTCAGGACAAGCGTCATGCTCCTCGACATCGCTCTCGAACCATTCGATCTCTTCGCCGATCACCCTGTAAGTCATCAGCGCGTGATCGACCCATCTCGCATACCAGGGCTTCTTGAGGAGAGCATGGCTCATCGCGAGCATCTCTGTGGGCAGTTGCCTCGCCAGATGATTGGAGTGTGTGATCCCTCGGGTTTCCATCGGGACATCTTCGACGAGAGTTCGCTGCTCGATGAGCCTGGGCCTGGTGATTGCACCAAAGACGGCATCGCTCAATGAAATATCTTCCTCATCGGTCTCTCTCAACCGACCCATCTCGGCGATGAGATCGCGCCACTCCGGCGCCCTTTCGACCAGTTCAGTGAGTCGCTCGAAATCGATCCACGCGCTCGAACCGAGCGCTCCCAACGCCCAATCCCAACCTCTACCGAGCAACGACGAGACATCACCGAGCAAACGCATCAACTTTTGCCAGGCATCCGCTCGGGGTTGCCAGACGCTCTCGAACCGGGAGAGTCCCTCGTCCAAGGCGTGCTCTCTGGCAATACTCGTGAGATCAGGTGCTTCCAGTAATTGCTCTGGGTTATCAGACTCCTGACGATCTTCGTTGAAGGTGTGCTCTTGCTCCTCTCTCGATCTTTCGAGCTCCAATAGCTCCTCGAGCGCCCGATCCTCGATCCACTCGAGGTTTTCGAGGATCGATGCCACGAGACGATCAGTCTGCTCGACTCGCCCCTTACAGTAACGAGCAATATCAAGACGCTCGAGTCGATCTCGCAATGCACGCGCGGTTGCCTCGTCAGGCCACTTCACCACCTCGTGCTCGGCAGGGAGTCGCCCCTCGACGAGCGCACCTCGCCAACAGAGCGCCGCGCTGACCACTTCATCGAGTGTGCCGTGATGAGAGGACATCACGATGTCGAGGAGCACATCTGGGAGCGCGCCGAGATCGGAGTAAGAAGCGTCGAGTCTTGTCGTGTCGAAATCAGCCATGGTTGGCCTCCTCGCGCGGCAAGCTCGAGAATCCTTCGCGCACTTCTTCGAGTCGAGCCTCGAACATCTTCGCGTGCTCGGTTTTTTGGCGAAGTTGCTCGAGCGCCTTCTCGGCAAACGCATCGGGCAACCAGAGATCCTCCTCGATCAGCTCCTTGGCCTGGTCGGTGTGTTTTTCCAAAATCTGGAGATGCTCTCGCAACTTGCCGAGCGCATCCTCGACGCGCTCGAGGCGCCCCTCGATATGCTCTGGCGAGTAATGCATCGCGACCAAAACGGCGGCAGGCGCCACCGTCACATGGTTGGCCTCGTTCTGGGTGTAATCACCCACGCGCAGTTTTTTTCTGTTTTCCCTGACATAACCCTGATTCCAGTCCATAAAGCCAAAGCACTCGATCAACTCATTCGAGGTATACTCGTTACAAGCCTCTCGTTCGTTGTTGCCTCGAGGTGCGAGGTAGAGCAGGTCGTCATTCTCGTTACGTTTGTGATAGCGCGCGCCATCTGTCGTGCGGCCACCCGTTGGATCTTCGTAGAGATGTGCCCCCTCTTTATCCGTGAGATGAACGCGCTGACCCTGTTCTTTTTCGAGCAGCTTCTCGAAACGATCGACAACGACCGCAAAATTGGCGAGGGAACCTTCCTCATCACTCACGCCAAGGCGATCTTCATACCAACGGCTGATGACTTCGCGCTGTTCAGGTTCATTCCAGAGCAAGTGCTGCAAGAGCCAGCCATCAAGGATGGAAACCTCCTCGCGCTCGTTTGCCCAGGCAGCGACCTTGAGGAGCTTGACCACCTTCCTCCAGCGCCGATCCGAGACATAGATCTCTTTCTCGATAAGGAACGCACGTAAAGACACGAGCAACTGAGAGACATCAGGGGGCAACTTGACCTGCTGACTCAACCTCCGAAAATCATCCAACGCGCCGCGCTGGATGCGATCCTCGAGAGGAATGTCGAAGCTCGCGTCGGTGAGGTCGAGCAAACGCTCGAAGTCGGCCTCGCGCTGGAGCGGTCCGACGTAGAGCCGGATGAGGAAGCGATCGTAGAGGGCGCCGAGCTCTGCGGACTCTGGCAGCTCGTTGCTGGCACCGATCAGGCACTCCAACGGGGCGTCGACGCGCTCTGCGCCGTTATCGAACTTGCGCTCGTTGATAAGGGTGAGCAACGAGTTGAGGATCGCAGAGTTGGCTTTGAAGATTTCATCGACAAAGGCCACCCGCACAGAAGGGAGGTATCCTTCGGTACGACGCTCGAAGCGATCCTGCTCGAGCGCGCGGAGCGAGATCGGACCGAACAGCTCCTCGGGGGTCGAAAATCGCGTCAAGAGACGCTCGAAGTAGCTCGGCCGCTTGAAGATGTGACGCAACCTGCGCGCGATCTCGCTCTTGGCCGTACCGGGAGGCCCCACGAGAAGGACGTGCTCGCCAGCCAAGGCAGCCAGCAGTACGAGCCGCGTCGTGGACTCGCGATCGATGAGATCAGAATTGAGCGCCGAGAGAATGGTGGAGAGTTGTTCCTTGGTACACATGCGTTGACTCCTCGAGAGGTTTGGCAGGAAACCCATCGCTTCCTGCATCAACCGGCTCACGAGTCAGCACCCCAAAGTGTGACAAAGAATTTTCAAAAAGATCCCAGCAAAACCAAAAAAAAAAAAAAACCAAACAATTCAAAACATTACAACACCAAAGAACTTCAACACAAAAACTACTCGGCGATGGCTATGGCGAGCTTGGACCAAAACGCCGCGAGCCAAAACCCTTGAAGGGCTTCGAGCTTGTCCTCGTCATCGCCATCTCTCATGGCGAGCGCATAGCTGTACTCGATCTTTGTTGCTTCAGGGATAAACCCGAGGTTGCGCGAGCACGCGCCAGCGGCCTCGAGCGCACGTTGGCGCGCGAGATCCAGGTGGCTCAAGAGCCCTCTTCTGTTCTCGAACTCGAGCTTGCCGTCTTTGTTTCGTTTCGCACGGAGAGAATAGTATTTGTAAATGAGCGCTGAACTCAGCGTATACGCATCGACCGCAGCTGCGAGCGCGAGCATGGTGTTGGCCTCGCCGCTAAGATCACCTTCAGACATCGAATATTGTGTCAACGCATTGGCGACAAGATAGCTTTGTTCGTGACTTGCAAAGAACGCCTCTCCCTCTTCTCTCGACATCTTGGCCTCTGCGGCAAGAGGGGTGAGAATGAGCGAGTCGAAGTAATCGAGATTCGCGCTGGCCGCTGCGCGATAGGCCACGGCAAACCTTGTAAGCGCCTCCTTCGAGGGACGCTTCTTGCCTTGCTCTGCGCCCACATCGAGTTCGAGGATGCCAGCATAGGCGCTCACCTTGGCCAAAGAAAAATAGGCAATGGGGAGGAACAACTTCTCAACAAACTGGACCAAAACTTCTTCGCTTGGCTTCGCCTCTTCGCTTTCGAGCTTTCGACCCAGCGCAACAAGCTCCCCCAACTCCTTATACCCCTGTTTCGAGAGCGCCTTCCCCAAGCCGTAGAAGCGCAGCGCATACGTCATGTTTATCCACCCACCAACTGTATCTCGAGCAGGTAATTTCTGGATATTCTTTTGGAGGACATCGAGCAAAGGTTCGGGAGTGAACTGATCGAATCTCTTCTCATCAGGTTTGGCCATGGCGAGAACAAACGACATCAGCAAGGAAGCTGTCTCGACCTTAGCCCAAGCTCCCATAATCATGACGCCTGCGGCTTGGAAACTACCCTCATCTTGAAAGCGCTGTGCATCAGCCATGAGCTGTTCCCGCGCGATCGTGAACTCGTCGAGCTCTCCCCCTCTCGCAGACGCTCGACCAAACCTCTTCTCAAAGTCCTGCACACGCTTGTTGACCTGAGCCTTCATCACGATGTTGCGAGATTTCAAACGCTCGGCTTGCCTGACATCAAAGGCCATCTCCGACTCTGTCGCAGGTTTGGGGCGCGACAATGCGACCCCGGTCAAGAATTTGTAGGCATCGTAGAAGTCGCGGATGACCATCACTTCGAGGCCCAAATGAACCGCGAGTTTCTCCAAGTCGACGAGTTTTCCGCTCTTCTCGTCCTTTCGATACCTCGCCCCGATAGGGTACCCAAACCGTTTGATGCCACTGGCAGAAGCCCCTTCCATCTTTTGAATGATGCCCCCGACAGGTCCACAAGCGCCATCCGGGTTGATCGCACCAGTCATCACTGTCGCAGGCAAGAGCTCGTCACCGCGCAAGAGCGCCATCATCGTCGCGGTCAACATCATACTCGCGCTCGGGCCGTCGATAAGGCCCCCAGATTTCACGAGGAACTCATAATCCCCCAGCGACAACCCCAACGCCTGCGTGGCACTGAAAGCGGCGATCCAAGTAGAAGCGCGCCACATATCGCCCGTTCCATTGGAAAACTCCTCCATCATCGCGACCGCGACGCGGCCTGGTGGTTTCGGAGTAATTCGAACGGTCATATAGGACACACCACCTTTGTTCTCTGAGCGCGAGAACCAGACAAAGGGGATATGAGCTTCTCGCTGCGTTCGCGTGACAACCTGCGTCCTCGTTTGCTCTTTAGCGCTCACAGCAGAAGCTTCGCTGTTCGGCTCCTGGGCGACAACATCGCTCGAGATAACGCAGAAACCGATGACGCTGATGCCCCACAAAACGACGCACTGCAGCGCCCGATTCATCCTTTTCATACCCACTCCTATTCTTCGAGCGATGCAACGAGGCTCGAGCGTGCACGCTCGAGCCTCTTGCGAGCAGCGCTTGAACTTATGCGAAGTTCACGTGCGATCTCTGGCCCCGTCTTTCCCTCTGCCGCGAGCAAAAGAACCTCTCGCTCTTCCTGTGACAGCCGCCGGCACAAGATACGTTTCACATCATACATCTGCGCCATATCGTGCTGTGGCGGTCTAAAATCTCCCCCATCAAGGTCCCAATGTTCCAACGAGCATCGCCTCGACCAACCTGAGCGCGACACATCATTGATCGCGTTGCTTACAGATCTGCTGAAGTACGGCTCGAGCTCATCGATATTATGACGGCTGTGCCGACTGCAAACGTCCAAGATAACCGTCTGCACGAGATCCTGTGCGTCGTATTCGTTGAGGCGCCCCCCATTTTGGACCCTCCGGATCGCGCGTGCACGCGCGGAATTCCTGGAACCAAAATCACCCGAGAGCGTTTGAAAACACTCGTTCAGGCGCGCTGCCGAGTTGGAATCCGTAGGAAAGTCTGGAATGGAAGGGGCGCTCGGCGCCGCAGACATACGCCCTAGCCAACCGGGCTGTTCGGCACTCCCGCCCTCCTCGAGCGAACTCAAGGTGGTCGCCCAATCCTCCTCGCTCGCCATCTCCAACGCGGAGGGCATAGCCCCCCACACGATGACCATCAAGAAGGCGGCCAGACCACTCGCCAGAGAGCTGGCCATACTCCAGGCTCCAGCCCAGAAGGGAGACGTGCGAAAATGCTTTACAGCATCGATGAGGCTTCGCCACGAAAACCGACCACCAAACCACAAAAACCCGAGAAGAATCGAGAGGGTATCGGCCATCACGACACCCAAAACAATGCTCGCACCGAGTTCGCTCTGGAAGTCGATCAACCAAGCAGCAAGCGTCAATAGCAAGAGGAGGATGGCGAGCCACCTGATAAGGGTTCCTCTCAACGACTTTTGAAGACGCTCGTCATCTGAAAAGCCAAGAGAATACCTCAGCGCAGCAATTAACCCGATGCCAGCGACCAGGCACAGCCCGCCCAAGATCCCCAGCCCCCCGTTTGCCATCTCGAAGCTCGCAGCCTCGGTGAACAACACCGCCGAAAAAAGCGCAAAGGTGAGCAGGGCGATCAATCCCGCGAGGATGATATAGACAGGCAGCGTTATCGACAGTGTGAAGAGAAAGGTTGAAACCAACAGCCACACGTAAGCGAGCCCTGCTGTCTCCCCGCTTGCAGCCGTGGGTTCTTTGTAGAGTTGCAAGGAAGTCTCTTCCTGCTCTCCCGACGCATCGGCGCTCTTTTCTGAAGAAACCTCATCAAGTTCCACGTCAAACGCCTCCATTTGCTCTGCGAACTTTGCCTGGACACTGGCAAAATTATCCGCAGCCGCCCCTCTCATAATCTCCGACCACATTTGATTGCCGCAAAGGCGGTTGTCGACGTGAGGTGGGAATCGCAATAATCATTTAGACCTTTATTTCACGTCATAGTGACATTTTCGAACCACTTTTTCTAGCCCGATCAACAAGCCTGAACGCTGAGAATGGCGATGGCGTGACGGTGGCGTTTTTGAAGTCGAGCTGATGTCGAGGACGTGAACCACCGTCGGTCTGACGCAAAAAAGAGGCCGAAAAATTCATGTGTATGGTTTCAGTCAACCTGTGACCGCACACATGAATTTTTCGGCCTCTTTTTTGCTGGCGCGAGGTTGGCGTTTTGCTCTTCTTGAAGGTCGTGCAGAGCGTGTAACAAGCCCCCCGCGCCCCCGCGGCCCTCGCTGTCGCTCGTCCGCAGCCCCCCTGTGCCTCACGCTTCGCGTTCGGGAGGGGGGCAGACTTGGCGTTGATTGGGCGGTTGGCGTTTTGCTCTTCTTGAAGGTCGTGCAGATCGTGTGACAAGCCCCCCGCGCCTTCGGCGCTGCCCCCCAGAGTGGGGCGAGACAGGTGGCTTCTTCAACGTGGGCGTTTTGCGCCGGGGCGCTCCGAGCTCTGCGATGAGTTTCATGAGGGTGCCCGATGCGAACCTCGACGCCCAAATCCTCGCCAAGAAGCCCACCAAACCTGGGGGGCAGCGCCGAAGCGAAGCGAGGAAGCGGGGGGCGTGTCCTCGCAATCTGCAAAACCGACACAATGCGCAAAACACCGACCTCACAACAAGCCAAACTCGTGGACCACCAGCCGACCAACCAACGCCAAGTCTGCCCCCCTCCCGAACGCGAAGCGTGAGGCACAGGGGGGCTGCGGACGAGCGACAGCGAGGGCCGCGGGGGGCGCGAGGGCCGCGGGGGGCGCGAGGGCCGCGGGGGGCGCGAGGGCCCCTGGGGGCGCGCGGGGCGCGCTCTTCAGAACGGGATGATATCGGCGTGTTCTGCTCTGCCGCCCCAGTGCGCGGCGGCGGCGGTGGAGATGGCGGCGACGCCCCACATCGAGATGCCAAAGAGGCGCCAGTCACGATCTTTGAGGCGAACGCCCTGATCGTAACCCCAGGCGCCGAGCGCGACGACACACCAGGCGGTGACGCCGAGGTCGCGGTGATCACGAAGGACCTCGGAGCCCCCTCCACCGAGCGGACCTGGCGCGGACAGAATACCAGCGATCGCCGCAGCAGAGGTCATCGCGAGCGTGATCCACCCGGCCCACCGAAGAAACGAGATCAGCTCCGGCGTCTCGTTCTTGGCGGTCATCACACCGAGGACCGTGAGCGCCACGGTCATCACGATGGGCGCGTGCAGGGTGATGTGGTGGAGGTACTCGATCGACATGCAAAGCCAGGAGTGGTTTTTTCAGGGGTTGAAGGCGCGAACGGTTTGGCCAGACTTCAGGTCTTCGGGGTTCCCGGAGCCTGTGGGGACGCCTCGGACGATGCGATCATCGCCGACGACCTCGTAGTTGGAGAACTCGAGCGGGAGCCCCTCGGTGATGACGAGCTGTTTGGAGTCCTTGACCAGGTAGAGTCGAAGCTCGGGGTTTGTCGCCGAGCCTGAGTTGCCGCACTCGCCGACCTTTTGACCGCGCTTGATCTTGTCCCCTTCCTTGACGGTGATGGAGTCATTCTTGAGGCTCGTGAGGATGAGATCCTCCTGCTTGTCGACGCGCAGCACGATGTAGTTGCCGAGCATATTCTCGGTGCTCGACTTCCCCGGCACGTTGTCCTTAAAGCCCGTCTTCACGGACACGACCTCGCCGTCGACAGGAGCGACCACGGGCGCGCCATAACAGGGGTAGCTCTTTAACTCGAGAGGATCGCCATCGAAGCGCTTTCCATCCTCGGTCAGGACGGTGAAGACGTACCCGAAGCGCATCGCGGGCGCGGTTCCCATGTAGTTCGTGTCGAGGGAATCACCGCCAGCGATCGTGTACCAGGCGCCCTCGAAGGGGAGGCTGTAGGTGTGGTCGCTCTGCCACCCTTCGGTCGAAACGGGCGCGCGGAACTGCGGGTAGTTTGCCATGTAGGCGACGAGCAGCACCGAGACGAACCCGATCGAGCGCGAGGGGCGAAAGATCGGCGGGTTGAGCATCGTCTTGACCAACCCCCAGAGGATGATGGGGACGGCCATAAAGGCGGTCAGCGGGATGCCCACGCCCCAGCACAGGACGCTGATGTAGCCAAGCTTTAGGAAGGCCACGATCCAGACCACGGCCGCTGTGGCGAGCAAGCCCACGGCGGTCCAGGTCCACGCCTCCCAGGTGTCCTTTTCGATCTTGCGAAAGAAGAGGCTCCCGGCAGGTTCCTGAGCCTGTGACTCTTGCTCCTGGCTCGAGGTTGCTTCTTCTTGATCTTTGACGTCGGTCTTCTCGCTCATGGCGACGCTCACGCGAAACGGTTTGGCGCGACAGCCAGATGAACATGCTCCTCACCGCTCTGAATGGCGAGGAGCGCCGTCGCGCTCCGCCTTGATGCCTAGACATGGTGTAGGGAGAGGTCAAGTTGAAAAGGAAGGCGCGGTTCCTGGATGAAAGCAAAGGGAGAGATCGGTTAGTGTAGAGATCATCCCAGAAGAGGTCGGCTGACACCCAGTTCGAGAGCAAACGCGAGCATCGCGAGCGCGTCACTTGACCGAGACAAAAAACCGCAGCGAGCACTTCAAGCTGCTGTCTTCCAAGGAGATTCGCGATGGAGACCCCGACATCAAGGCCCCCTTCTGCAGAAGCGCACGCCCCGCCCTCACCGCCCAAAAGGCAAGGTTGGTCGCTGGCGGGCTCGGGTTGCCTGGGGTTGTTGCTCGGGCTGGTGTTGGGGATCGCGGGGTTGACGTTTGTCTTCTACAGCCTGGGCTGGGAGGTCAAGGGAGAGGACCCGGCAGCGAGCGCGGTGTTGACGCTGGCGATCACGACCCCGCAGGCTTTTTTGATCGGCGTGGTGGGGATGTTGCTGGCGATGACCTTGCGCAAGGAAGGGGCGATGAGCCTTCTGCCGGTGCTGACGACGGCGGTGATCTCGTGCGGGATCTTCTGGTTGGGGAGCGAGCTGTTGGAGGCGAGGCAGATGGCGCTGCAGCAAGAGGTGGATGTGGCGGTCTCGGAGAATGGGTTCTTCATCACCAAACAGCTCGCCAAACAGCTCAGTTGGAAGACGTTCTTCCTGGTCTTTATCATGATCTTTACCGCGATCATCGATCTCGTGCTCTTGCCGTTCGCGGTGCTCTTTGATCCTGATGTGTTGCGGGAGGGGTTCGTGTTGTTGTTGATCTTTCTTGGATTGACAGGCGCGGGCGCGGTGGTATCGGGGGTGTTGTGGTGGCCATTGATTTTCAAGAAGCGATAAGATGCGTCGCCAGCGCACGCGAGCGAAGAGCCATTCTCTAGGCATGTGACCGAGGATGGTGTAGACTTATCGCGAGTGGGTTTCATGATAGCGTCGTTTCGATTTCACGAGGACCAGCGCCGAGCCCATGGCGAAATCGCCGGAGCGCGCTGGAACGTGAACAGGACCCGGGCGTGTTGATTCCAGAACGAGTGATTGCTCCCACATCAAAGAGCGGACGAGATGCCAATTTGCCCAAAGTGTGGAAACCACAACCCACAACTGGCCGCCCAGTGCCCACGAGATGACGCCTACTTCATCCACGAGGACGCGGTCGAGTTGGCCGAGACCGATCCGCGCATCGGGACTCTGGCGGCAGACAAGTATGTCATCGTGGGCCGCATCAGCAAGGGGGGCATGGGCGCGGTCTACAGGGCGATCCAGCTGCCCGTCGAGCGCGAGGTCGCCTTCAAGGTCCTGCGCACCGAGATGGAGGATTCGGACTCGGGCAGGGATCGCTTCATCCGCGAGGCGCGCGCCGTCTCGAGGTTGACGCACCCGAACATCATCACGCTCCACGACTTCGGCTTCGAGAAGACGGGCCACCCCTACATGGTGATGGAGTACGCGCCGGGCAAGGACATGGGCTCCTGGCTGCGCGAAGAGCAGATGACGATCGAGCGCATCGTGCACGTGATCCGTCAGCTGCTCTCGGCGCTCGAGCAAGCCCACACCGAGGGGATCGTTCACCGGGATTTGAAGCCCGAGAACATGATCATCACCCCCACGGGTTCAGACCCTGACTACCTGAAGCTGCTCGACTTCGGCATCGCGCGCATGATCAACGAGACCTCCACGCGCGGCCTGACGCGCGAGGGAGAGGTCTTCGGGACACCTCACTACATGGCGCCCGAGCAAGCGCAGGGGGCAAAAGAGGTCGGCCCGCCGGCGGATGTGTACGCGGTGGGGATCATGCTCTACGAGCTGATCACCGGCGAGCCACCTTATGACGCGGGCACGCCGCTGGCGGTGTTGATGATGCACTTGAACGAGCCATTGCCCACGATCCACCCTCGCCCCGGCGTCTCGGTCCCTCCAAGCTTTATCGACCTGATCTTGCGTAGCGTGGACAAGGACCCCAACGCGCGCTTTGCCAGCGCAGGAGAGATGCTCCAGGCCGTCGACGCCTGGATGGCGCACTCGGGCATCTTCAACACGGGCACCTTCCGCACGCCGTTTCACACGCCCACGAGCGTGCGACCCGATCCGAGCGGCGAGTACTCTCGCGACACCTTGCCAGGGGCAAACGCCCAGCAACCCGGCGTCAACCTCCAGGGGTTTGGCGGCGGCGGGGTCTCTGTCGAAGACCCGGACCCGAGCCAGGTCTACTCGATCGACAACCTCTCGACGGCAGAGCCCGACCCGTTCGGCGACCCCGCGGCGAGCTCGAAGAACAAGGCGGCCTTCGCCATCCTGGGCGTCCTGGTGGCCTTGATCGTGGTCCTCGGAGGAGGCATCGCCTACGCGCTCCTTGGCGACAAGCCCGCAAAGGATGGCACGCAAGACCCTGAGATCGCCGAGAAGACTGCGAAAGAGACCCCGGATACGACATCTGAGACCTCGACAGGCGCGGACAATAACATCGGCACGGCGATGAAGGACCCCGAGGCTGGCAACACGTCCGAGGTCGTCAACGAGACCACGCCATCAGACCCCGAAGAGACCAACGAGACCACGCCGAGCGATGCTGGCAGTGACACCTCGGAAAAAGTGCCCGAGGAGAAGGTCGAAGAGAAGAAGCCGGAGAAGAAACCGGAGCGCACGACCAAGAAGCCCGAGAAGAAGCCCGAGGAAACCCAAAAGCCCGAGAAGAAGCCGGAAGAAAAGAAGGTCGAGGAGAAGAAACCCGAGAAAAAACCGGCTGATGAGAAGTGGGGACTCCCCACCGTCGAAGAGCGCAAAGAGAACATCAAAGACGACAAGTGGTGAACCTCACCGCCAGAGCGTTCGCTCCTCGCTGATTCTGGTCGCCCCCAGAATCCCGCGAGCGATCCCAAGCGAAAGTTGACGCTGACCCCGCGCGCCTCTATAAAAACGGAGAGTCACACATCCATCATGAGTACCTCTCCACACGTTGATGGTGGACTCTCGCAACGCTTCCCACGATGATGAGAGATGACTCTGCTGGTGGAACTGCCTCTCATTGTTTGAATGTTTCAGCGATCGGGTTCATGAACACCTCCTCGAAAATATCCTGTTTGCCCGCCCTGTTTATCGCCTTGCTGCTCTGTCTGCTCCCCGCCACGGGGATGGCGGACACAGCCAACGCGCTCAAGTTCTACGAACAAGCCAAGCAAGCCTATGGCGCGGGGGATTACCGCGAGGCCGCCGACCTGCTCGAGCGCGCCTACGCTGAAGATCCCGATCTGATCTACCAGTACAACCGCATCCGCGCGCTCGAGGCCAACCGCGACTACGAACAGGCGCTCAAGGTCCTCAATATCTACAAGGGCCCGATGATGCGCGATAAGGACAAGCGCTTCGAGGACGTCGAGCAGATCGAGGCAAACCTCAAGAAGTCGATCGACGCTCAGAACGGCAAGGATCCTGTCAAAGATCCCGAGAAGGACCCTGAAAAGGACCCCGTCAAAGATCCGGACAAGGATCCCGAGAAAGACCCCGATAAAGATCCTGACAAGGACCCCGAGAAGGGTCCAGATGTAGACCCCGAAGGCCCGGGCACGACAGAAGAAACAGGCCCGAGCGGTCGCAAGATCGCGGCGTTCTCGCTCATCGGCGCTGGTGCCGTGGGGCTGGGCGTCGGCACGCTCTTCTCCACTGGCGTCCTCATCCCCGAGGATGACGCCATCCGTGACACGCAGGGCAGGATCGACACCACATCCGTCAAGTTCAAGCGCCACCGCGCGGCCGCCATCGGCGGGCTCGCTGGCGGCGCAGCGCTCGCAGGCGTAGGCGTCGTGCTGCTCGTGACCGACAAGTCCGGGAAAAAGGACGCCAGCTCGCGCAACCTGCTCGTCACCCCCATGCTCGGTCCAGACCGCGCGGGCGCAGGGCTGATCTTGCGCTTCTAGCGCTCGAGCCGGAAAATAAGTACAAAGAGGCGGGCTTCCTGTGAATCCAGGGAGCTCGCCTCTTTTTTGGCTGTCATGCGATCATTTATTAGATGTTCCCATGGCGTGAACCGTTTACAATCAAGGTACCCGAGAGAGGTTGCACCGCGGCCAGGGATAACGCCGTGGACAACACTTCGAGGGTAAAACAGGGAGCCCATGTCGTATTTGAAGGAGAAACTGGACGAGGCTGATCGCAAGGCCGTCATCGACGACACCGTCAAGCTCATCGACGCCGAGGTCGCGAGCAAGGGTGGGTTGAGCGGAAAGGTGCTCTCGACCGGCTACAAGGCGGTCAAGAAGCTTAAGGGAGGACGCATGATCGAGAAGGCAGTCGATCACCTCCTCGACGAGTTCACCGAAGCGCTCGCGCCACTGCACGAGTCCTACCGCGATCAGGACACCGTCAAGGGTTTCGACAAGTACCTGAGCAAGAATGACAGGCAGGCATCCGATGCGCTGCTCGCCATCACCGATGCTCGCGTCGACAGCGCCGAGAACAAGATCGTCGCCAAGACCTACAAGACCCTTCGAGGACAGGCCGAGAAGCACGTCAAGGATGCTCTCCCTGGCGTCGGACGCCTGATCGACAAATACGTCGAGTGAGCCGTGGACCTCTCGAGGCCACGGCACGTGGACTCCCTGTCCGGTCAACCACGAGCGAGGTTTCGATAACCTCGAGGAGCGAGTGCCATGAGTGAGAAGTTCAAGACCGAAGCCTTCGTGTTGCGCGCCGTCAACTACGGCGAACGCGATGTGATCGTCACGCTCTACAGCAGAGAGCGAGGGTTGCTCTCTGCGCTCGCCAAGAACGCGCGCTCCAGCAAGCGATTCGCCGGTGGCATCCAGCTCTTTCGCAAGGTCGACGCGATGCTCGATCGCAAGGCTGGCCGCGAGGTCGACCTCTTCCTCGAGATGAACGTGCTCGCGCACTACCCCAACATCGAATCCTCCTACGACAAAATCACCATCGGCTCCTATGGCAGCGAGCTGTTGCGTGAACTGAGCAAGGGAGATGAAGACAGCGAGCGATTGTTCGACTTGCTCGAGGCGTTCTACCGCGAGCTCGACGAGCTCGGCGATGACGCCCGCACCGTCGAGACGATCCTCCATCACTTCGAGCTTCGTCTTCTCGGGCGCTTCGGCGCCCTCCCCTTGCTCCACACCTGTCACCGTTGCGGCAAATCACACGCGGATATGGAGAAGCTGCTCTTTAAACGCACGGGCGAAGGGCTGCTTTGCGTCGATTGTCGACGCCCTGGCGAAGCCGTGGGCGTCGTCGAAGTCGATACGTTGAGCGCGCTCCACTACTACATGGAACCCGCCGGCTCCATGCCCGAGGCCCTCCTCATGCCCGACGTTCGCCAACAATCTCGCCGCGTCGTCAACAACTCCTTCCGCCTGATCCTCCAACGAGACCTCAAAAGCCGCGCCATGCTCGAGGCCGTGCTGGCTTGATCCTCTGAAAGCACAGGGGGTTTGTTGTGGGTCGTGCAGAACGTGTAACAAGCCCCCCGCGCCTACGGCGCTGCCCCCAGGGGCTTCTTGTTGGAGGTTTCGCAGAAAGCGAGGACATGCCCCCCGCGCCTTCGCGCTGCCCCCCGAAACGGGGGGCTTCTTGGCGAGGATTTGGGCGTCATGGTTCGCATCGGGCGACCTCATGAAGCTCATCGCAGCTCTCGAAGCTCCCTGGTGCAAAACATCAACGCCCAAGAAGCCACCTGTCTCGCCCCACTCTGGGGGGCAGTGCCGAAGGCGCGGGGGGCTTGTCCTCGCGCTCTGCACGACCTTCAAAAAGAGCAAAACACCAACCGACCAATCAACGCCAAGTCTGCCCCCCTCCCGAGACCGTAGGTCGAGATACAGGGGGGCCGCGGACGAGCGATAGCGAGGGCCGCGGGGGGCGCGGGGGGCTTGTCACACGCTCTGCACGACCTGCAACAAGAAGCAAAACGCCAACCTCTCGAAACAGCGTCACTTTTCCGACCGCCGGTTCGGAAAACGATCGCAGTGCGAGGAAAGACCTCGTCCAAGTCATTCGAGTGTCAGGGAAAAGGCGACTTTGTGACGCAGCGCGTCGAAAAGCATTGACCTGTGGGAAATCTTTGGTAGATCCTGCCCTCGGAACTGGCGAGGTCCACTCAAAACCACATCGGTACTGTTTCTTCGACGACGAGCGAGCACAAGCATAGAGCCCCTCTCTCGTATGGCCGAAGTGTACCAGGAGCGCCCCTGATGACGACGCAAGCAACCGCCCGCCCCCTCGAGGTCTTGTGTTTCGGCGAGACGATCATCGATTTTTTGCCCGACCGTCGCGCTCGTCTGCGTGACGTCGAGAGCTTTCGCAAGATCGTGGGCGGCGCGCCCGCGAACGTCGCGCTCGGGCTGGCCAGGTTGGGCCGACGCTCCGGCCTGATGAGCAAAGTCGGCGAGGACGAGTTCGGACACTTCCTGCTCGAATCACTGGCAAAGGAGGGGGTCTGCACGCTGGCCATGATCCCCACCAACGAAGCGCCCACGGGATTCACCTTCGTGAGCCTGACGCCCGATGGCGAGCGCAGCTTCACCTCCCCGAAAATCATCACCGCCGACGAGACGCTGCGCATCGAGGAGGTCGATCTCAGTCAGATCGATCGCGCCGAGATGATGCTCTTTGGCACCAATCAGATGGTCACGCCAAAGCTTCGCGACGCGGCGATGCTCGCGCTGCGTACCGCGCATCAACGCGATCGCTTCGTCGCCTTCGACCCCAACATCCGCCTCCACCTCTGGGATGACACCCGCCGCGTGCTCCCCTGCATGAACGAGGCGATCCCCAACGTGGATCTCGTCAAGCTCAACGACGAGGAGATCGATATGCTCGGTCGCGGCATGAGCGCCGAACAGATCTACACCGAGTGGTTCGAACCCGCAGGCGTCACCGCGCTGATCGCGACCTACGCCTCCGGCGGCGCGGAGGTCTTCTGCGGAGACTTCCGCCTGAGCGTCGACGCCCCTGACGTCGAGGTTATCGACACCACCGGCGCAGGCGATGGCTTCGTCGCTGGCGTCCTCTCGGCCATCTGTGGACTGACCGAGGATATGAACGTCCGCTCGGCCAGAGCGCTCCGCGCCCGACTGCGCGCCTGGGATGTGAAGACCTGGCGTCACATCCTCGAGCTCGGCTGCTTCGTCGGCTCGCACGTCTGCACCACGCTCGGCGCGACCACCGGCCTCCCGACGCTCGACCAGGTCCCCGAGCGGATCAAGCCAAAGAACAAGGTGCCTGTCACGCAAGCTTCTCTTGCCGAGGTCAAGGCGACGACCTAGGCTGTCGGGCGCATCCGTTGCAAGTCAATGGATCCCGCCCGGTGACACGCGGATGGGATCCTCACGCCAGACACCCGAGAGGAGCTCATGCGCCCTGCCTTTGACAAACTGCTCACCCTTCTTTGCGTCGGCTCGCTCGCCATCCTCGCGAGCACGGGTTGTAAGGACCCAAAGCCTGATCCCGAACCAAAGGAAGAGGTCGCCGCCGAGCCCGTGACCGTCAAGGTCATCGCGCTCAACGACCTCCATGGCCACATGGAAGGTCCGAGCGGCAAGGTCAAGCTCGCCGGTGAACGCGTCGAGGCAGGCGGCCTCGACGCCATGGCCACCCACCTCGAAGCCATCCGCGCCAAAAACCCCAATCACGCGTTCGTCTGCGCGGGCGATCTCGTCGGCGCGAGCCCACTGATTTCTGCGCTCTTTCACGATGAGCCCACCGTCGAGGCGATGAACAAGCTCGGCCTCGACTTCCTCGCGGTCGGAAACCACGAGTTCGACGAAGGGGTCGACGAGCTGCTCCGCCTCCAGAAAGGAGGTTGCCACCCCGAGGATGGCTGCCAGGGCAAGGACAGCTACGAAGGCGCACAGTTCTCCTTCCTCGCCGCAAACGTCATCGTCAAGGAGACCGGGAAGACGCTCTTTCCCGCCTATGGCGTCAAAGAGTTTGGCGCCGTCAAGGTCGGCTTCATCGGGCTCACGCTCGAAGGCACGCCAGACGCCACGAGCCCCGCGGGCATCAAGACCGTGTCGTTTCTGGATGAAGCCGAGTCGATCAACAAGGCCGCCAAGGAACTTCAAGGCCAGGGCGTCGAAGCGATCGTTGTCGTGATTCACGAGGGCGCCATCCACGAAAACCCTGACGCCTACAAGGACATCAATGATTGTCCTGGCCTGGTCGGTCCGATCGTCGAGATCAACGAGAACCTCGATCCTTCCATCGACGCCATCGTCGCTGGCCACACGCACCAGGCGTTTAACTGCGAGCTCGAAGGCAGGTTGCTCACCAGCGCCAAGTCCTATGGCCGCGTCCTCACCGAGATCGACCTCACCATCGACCCGAAGACGGGCGACGTGATCGAGAAGAAGGCGGTCAACGTCGCCACCACGCGCGATGGCGCCCTCGATGCTTCGATGGCAAGTCACATCGGTCGCTATCGCGAGCTCGTCCGCCCGCTCGCGCAAAAACCTGTGGGCAACATCGCCAAGGACATCCTGCGCGCGACCGACGAGGACGGCTACTCGCAGCTCGCGGGTATCATCGCCGATGCTCAGGTCAGCGCGACGAGCGCTCCAGATATGGGCGGCGCACAGTTCGCGCTGATGAACCTTGGCGGCGTGCGCAACGATATGATTCACAAGAGCTCGCCAGCCGGAGAAGGCGATGGCGTGGTGACATACGAAGAGGTCTTCAGCGTGCAACCGTTCGGGAACACGCTCGTCGTGCTCGAAATCACCGGCGCACAGCTCGAGCAGCTCCTCGAGATGCAGTGGCAAGGTCAGGATCGCGTCCGCATGCTGCAGCCATCCTCGCAGCTCTCCTACAGTTGGAGCGAGACCGACGGCGATCACATCGCGCCAGAAGACATCCTCTACATGGGCAAGCCCGTTGACCCCAACACCACCTACAAGGTCACCGTCAACAGCTTCCTCGCCTCGGGCGGTGACGGCTTCTCGCTGCTCGCCGAGCTAAAGCAAGCCGCCGGCGGCCCGATCGATGCCGACGCGTTCGTCGACTACATGGGCGCCAACTCTCCGCTCGATGTGAAGAAGTCGCGCATCACCAAGAAGTGATCACGCGCTGATCAATCGATCGCCACACCTGCGTCCAAGGTCGGGAGCGCGCTCAGCGAGCGCGCTCCTTTTTTGTCGACAGACCAGATCGCCATCACGCCCGCGCCAAACTTCACGCGCCGCCAGCGCCACGAGATCTCCACGCGCTGCTCGATCTGAGCGAACTCCACGGCGGGCAACACGAAGAGCTGCGTATCGAGGAAGTAGTACATCTGGCCTGCGAGCCAGGCATCCCAGCGCAACCTCCCCCGCATCACCCAGGGCGCGTTGCCAACCCTCGGAGCGATCACTGCCCACTCGTCGGCGAACGCGACCTCACGACCGGCGTGCGGCGTCCAGCTTCCCCCCGCAGAAAACGTCAGGATCGAGGCGCGAGGTCCAACCCTGGCGCTGAGTAATAGATCTGATTCCAACGTGAGGAGGAAGGGGTTCTCTCCAACCGTCGAGATCCCTCGCAGCAAGCTCGGCGTGCTCGCGCGATGGCGCGTGCTGACCGCGAGCGGCGCGTTCGCTCGAGCGAACGCGCCTGGCCAGGCGCGCTTGTAGCCAATGTTTGGCGTCAGCGCCATCAGCGGCAAGTCGATAAAGATCTGCGCCTCGTTCGAGAGTGCGTACAACGACGGCGTCGTCAGGTTGACCTCTGTGCGGCCCGATGGAGACGTATAGGCGCTGCCCGCGCTCCAGAGCGCGTTCTCGGCGCGCGCTTCACGCGCGCCGACAAACGACAGCGCCAGTGATAACAGAATCAGCGCGCCCGAAGCCGCAGAATGCGGCGCGCGCCGTGGTGAGGATCTCTTGCTCAAAGCTCGAGCACCCCGAACACAGGAGCATGATCGGAGAGCGGCATCGTCTCGATGCCGCCATTTTCAGCGCTCTGGAAAGTCAGCCCGCTCCCTGCTCTCCATGCGCGATTGGTGAAGAGGTAGTCGAGCTTGCGGTTCCAGAAACCGTTGGCGTCCGTGGTATGTGAGAAGTAAGCGCCTTCGTTCGCCAGGTAATCCTCGAGCGGAACCGCCGGGTTATACTTCTCGTAGAGCGGCTCGAGCCAGCGCGTCTGTCCTCGAAAATCATTGGCCTGGAAGGACTCCTCGACCGCGGCGCTGTCATCGAATCCGTGCAACCTGCTCGCGCCGGGCGGCGGGATGTTGAAATCACCACCGAACAGGAGCGCCTGTTCGCCGCCATCGCCGAGTTCATCGAGGTAGCGCCCCAGCGCATCGAACTGCCAGCGCTTGGTGTTACCCGAGGCAAACGCCGAGGTGTGCACGCAGGCACATTGCAAGGGCTCGACGCCGGGGACGTTGATGCGCGCGGTGAGCAGACAACGACGCAGAAAGAAATACTGCGTCAGCCCATCCTGCTCGTCGATCAGCGGCAGCGCCCAGCGCTCCTGTTGATCGATGGGATAGCGCGACAGGATCGCGATGCCCGTATCCACCGCGCCAAGCCCACGGCTTGGCAACCAACCGATCTTCCACTGCGAGGCAAACGCGGCGAACGAGAGCGAGGTATGATCGAGCAACCACTGGAGCTGATCGATCATCGAGGAGCGGCGAGAGCGCAGGTCGATCTCCTGGATCATCAGGACATCGGGTTCGACCTTGTTGATGGCGTGAGCGAGGCGTTGCAGGTGGTGCAGCACCTCGTGCTCGTACATCAGGACGCGATCACCGTGACCGTCGTAGAAGAAGTCGATGCGGCCACCGCCGTACTTGATGTTCCAGCTCATGACCTTGAGGCCACCGCTGTAATCAGGCACGAGCGCGGCGCGGCGAGAGCTTCGATAGAGCTTCGCGGGCTGGCGCGTGGGGAGGTTCGCGCCGAAGGGATCGAGCGACCAGAGCGGGATGACCGCGAGCCGTGCCAGCTTGGAGCGGCCCAATGTTTTGGCGACCGCCATCAGGCTAAAGCGCCCTTTCTGGATCAGTTCGCGTTTTTGCTCGCGATCCAACTGACTCAATGTCTCGCTGCCTTCTGGAGAGGATCGTTTAAAGCGCCCGAATTCTCGAACAAGCAAGACTGGTTTTAGAGCATCGCGCACAGAAAAAAAAGAGGTCGAGCGGCTGTCCGAATCGGACAGCCGCTCGACCTCTTTTCAGGAGCTCGTCTCGAACGCGTGTTCCGACGAGCTATCGATGAGGATCACTCACAGGCGCCAGTGGTGAGGTTGGCGAAGGGGTGATCGTCATACTCGGCGTCACATCCGAGGTCTTCACCGTCGACGCTGACGGGCTCGCAGACCGCGGGAGCCTCTTCGATGAGGCACTGGTTGGCCTCGACGAGGATGTCGATATTGCGTGCGGTGGACTTCATCACGAGCGCGCCCGAGACGACCTCGACCTGCTCGGTGTCATCGTGGATGAGGATGGTGGGCGAATCACCCGTGAACGAGAGCTTGAGCTCGTCGTCCATCATCCAGTCCTCGGCGTCGACGTGCCCGGCGGTCTCGGCGTCGAGGTTCTTGAAGGAGAACAGCGCGCCAAAGTCCACGCCAGGGGCGAAGACGGCCTCGATGCCACCTTCGGCTTCCTTGGCGGTCACGTCGAAGGCGTTGGCGAGCGCGACTTCGAGGACGCGCTTGGAGTCGATATCGAGCGTGAGCGGGCCGTTGCCAAGGCTGATGCCCTTGAATTCGAGGATCTCGTTGGCGGCGTCGAGGATGACGGTGCCCTTGGCGCCATCGAGGTGAAGATCGACGTTGTAGGTGATCTCCTCCTCGGTGGAGTCAAACCCGCCGTCTGGGGTGCTCACGTCATTGTAGATGTACTCGGTGACCGGGAAGTTCAGGTCGAGCGCGTTCCAGTTGACGGTGTAGGAGAAGGTCTCGCTGCCCGCGTTCATCGAGGCGCTGATGGCAGGTTGAGCGACCGCGACGCGGATATCATAGCCCTCCTGTGCGTCCTGAACGCGGACAGCTTCCATCACGTCGAAGGCGCCGGTGAGTTTCTGGTTGCCATCACGCGTGAGCGAGAGGCGGACGCGACCCTCGAAGGTGTCGGGGAACTCGTCGGAGACGTCCTGCTGCTCGAAGCTGTTGGCGAGATAGACGACCGTGTCGCGCACGCCGCCAAGGCTCGTCTCGAACGCGAGCGTGTTCTGCCAGACGTCAAAGGAGACGGGGTTAAAGCGGTTGGGGCCGACGAGGACATCGATGCTGATGTCTCCCTCGTTTGGCGAGGTCACCACGAGGCGGACCTCGGCTTTATCCACCGCGTCGACGCACGCGCTCATGTCACCATCATCGGCGACGAGCTCGCCGCATACCGAGGAGCCCCTGACGATGTAGGTGATCTCCTTGCGCTTCTCCTCTTCGATGTTTGACTCGATGAAGATGTTGCGCTCGAGGAAACCGATCGCCTCGTCGGAGGCTTCGCGGAACTCGGCGTCGAGCTCTGGCGCAGGCTCTGGCTCGGGTTCAAAGGAGCAGCCATCCCCGAAACAGTCGGAGCCATCTTGCGAAGGCCCGACGATCTCGACCTCGGCGCGCGTGAAGAGGGTGCTCTTGCTCATGACGCGGATGTTGTTCTCCGCGGTCAGGCTCATGGCGCGCAGGTTCGTGGTGATCGCCTCGTTGGTCGAGGCCGTGTCCACAGGTTCTCCGCAGGCGACGAGAGCGGTCGCGGCGAAGGTCAATCCGAGAGCTTTGAGGATATGCTTTTGCTGAACCATGGGGCTATCTCCTTGAAATCTCGATCATTTGAAGCCAACTCACTGGCTCCAGTGTTTATCATCAGTTGCAACAAGCAGCGCTTTGACGGCGTGAAATCCATTTTATTCAAAAAACACCGTTCGAGCCTGCCAATTCATGAAAACCCGTCCTTTTTCATTTCATAAAGGTTGTCGCGGGTCGGCCCCAAGATTGTGCACGGCGCATGCCAAACACCTGTCTCGCCACACGAGAAAACGCCTACGACAAGGCAACACGCCGCGATGAACAACTCGGCCTGGTAAACAAAATATGTGGTGAGGAATAAGGAAGGCGCAGGTTGGAGTAACACTTCTCCACTTTGTTCAGGTAGAGACACTCCAGCGAGGATCGGCGCATGCAAGAACATTCTCATACGACGGCGATGAAACGCATCATCATCGTGGGGACGAGCGGTTCGGGGAAGACGACGCTGGCCAACGCGCTGGCGGACAGGCTCGAGCTGGCGCGCATCGAGCTCGACGCCCTCTTCTGGGAGGAGAACTGGAGCGCGGACCGCGTGCGCTTCGAGCGCGACTTGCGCGAGGCGTGCGCGCAGGATGGGTGGGTGATGGATGGCAACTACACGTCGTGGCTGCACATCACCTGGGCCTCGGCGGATACGATCATCTGGTTGAAATATGACCTGAGCGTCTTTCTCCCGAGGCTCACCTCGCGCACGATCAAACGCATCACCACGAAAGAGGCGCTCTGGGGAGGACCGAACCGCGAGACATTGCGCAAGACGCTCTCGCGCGACTCGATCATATTGTGGGCGCTAAAGACCTACAGACGCCAGCGGCGGCAGTTCCCCAGGTTGTTTGCCGCCGAGGAGCACGCGCACCTTCGCGTGATCGAGTTGGAATCACCCGAGGCGTGCGAGCGGTTCTTACAACAACTCAAGAAACCCAGCGCGTGATGTCCTGTTGCACGAGCGTCATGACTTGCCCATCCCAATCCCAGACATTCTGCGAACCTCGGCCAGCTTCATCGGCCAACACGAAGCCCTCTTCATGCACCCAGAGTTGATGATAGCTCCCTTCGGGAAGCTCCCAGCGAGGATCGATGGCGCGATGCCACACGCTCCAGAACTCGTAGTGACAGGCGAAGTCGTCGTCGTGGTCGGTGTCCTCGCGATCGAGGAAGGCGCGCCACTCCTCTTTGTAGAGCCAGGTCGCCTTGTCCGAGTGTTTATCGACGATCTCGTTGAAGGCGACGGCGCCGGGGAGATCGGTGATGGCGACAAAGATGCGCTCGGTGATCGGGTCCTTGGCCAGGATCGGGTAGCGCTCGAGCGCCTCGTCGGAGGTGGCGTACTCGAGGAAGGAGATCAGCGAACCGCCGGTGATACGCCGTTGCCAGTCGCGCAAGGGATCGAGCATGTGGCCATCGAGCAGCGGATCGCGCTCGCAGTGATTTTTTACAAACTCGACGAGCGCTCGGTACCAAGCGCTAGGATCGGCATCAGTGTTGACGGTGGTCATCGAGCACCTCTTGACAAAACAGGGGGCAAAAAAGCAGTAGCCGGGTGGAAACACCGACCCATGACCAGAAACGGGCGCCTCGGAGCGCGAAAGAGGGATAGGCCGAGGGTGCCACGAAAAACAAGCGCAAATGATCGGCATGCGAATATCGACGAGGCTTATCGGGTCGAGTTGAGCATTGCATCTTTTGGGTGGCCACCTGTAGAGTGTGCCGCGTTGTGTTGAAGTGAAAGGCCCGCGTTTTGTGTTCGTTACTCGGACCTTACCCATGACAGGGTGAGCTTGACCAACGACATTTCGACCCCCTGGTCAGAAACACTGGTCACACAAAAGACCTCGAAGGGAGACGCGTTTTCCTGTAGAGGTCCACGCGTGCAAGACACGCCGGCGACTCGGCTCGAGCAACCAACGAGTCAAGAGAAGAGCGAGCGCGCCGAGTAGAGAAACAACCATGGAGAACAAGATGAACATGAAGAAGAACTCGACCATCTATCTTAGCGGCGTCCTCACGATCGCGATGAGCATCGCGCTCGTGGGTTGCGATAAAAAGGGGAAGATCCCCGGTGACGCCAAGGGACGCGTCGAGGGGATGGCGAGCGTGTTGCCAAAGGGCACCGAGGCAGCACTCTTCGTCGGTGATATCGGCAAGATGCGCGAGACGATGACGACGGTGAAGTCGACCATCGGTGACGCCGTTCCTCAGCTCGAGGCGACCCAAAAGCAGGTCGAGACCGAGATCGGTTTCGATATGTTTGACGCCAAGGCCTGGGAGAACGCAGGGCTCTCGGACAAGACCGGCTTCACGGTCGCGTTCGTGGACAACCGCCTCGCGATGGTCGCCTACGTCAACGACCGCCAGAAGTTCGACACCTTCGTCGCCGAGAAGGCCAAGAAGGCGACTGAGTCGAGCGAAGCGCCGAAGACCGAAGAGGTCGATGGCAAGCAGGTCAAGCTCGTCGGCAAGGATGACAAGCAGATCGCATGGGTCCACGAGGGCAAGCTCGCCATCCTGGCGACCTCGGTCCTCGAGAAGGATATGGGCGGCGACACGAGCACGCCTCAGAAGTTCGTCGTCTCGCTCTCCAAGCTCGAGAGCGGCGCGAGCACCGCGGGCACGCCTCAGTTCAAGCAGTTCCAGAAGGCCTTCGACGGCAGCTACGGCATGGCGGGTTACGCCAACGCCAAGGCGATCATCGACAACGACGGCTACAAGAAGAACCGCGAGGGCATGGTCGCAGATCCTGCCGCCAAGGTCTCCGTCGAGTGGTTCGAGAAGCACGCCGAGGTTATCGGCTTTGGCATCGGTCAGGAGGGCAACGAGCTCGAGGCGAGCTTCTTCCTCGGCGCCGATGACGCGACGAACAAGAAGTTCGTCGCGCTCTCGAAGTCGAGCGCCAAGATGCCATGGGCTGGCTTTGCCACCGACGGTGTCTTCCTCGGGGTCCGCACCTCGGTCAACATGGAGAAGTTCTGGCCCTTCTATCTCGAGTCGATGACTCCAGAGCAGAAGAAGCAGGTCGAAGGCGCGCTCGCCGAGGCCAAGAAGAACACGGGCATCGACATCCAGAAGGAAGTCCTCGAGCAAGCGACCGGTAACATCGGTATCTTCTTCTACGGGCTCAACGTCGGCGCGGCCATGGGCGCAGCGCAGAACCCGATGGCAGCCGCCAACGCGCTCAACCTCGCCGTCGGCGTCCAGTTCAAGGACGCCAAGGCGCTCCAGTCGCTCGTCGACAAGCTCGTCGCGAAGTCGGCTGAGGCTGGCGGACCTCCCATGAAGCCCGTCCCCGTCAAGGTCGACGGCAAAGAGGTCAAGGACGCGAACGTGATCTCCGCGCCCGATGGATCGATCAAGGTCATCATCGCTGGCGACCTGCTCGTGGTCGGCACCAAGGAGCTCTCCGAAGCGGACGCCTACAAGTACATCAAGGGCAACTCCGGCGCGAAGAGCCTCTCGGATGCAGGCGGCAAGCTCGGCAAGGACTTCGCCTCCGACAAGCCTTACAACGGCCTCTACGTCAACGTCGAGAAGGTCACCACGCTCGTCTCGGCGTTCGCCGCTGGCTCGCCACCCGAGAAGGTCCTCAAGAAGCTCTCCGAGGCATCCTTGACCTCGGAGAACACCGACAACGGCTCCTTTGTCCACCTCCGCATCACCACCAAGGGTGGCGGCGCAGACAAGTGAACCGATACGCCATCACTGGCACATGCGCCATGCAGGTCAAAGGATCTGCATAGGGCATAACACCCTCGAGCCAGCGGGTTGTCTTTGACAACTCGCTGGCTCGATCGTATGTGCTCGCTCTCGACCTGTGGCGAGCATATGCTCTTTTCCCCTCTCTCGTTTCTCCCCCAGAGGACTGATGAACATCCGCGTCGAAGGACTCCAAAAGTCTTATGGCAAGGGCGAGCTGCGCGCCTCGGTCCTCGAAGACATCGCGTTCGGGATCGACCCTGGCGAGTTTGTCGCCATCATGGGCACCTCGGGCTCGGGGAAGACCACCCTGCTAAACATCATGGGAGGTCTCGATCGCGACTACCGAGGTCACGTCTCGGTAGGATCGAACGAGCTCGCAAAGCTCGACGAGAAACAACTCGCGAGGTTGCGAAACGCCAAGTTTGGCTTTGTCTTCCAGCAGTTTCACTTGCTCGATCACCTGACGAGCCTGGAAAACGTCGCCATCCCGAGGTTCTTCGACGCCGACGCGGCGGAAGAACAGAAGGCGTTGGGGCGCGCGCGCGAGCTGCTCACCACGGTGGGCCTTGGCGAAAAGCTCGACTCCTATCCATCAGAGCTCTCGGGCGGGCAAAAGCAGCGCGTGGCGATCGCCAGGGCGCTGTTCAATCGCCCCGAGGTGATCTTTTGCGATGAACCCACAGGGAGCCTCGATCGCAGCACCGGCCTGCAAATCCTCGAGCTGTTTCAAAAGCTCAACAGAGACGAGGGCATCACGCTCATCATGGTCACCCACGAAGAGCACATCGCCAGACTCGCCACGCGCATCATCCGCCTCGAGGACGGCGTCCTCGTCTCGGACGAGCCGAACACGCCCAAGAAACCCGCCGCCACGACGCTCGAGGTTGACGGCGCGCTGCCACAGTCGCAAACGTCAGAAGAAGAGTAAGGCTTATGAACCTCCAAAAGCTCCTCCGGCTTGTCTGGCAATCGATCCGACGCTCCAAGCGCGACTTCCTCTTCTCGAGCGTGGGGATCATCATCGGCATCTCCACCCTGCTCTTCTTCACCTCGCTCGGCACCGGGATCAAAGAGACCGTGCTCGAGCGCGTGTTCGTCGTGCGCCAGCTCGAGGTGATCAAGAAGACCTATGATGTGGGCGCCTTCCAGAGCGAGGGGCTCTTTGGCGCCAAGAAGCTCGACGACTCGCTCATCGAGAAGTTGGATAAGGTCGAGGGCGTGCGCTCGGTCTACCCCAAGATGAAGCTCACGTTCCCCACCGGCGCGTTTGGCGGAAAACAACTCATCGGGAAGGACGTTCGCGGCGAACTCGTCGCCGATGGCCTGCCCGCAGAGCTTATCTCGGACGAGGAGGTCGACCCCTCACTCGAGGTCGTCTTCAAGGATTACGAGGCGATCAGCTGCAAGCAAAAGTCCGACTGCCCCAAAGCCTACACCTGCGGTGACAAGGGCGTCTGCGTCGGCGAGCCGTGTCAGGCTCGTCGCGGCGAGGAGAGCGCGGCGTGTGAAGGCGCGGCGTACTGCCACTCGGAGCGCAAGCAGTGCATGATCCCGATTCCTGTGGTCGCGTCGCCGAAGATGCTCGAGATCTACAACGGGAGCATTCACACCGCGCTCAGTGGTTCTTCGGGCGCGCTCTCGAAGTTGCCAAAGTTGAGCAAGAATGCGCTCGTGGGATTTGAAGCCAACGCCCTGTTCGGGCGAAGCTTCTTCCTCGGGGAGTCCGCTGGCGGACAACAGGACGTGCGCCGCATCAGACTCGTGGGCTTTAGCGACAAGGCGATCGACCTCGGCGCGACCTTCCCCATTGGCTACGTCAAGCGCCTGAACGCGATCCACAGCGGCCGCGAGGAAGCTGGCCGTGAATACCACGCCGTGGTCGTCGAGACCGAGAGCAACGAGGTCACCGCCGCCGTCGCGCAGAAGATCGAGGACATGGGTTACGCGCTCTCGGACAAGTTCGAGAACGCGCAGCGCGCGAGCCTGTTGATTCTTTTGATCACGGTGATTTTCAACCTGATCAGCGCGATTATTCTGGCAGTGGCAGCGGTCAACATCATGCATACATTCCTGATGCTGATCCTCGAGCGCCGCAGAGAGCTCGGGCTGCTGCGCGCGTTGGGAGCAACGCGCGCGCAGATCAGGATGCTGGTGTTGAGCGAGGCGACCGCGCTCGGATTGATCGGCGGCTCGCTCGGCATCACGGTCGGGTTCGTGGCCACGAAAGCCGTGGACGCGATCTTTAACTCACAGGTGCAAGACTTCCCGTTCAAGCCAGACACGCTCTTTGGCTTTGCCCCCTGGATGTTCTTGATGTGTCTGGGCGCAGCGCTCTTCTTCTGCTGGATCGGCGCGCTGCTTCCCGCCATTCGCGCGAGCCGGATCGACCCGGCCGCGGCGCTCACCGGGCGATGACCGCCCCTTCAAGGTGAGCAACCTCCAAGAGGGCAGTGATTCATGGACATCTTGACGCAAGGGATCCTCGGCGCAGCGATCGCCGAGGCAGGTTGGCGCAAGGATCTTGGCCGAGGCGCGATCTTTGCCGGCATCTTGTTCGGGCTCGTACCCGACTTCGACGTGATCTCGGGCCTGTGGGGAGAGTGGACCTCGATGGTGCACCACCGCGGGTTCACGCACTCGATCTTCTTCGCGCCCTTGATGGCGGCGCCCGCGGGCTACCTGTTCTGGAGGATCAACAAACGACGCGGCGACGCGACCGCGTGGATGCATATGATCTTCTGGGTGCTGCTGACGCACCCCTTGCTCGATGTTTTTACGAGTTATGGGACGCAGCTACTCACGCCCGTGAGTGATACGCGCTTCGCGCTCGATGGCGTCTCGATCATCGACCCGCTCTACACCTTCCCATTGATAGGCGCGCTGATCGTCGCGAGGATCTGGCAGGATAAGCCAGACCGAGGACGGCGCGCCGCACAAGTCATGCTGACGCTGACGACGCTGTATCTGGGGCTCGGTTATCTGGTCGCCGAGTCCACCAAGGAACAGGCGCGCGAACAGCTCGTGCAGCGCGAATATCCAAAGATCGAGCGAATGCGCGCGATGCCCACCTTTGCCAACCTGCTCCTCTGGCGCATCGTGGCAAAAGACGAGCGCGGTGATATTCACGTCGGCCTGGTTTCGAGAGCGCAGCCCACACCGGTCCCCTTCCAGACCGTCAAGAAGCTCGAGTCGCCGCTCATCGACAGGACGCTAAAAGATGAACGCGCTCAGATCTTTACGTGGTTCGCCGATGAGTATATCCACTACCGCATCGAGGAGAAGCCGCCGCACACGCTCGTCTACCTCGATGACATGCGCTATGGCGGGATTCAAAAACCGGCGCAAGCGATGTGGAGCGCGCGCGCGACATATGACGAGGAGAACAAGCTCCTCGATGTGTCACGCACGCAGCGAAGGCCGCGCGATGTGGGCGCCGAGTTCGGAGAGCTCTGGCGCATGATCTGGGAAGGGACCGCGCAGAAGAAGTAGGCTCAGAACGCGAACCCGAGCGCGGTGTGGAGCGCGGGATAAATCCCGCTCGGGCCATAGCCCGCGATCGTATAGTTCAAGTACTGCACGCCAGCGCCGCCGGACAGCACCAGCCGATCCACCGGAATC
>Ga0208061_100101_pt1 | contig 29482 bp, 20 predicted proteins | sample DeeseametaMP0555_FD_184209 | JGI IMG/M metagenome (GOLD analysis project Ga0208061, IMG submission 184209) | Marine microbial communities from the Deep Atlantic Ocean - MP0555 (SPAdes) | ecosystem: Environmental > Aquatic > Marine > Oceanic | place: South Atlantic Ocean | collected 2011-01-23 | reverse complement strand
CCTGCGGCCTGCCGCGGGTCTTGCCTCTTGAAACAAGCACGCGGGGGGCTTGTCCTCGCATTCTGCAAAACCGACGCAAAACCCCACGCGAGATGATCTCTCGAATGTTCGCAAAGACTTGCGGGTTGTCTCCCCCAGGTGTTATTTCGTGCCATCGCGCAGGATGACATCCGCTCGTTGTGATCACAGCGAAGATGGAGCTCGTGTGCGCTGGTATGAACCAGGATTTCCAAAGGATGCGCAGGACCATGAAGAAACGCTCTCTGCTGTTGTTGACCCTCTCGCTGGTGTGGTTTGCCGCCTGCAATCGCACCCCAGCAATCCCTGATGACGCGCTCGAGCGCGAGGCGAACAACGTGTATCGCTCCACGGATGAGGGGGGAGAGGGCGAAGGCTCGGCCAACAACCTCGGCAAGGAGCCAGGGAGCGAGCTCGACCCGGACGCCGAGCCCGACGAGGGTGATCCTGCGCCCGTGGCCAAGCAAGAGATGAAGGCCACAGGCCCTGTGGCGCTCGTGAACAACGAGCCGATCTCTGCAAAGGACTTCAACGAGGAGCTCGCCAAGATCACCACCAGCGGGCAGGTGCCACCGCACATGCTCGCGCAGTTGCAAGGGGATCGTCGCGAGCAGTTCAAGGCGCAGCTCGTCGAGGGGATGATCATGCGCCGCCTGATCGAGCAGCAGCTCGCGGCGCAGAACTACGAGGTCAAGCCCGCCGAGATCGACACCAAGATCGAGGAGATGAAGGAGGAGCTCGCGTTCGCCAACGAGATGGCGCCGGGCACCTACGGCACGCTCGAGGAGCTGACCTCTCAGATGGGCTTGACCGAGGATCAATTGCGCGACTCGGTGCGGCAATCGATCGAGCTCGAGCGCCTGGTGCGCGCCAAGTACGCCTACAAGGAGGCGACCTTGGAGGAGGCCAAAGCTTATTACAAGGAGAACGCATCGGAGTTCCAGCAGCCCGAGCAAGTGCGCGCGAGCCACATCCTGATTCGCGTGGATGAGGGCGCCGAGAGCGCCGACTGGGCCAAGGCAAAGAAGCAGATCGAGGCGTTGCGCACGCAGATCAAAGGGGGCGCTGATTTTGCCGAGTTGGCCAAGGCGCACTCGGAGGATTCGAGCAGCAAGTTCGGGGGAGACCTCGGGTTCTTCGTGCGCGAATCGATGGTTCCCGAGTTCGAGGATGCCGCGTTCGCCCTCGAGGATGGCGAGCTCTCGCAACCTGTGCGCACGCACCTCGGGTGGCATCTGATCAAGCGCACCGGCCACCGAGAGGCGGGTCCGACGCCGTTCGACACGATCGAGACGCAGCTCGTGCGCTTTCTGACCGCGCAGCGCTATCAGGTCGCGCTGCGTTCATTCCTCGAGGAGCTGCGAAGTTCAGCGAGCATCGAGCTCAAGCTCGATAACATCACCTGATCTTGCATCTGCTCGGATCGCGCGAGTGGATGTGCTTTCCAATTCGGTCGTGATGGGCTATGTTCCCCGCAAATCTCGCGGCGTCAGCAGCGGTGCGCTCGATTTGATGCCGCCTTTTTGTTCCCAGTAATGCTGCTTCAAGGAGCTGACATGACCACTCCAGTTCGCGTCGCGGTCACCGGTGCCGCAGGTTCGATTGGCTATTCTCTTCTCTTCCGTATCGCTTCGGGCGAGATGCTTGGCCCCGACCAGCCCGTGATCCTCCAATTGATCGAAATCCCTCAGGCCGTCAGCAAGGTCGAGGGTGTGGTGATGGAGCTCAACGATTGCGCCTTCGACCTCCTCGAGGACGTCGTCGTCACTGACGACCCCAAGGTCGGCTTCGACGGCGCCAACGTCGGCATCCTCGTCGGCGGTCGCCCTCGCGGCCCCGGCATGGTGCGCGCTGACCTGATCAAGGCAAACGGCCCGATCTTCACCAGCATGGGCCAGGCCATCAACGAGAAGGCCGCCGATGACATCCGCATCGTCGTCGTCGCAAACCCCTGCAACACCAACGCGTTGATCACGATGGCCAACGCCCCTGACGTCCCCGACGAGCGCTTCACCGCGCTCACGCGTCTGGACCAAAACCGCGCTCGTCACCAGCTCGCCAAGAAGGCTGGCGTGGCGGTCTCGTCGGTCACCAACATGGGCATCTGGGGCAACCACTCCAAGACGATGTACCCTGACTTCTTCAACGCCAAGATCGACGGCAAGCTCGTCCCCGATGTCATCTCGGACCACGAGTGGCTCGAGTCGGAGTTCATCGACACCGTGCAGCAGCGCGGCAAGGCGATCATCGACGCACGCGGCGCCTCCAGCGCAGCGAGCGCAGCGAACGCCGCGATCGAGCACGTGCGTGACTGGTTCACCGCGACCCCCGAGGGCGACTGGGTCTCGATGGCGATTCCTTCCACGGGCGCCTACGGCGTGCCAGAAGGCATCATCTCCTCGTTCCCCGTGCGCTGCGATGGCAACGGCAACTACGAGGTCGTCGAAGGTCTCGAGATCAACGACTTCGCGCAGGGCAAAATCAACGGCACCGTCGAAGAGCTCCAGGGTGAGCGCGAGGCGATCGCTGACCTGCTCTCCTGAGCAGTCGCTGGCTCGGCTCGCGTGACAAACGCGAGCTTGTTCGCCAGAGAATAAAAAAGAGGGCGTGTGATTTGAAAAAATCACACGCCCTCTTTTTTTGATGAGATGCAGCCCTTCGAGTCACGTCTGTTCTGACAGGAGCTCCTCGCAGAGCGCGTCGAAGGATGCGCCAAGCCGCTCCGCGCACGCGACGCGGTCTTCTCTTTGCGTCAGGTAGAACAACCTGAGCTGCACGCGGCGAGTGACCTTGACGAGGATCATCCGGTGCTCCTCGTCTTCGTGCGTGAGCATGAACAATGGCGCGTGGGGTTTGCTCTGGTCTCTCCAGGCGTGCTCGGTGAGCGCGCCGACGAACGCCTCGAGCGCGATCGGGGCAGGCAACTCGTAGCGCCAGAGCGTGTTGTTCTGGCATCCTGGTTCGGCAGAGAGCCGCTTCATTGGCATCCTCGCTCGAAGGAAGTCACGTCAGGCATCAGCGCTCCACGGTGACTTCGGCAAAGGCATCACCGCGAGCGCGGCATTGCGTCTGTTTGGCCCTCCAGGATGTATCAGACCTCTTGACCGTCTCGTCGTAGTAGTCGAGTCCGAACATGGGGGCGTTGCTCCAGTCGACGTCCTCGGCGAGCCGCGCCATCGATTCGCCAGCGCCCGTGAAGAGGTAACAGACCGGGCGCTTGCTCTCGCCGCGCAGCTCGCACACGAAGGGGTCCTCGTATGTCGCCGGGGCTCGCAGTACGAGCAGGTCCTCGTCGAAGTACTCGTGGACGGACCACTTGCCAAAGCCAAAGCTGCGCGCGATGGCGCACGTATGGAGGAGTGTTTCCTCCGGATCAGCGGTGCGCTCGCGCCCGATGATCGCCTCCCACTCGGGGGATTTGAGGACGCCGCCAAAGGTGTTGAAGCCGCAAAGACGTCCCGCTTCGTAGAGCATCTGCTCGCTGACCTGGAGGAGCGTCGGATGCTCCGCCTCGAGGTACTCCATAACCTTCAGACAAAGCGTATTGTAGTAGGCCGTGGGGGTCAGGGTGACGAGGATGCCGAAGCCTTCTACGAGGCCGCGATCATCGGGCGTGATTTGCGCGAGCATCCCGCAGAACGCGCGCGTGATTTCGCTCACCGTCTCCTCTTCGAGGGAGTCGACCATCTGCCCGGTGTTTGCCTCCATGCGCGCTCGCGAGATCGTGGGGTTGAGCTCGCGCGGTTGCTCGTGTTGGATGAGCTCGAACTGATCGCGAGCGTCTCCCATGGCGATGCACGCGGTCTGTGTCACCTCGATCGAACCGGGCGCGAGCTCGTAGGCGAGCTCGAAGGCCGCGCTGATGAACCCTGCGGCCAGCCCGTCGGTCACGTGAAGCGCGGCCTGTGTGCCGTGGATCATGCGCCAGGCGGTGCCATAGTGGAGCGCCTCGCTGCTGATCGCTGCGTTTTGGAGCGAGGCGTCCTCGAGCACGAGCTTTCCTTGCCCTGTGGACGCGAAGAGCTCGAAGGCCGCCGAGAGCTTCTCGTAGGAGCCATGGAGCGCCTGCCCGGAGAACAACGCTTCGAGCACAGGACGCCACGCATCAGCGCTCGCTTCCCTGCGGAGCTGATCGCCGATCGCTGCTCCGAGGGCCTCGTCGATCGTCTCCTGGATAAACAGGTTGTAGTGGTGGCAGTGGAAGCAAACAGGTTGGTCTCCCGCGTACAGGTAGTTTCTCTCGTAGTCCCATTGTAGGAACTCCTGGTCGGCTTCTCCGCTCATGTGCGCGCTCCGTGTATAGGTGTTTCATGTCGTTGGAATGCGTGATTCGCTTCGTTTGTGAGCGCCGCTCACGTGTCTAACTTCTTCTTCGCGGGTGTCTGATCGAGGACGCGCACCAGCTCCGTGAGCAGCTCGCTGGTGCCCATCTTGTCCTTTCCAAAGACGCGCTCGGTGCTCGCCTCGAGGAGCTCTTGCTCCTGTTCATCGAGCGTCTTCGCGGTCAAGACCACGACCGGGATATCTTCGAATCGGTCGTCCTCACGCACGCGCTCGAGGAAGGTGAAGCCGTCCATGCGTGGCATCATCAGGTCGAGCAAAATCAACGAGATGTCGGGGTGCTTGTCGAGGGATTCGAGCCCCTCGACGCCATCTCTCGCTTCGATCACCGAGAGCCCTTCGAGCTTGATGGTGCGTCGGAGCACGTCGCGGACCATCGGATCATCTTCGACAAGGAGGATGTTGGCGCGCTCTCGATCGAGGTCCACGAAGCGGCCGATCGATCGCAGCAGGCTGTTGCGCTCGATCGGCTTGAGGAGAAAGTCCTCGACGCCCAGCGCGATAAGAGAGTTGTCGATCTCCTGGTTCGAGATCAGGATCACGGGCACATCCGACAGCTCCGAATCCTGGCGCATCCTCGAGAGGACCTGCTCGCCGTTCATGTTGGGCATCAGCATATCCAACACCACCACATCAGGGGGCACGGCGCGGGCCATCATCAAGCCCTCCTCGCCATCGGATGCGATCACGAGCTGGACCCTGCATGGCGCGAGTTGTCGGCGGACGATCTCCTGGATGGCCGGGTCGTCATCGATGAGCAACACGACGGTGCCCTCCATGTCGTAGGCGTTCTCGATGGCGAGCGCGGCGATGTCCTGATGGAGCGTCGCGAGGAGCTCGATCTCGAAGCAACTCCCCTTTCCTTCCTCGCTCGTTACGGTCAACTCGCCGCCCATCATGCGGCACAACCTCCGCGCGATCGTCAGGCCAAGGCCCGTGCCGCCGTGAACGCGCGTGTTCGAACCGTCGACCTGAGTGAAGGGTTTGAAGATCTCGTGCAGCATCTCCTCGGGCATGCCGATGCCGTCATCCTCGACCCGGATCACGATAAGATCCGCGTTGGCTCTCGGGATTCGCTTCGCGCTCAGCTTGACGACGCCATCGTTGGTGAACTTGCAGGCGTTCGAGAGCAGGTTGACGAGGATTTGCTTGAGGCGCATGCGATCGCCCATGCTTTCGCCGATGTCCTTATCTATCGACACCTCGAGCGTGTTGTTGTTCTCCTTGGCGATCGAGCCAAAGAGCGCGACACACTCCTCGAGCAATGGCTCGATCTGGACAGACTCACGCCTCAGGTGGAACTTGCCCGCCTCGATCTTGGAGAGGTCGAGCAGGTCATTGATCAGGGAGAGGAGGTGCTTGGCTGCGCCGAGGATCTTGCGCAGATCCTCGGTGATCTGCGTGTTCTCGACCCCCGAGGAGTCGTGCTCCTCTTGCAACAGCTCGGCGTATCCCATGATGGCGTTGAGCGGTGTGCGCAGCTCGTGGCTCATGTTGGCCAGGAACTGACTCTTCGCCGCGCTCGCATCGAGCGCCTCGTCGCGAGCCACGGAGAGCTTCGTGTTGAGCCCCTCGAGCTGGTTCGCGTAGACGCGCTGCTCGGTGACGTCATGCAGCGAGCAGACCACGCGGCGCACGACCTTTCCTCGCCGTGGCGCGACCGCGTTAAAGGTGCACGCGAGGTAGAGGGGGGCCGCACCGTTTGGCTGGTGCGTGACCTCCTCTGTTTGTGATGAGGTCTGATCGATCCTCGCGCTGAAGTCACGTTCGGTCAGGACCCCGTCGAGCTTCAGGAGCTTGAAGATGAGCTTGCCTTCGAGCTTTGCCTCGTCGAAGAGCTCCTGGGCGAAGAGCTCCTGGGCGGCGCTGTTGGCGTCGACGATCCTGCCCGAGCGATCGAGCACGAGCAACGCGTCGCTGGTGGACTCGAAGACCATCTCGGCCGAGTCCTTCACCTGATCGATGTTCGTCTCGTATTCGCGTTGAGAGTGCTCGAGCGTCTCGAGCGCTTGCTCGAGTAAGAAGTTCTTGCGGTCGTGTTTCTCGTATTGCTCGCTCAGCGATTCACAGAGCTTTTCCCACGCTTCTTTTGAAGGAGGTTCTTCAGCAGTGAGCGAGAGCATCGCGAGTTGTTGGAGGAGTTCAGGGTGCATGTAGACAAACCTCGGTCGTGGTTCGAGAGCGCCCCCAAGATCGCATCGCACACAACGATTTTATCGTATGGCAGAGTTTCTCCAGTCTAATGCCATGTTCGCTATTAGACCAGAGCCTTCCACCTGCGTGTGCTTGAGCAGGGAGTGGCTTGCGGAAGTTCTCGGGGAGGCGTGGTGTTTCTTTGATACCACGTGGTACATTGACCTCATGGTACACCGCCAACTTGTGCCGCTTGGCGGCGAAAGGCAAGGGAAACAGCAAGATTTCAAGAGAAGAGGGCGAAGCCTTGGAACAACCCCATAACAAACGCTTCGAACAACCACGACCTGTGGAGACGCCCCACGAACGTGGAGAGCGCCACAAGAAGACGTTCATCGGCGCGGTTATCGCCTTCCTGGCTGCAAATATTTTGATCAGCGTCGGCGTGGTGTTCCTCTTCTTCATCCTCCCCTGCGTGTTCGCGGCGGTGATGGCGTTCGTGGTCGCGCCAGAGCGCCGTCACAATATCGATCCTGAAGTTGCGCGCGAGCAGGTGCGCGTCGAGATCGAGAACTTGCCCGTGCATGCCTCGGCGCCTGCCATCCGCATCGAGCGCGTCGAGGTCCATATGGCCGATGGCGTCCTCGGTATCGCGCCGGAGCTCGAGGTGGACGCCACCGTCTTGCGCGACCTCGAGTTCGTCGAGCCGAGCTACGCGACGATGATGCGTTGTACCTATGGCGAGCGGAGCAAGAGCGGCGAGGCGGTGGCCTTTCATATGACGCTCAACGGCGCCAAGTCGGGCGCCAAGGTTCACGACTCCATCAAACCCTTCCACGCGCGCAGCATCCCCGAGGTTCCGTCAGAGTGTGAGATCGCCTTCCAGCGCGAGGGTGGGCCCGACGCGGTCTACTTTTGCTACCGACATGGCGGCGACAGCAAGCTCGCGATCCAGGGGCGCTGTGAGCAGTGATACCTGTATCACTGCTCCTCGCGAGTGATGAACTCCACCACATCTTCCCAGAGCCTCTCGAAGCGCTCGTTCGCGAACCCCGTCCCCGAACACAACCAGTCGACGTGCGGCGGATCATTGCTCAGGTCCGAGAAGTGTCCGCACACATCCAGGTGATCTGCCCACGTCGCGTGGATGATCTCGCCATGGATCTGTGACCAGGTCGGGACGACGCCATCGTTCGCGCCCTTGGCGGGGAGCTCACCGTAGGCTCTCCTGAGGGTCTCGCGGACCTCGCTGTCTTGCTCCGGGTACTTTGGGACAAAGGAGGTCAGCCAGTAGAGCAGCCGATAAATCTGGTGAGATGCCTGGCGGTAGGGCTCGAAGCCAAGCTCCTTGATGCGCGCGAGCTCCGGTTTGCGCGCCTGCGTGATCACGCAACCATAGCGCGCCGTCGAGCGATCCTCGGCCGCCGCGTTTAACAGATCGATCCCGCCTGGCGTGAGCTGCCCGAGCAGCGCCTGATCCTCGCGGATCGATTCCAGGAAGGCCGAGACCTCGTCCATATGCTCGTCTTCGAAGTCGGCGAACAGGTTCTCGTAGAACTGGTCCACGATCGTGTTCTCCCAACCCAACCTGTCATCGAGCTTGGCGACCACGCCCACCAGCGAGAACAGCGTCGCCAGCGGGAACCTCCCGAAACGCAACGCATAGATCGTGGCCATCGACAGCAAGTAGAGCAGGTTCTGCCCGAGGATGCTGTTAAAGAAGAAGGCCAGCGGCGTGCCCAGGTGTGGCGAAGCCACTGAAACCACCGTGCGCACGCGCGAGGCATACTCCTCGACGCGGTCATTGTCCTTCAGGAGCGCCACCGTGGGCGTCGCGAACAACCTCGCGTCGAGCCCTCCCGTCGAGTGCCCGATCAGGTGGATCGGCACGTCCGGGCCGCTCGATTTCTCGGCGATTTGCTCGAAGAGCGTGTGCGCGCGCGTTCGGATAGAGCCTGTCGGGACCGTCGAGACGTAGTGAATCGAAGGTTCGATCCCGTGAGGTTCGAGCAACCTCGCGAGGATCTTGTCCACGTGGTGGAAGTATGTGATCCCACCCAGATCCGCGAACCCGAAGAAGCCAGGGATCAAAAAGAAGTCATGCCGCATCGTCATCCCTTCGGCGCCTGAACAGAGACAACCCGAGCAGGCCAAGCAACGCCAACAAACCACCCGGCGCGCCCTCGCCATTGCTCGAGACCGTGCGGCAAGCGCAGCTGCTCGTGCTCGCCGAGCCGCCATCGCCGCCGCTTCCGCCGTTCATATCCGCAGCAGGCGTGGTGTTATTGCCCACAGGAGGTTGCCCCATATCAGGCGTCACGCCAGGATCGGGGTCCATTCCCGGATCGGTCGAGCCCATGTCCACAGGAGGAGTTCCCATATCCTGTGTGGGCGGCTGCCCCATGTCCTCGGGAGGAGGCGTGTTGCTTTTCGGGGTCAGTCGCACCGCATCGGCCACGATCTGAACGCGGTCAGCGAGCGGGTCGCCCGTGTTGTCAAAGATCGCCAGCGATTGCTCGCCGCCTGCGGCGAAGTTAAACGTGCCGAGCTCTCGCCAGCCCGCGCCAGCGGTCATGTCGAGCCGAAGCTCTTCTGTTTGGCCTGCGTGCGTCAGCTCGTAGCGCGCGCGCGTCGACTTGCCATACTCGGCGACGACATGCACCTCGACCTTGTATTCGCCTGCCTCCTCGAGATCGAGCAGCCACTCCGCCCAGGCGTCCTCGTCCGCGTCTTCCCAGGCGTAGGTCCAGCGCAGACCGCCTCCCTCGCCAGGACCTTCCTCGGTGCGCCACGAGGCGACGTTCCCCTTGAGCCTGAAGCATGGGCCGCCATCGTCGACGACGCCACCGGCAGCAGGGACCACCGCGCAAGGTTCTTGCGGGATGCCGAGCAGGCGCTCGTAAGAGGTCACCAGCGACATGTACGTGGGCACGTAGCTTGGCCCCATGGGGCTCGCGTTCTGGTAGAGATCGTAGTGGAGGTGAATCGTGGTTGGCGTGCCTCCGAAGGCGTTCGAGATCTTGCCCAGGCGTTGTCCCTTGGTCACGCGATCACCGACGCTGACCACCAGCGTCGACGGCTCCATGTGCAGGTAACGGTGCCTCGTCCCACTCGCGGTCCCTTCGAGGTATACCGAGTAGGTGCCGATCTGCGTGATCTCGCCATCTTCTGCGGCGACTCCCCAGTGGACGTTTTTCTCACACGTCGCCGGGCGAATATCCTGTCCCTGGTGCCCCTTTCCGCCAGGACACATCGGCACATCCCATGAGCGCGTCTCGCAGAAGTTATCCCACCAGGGGTAGGAGTAGTTCTGGGCGTCACACTGGCCGCCTCCTCCCCCCTGAGAGCCTCCTCGACCCCAAACCTGTGAGTTCGGGAAGGAGGGCGCCGTCTCGATCGGGTAGCGCATGTCCGGGACGTAGACCGTGTAATCTTCGCGACCCGTCCCGCTCCCTGGCACCAGCGTTCCCGGTGGGTTGTAGGTGAACTCCTGCGCGTTGCCTTCGGCAACCGGCAGCGCGAGCATCGCCAGCATCGCCCAACATGCGCCCTTGAGGATGTTCGTTTTGGAGGTTTTCATGGCGTACCTCCTCGGGTGTCCAGGAGGGCGAGCGATTCGTAGAGCTTCTCGATGTACCCATCCTCGGTGCATCGGGTGTCATCCATCGGCTTGGCGCATTCGACGTCGATGGTGTAGCCGACGCCAAAGCGCGAGAAGGAGAGCGTCACGATCTGGTGCGTGCGCGAGATGCGGTAGGGCTGCTCGAGCAGCTTGTCGCCAGCTTTGTCCAGCTCGATCTGCGGGTACTCGTGCACGGTGCGGATACCCGCCACGTAGATGTGGTGGCCTTGCGGGGCGAGCGACGCGGAGTAGCCGTGTTCTCGCACGCTGTAGTGCGTGACCTTCTCGAGCAGCGCGTTGTCCGATGGGAGCAGGACAGGCATCTGCGCCTTCGAGAGCTTGTCGTGATCCTCGGTCGAGAGCGTGGAGGCGTCGAGCTTTGGCTTGTAGGCGCTCGCGGCGTCCCAGTCGATCTCGGCCTTGTAGGTCTTGCCGCGCGGGTAGAGCGGTTTCTTGATCGGGCCCTCGTCGCTGGTTCCCGGCGCTTCGCCCGTTGCTGGCGTCGGGTGCTCCTTTGGCGTGGGGCTTTCCTTGGGGGTCGGGTTGGCGGCCGCTGGCGAGATGCCCAGGGAAAGCTCCCTGGTCGACTCACCGTCTTGTTCCGGCTGGCACCCGAGCGATGCGGTGCAGATCGCGACCGCGCCGATCATGGCGAGAATAGGGCGATTCACTTCGTTCTCCTACGCGTGAAAAAACAGCTTTTCCAGACAGCAGAGACGATACCACCACCAGCGATGAACCTCCACAGGATCGTTGGTTCGCTCGATGCGTCGAACCTCTCTTCTTATGCCAGCATAAAAAAGATCGCGCCCGATGAAAGAGAAGCCCTAGGGCTTCTCTTTCATCGGGCGCGATCTTTTTGGGGCCGAGTATCGGGGCGTCAGCCCCGATCGCGGTTTGGTCGAGTCAGCAGTGTGCGGTGATCATTCTCCCGCTTGCTCCACGTAGATTTCGCCGCCTTCCTCGCGGAACTTCTCGGCCATTTGCTCCATCCCTTTGTCCACTTCGGCCGACAGTTCACCGGCCTGATCGCGGATGTCCTGCGAGATCTTCATCGAGCAGAACTTCGGGCCACACATCGAGCAGAAGTGCGCGACCTTGGCGCCATCAGCGGGCAGCGTCTCGTCATGGTAAGCGAGCGCGGTGACCGGGTCGAGCGCGAGGTTGAACTGATCTTGCCAGCGGAACTCGAAGCGCGCCTTCGAGAGCGCGTCGTCCCACTGCTGGGCGCGAGGATGCCCCTTGGCAAGATCTGCGGCGTGCGCGGCGATTTTGTAGGCGACGAGCCCCTGCTTGACGTCATCGCGGTTTGGCAGCCCGAGGTGTTCCTTGGGCGTGACGTAGCAGAGCATCGCGGTGCCAAACCAACCGATCATCGCCGCGCCGATGGCGCTGGTGATGTGATCGTAGCCAGGCGCGATATCCGTGGTGAGCGGCCCGAGCGTGTAGAAGGGCGCCTCGTCGCACCACTCGAGCTGTTTCTCCATGTTCTCCTTGATCAGGTGCATCGGCACGTGACCAGGTCCCTCGTTCATCACCTGCACGCCGTACTCCCAGGCGATCCGGTTGAGCTCGCCCTGAGTCTTGAGCTCGGCGAACTGCGCCTCGTCATTGGCGTCAGCGATCGAGCCAGGGCGCAAGCCATCGCCCAGGCTGAAGGCGACGTCGTACTTGGCCATGATCTCGCACAGCTCGCGGAAGTGCGTGTAGAGGAAGTTCTCCTTGTGGTGATGGAGGCACCACTTGGCGATGATCGATCCTCCGCGCGAGACGATGCCCGTGACGCGCTCGGCGGTCATGGGGATGTAGCGAAGCAGCACGCCCGCGTGGACGGTGAAGTAATCGACGCCTTGCTCGGCTTGCTCGATGCAGGTCTCTTTAAAGATCTCCCAGGTCAACGCCTCGGGCTTGCCGCCGACCTTCTCGAGCGCCTGATAGAGAGGCACGGTGCCGATGGGCACTGGCGAGTTGCGCACGATCCACTCGCGCGTGGCGTGGATGTTCTTTCCGGTGGAGAGGTCCATCACCGTGTCCGCGCCCCAGATCGTCGCCCAGCGAAGCTTGTCGACCTCTTCCTGGATCGAGGAGGTGACCGCCGAGTTGCCGATGTTGGCGTTGACCTTCACGTGGAAGTTGCGGCCAATAATCATCGGCTCGCTCTCGGGGTGGTTGATGTTCGAGGGGATGATCGCGCGGCAGGCGGCGACCTCGTCGCGCACGAACTCGGGCTCGACCCCTTCACGCGCGGCGATGTAGCGCATCTCGGGAGTGATAATGCCCTCGCGCGCGTAGTGCAGCTGCGTCACGCACTTCTTGCCGCGCAGCGCGCCGCGACGCATCTCCTCGGGGATCAGGTCGCGCTCGATCTCGGACTCGATGACGAACTCGCGCTCGACCTCCTCGACGTCGCCGCGCTCCATGATCCAATCACGGCGCAGCGCAGGCAGACCGACGCGCACGTCACCACCCTGTGGGCCGCTCGTGTCATACACATCCAGCGGTGGCTCGCCGCCCGAGAGCGTGATGCGACGCATCGGGATCTCGAGGTCTCCCTGTTTGATGAAGACCTTCTCGCTGCCAGGGTAGCACTGCGACCAGATCTCCCTGGGGAGGGGTTCGTAAACGTGAGGGGTCTTTTTGTTTGTTTGTTCGCTCATTGCTGCTCCCAACGACGCGTGGTTGCCTGCCATGACCTCACGTGATGAAGGCCGCAGGTGTGATCGATCTCGATGTGGTCGGGAGCACGTGCGAGGCAACACTCGGCCAATACGCCGAGGGTTGTTTCGTGCGTCGCGCTCCCTACGCCGGTGTCAACCGGATCAGGTTCCAAGGGTTGGCGCGAGCACGAAGGCTGGCGCATGAATCTCAACCGCGTTTTTTGATAAAAAACGCGGTTCCCCTGGCGACGTCTTCAGACGTTGTGCGAGAGCCTAGAACCTGCTCCCTCCCACGTCAATCGCAGCATCGCTTCGCCCAGAAGCTCGCCTTGCCTGTAGGCGACCTCGGCGGGTTGCATCGGGAGGTGCACGAAGACCGCGCGGTTGGCCGGGTGCGCGCGCAGCGAGTGATAATAGATCGCGTTGCAGACATACGAACCGGCGTCCGTCGTCAGGCGAACCTCGGGCCACATCGAGGGCGCCTCCTGCTCCGAGTGCACCTGGCCGAGCTCCTTTGCCAGCGCCTCCAGATCGAGCGCGGTCTCGAGCGCCTCGCCCGCGTCGAAGCTCTCGAGCGAGAGACGCGCGCCGTCGTTATCTGGCGATGCGGAGGTCTGCGCTCTGGCGACCTGTTCGAGCGAGAGGTGCGCGCGGCTGTTCGCCAGGCCAAAGTGGAGGACGAGATCCTGTTCGCGCGCGCCCATATGCTCGCTCCCCCATCGCTCGGCGATGACGAAGGTCACGGGGAGGCATTGAATGATGACCTCTTCGCCGCCGCGCTCGAGCACAGCAGCGCAACCTCTGGCGACCTCCCAGGAGGGGTTGTAGTCGAGCCCTCCGAAGGGTTCGAAGCCCGTGAGGAAGATGGTCGGGGAGGCGTCGGCTTTTTGGCGAGTCATATCTACCTGAATCGTGTATGTTGCCTTGAAGAAATGTTTGAAAATCCTCTCTCGATTCTTTCGATAAGCCAAGGCCAGAGAGGATATATGCGTCATGGCGCGACGCATTTTACTTGCCACGGATTTGCTCTTCGACGCGTCGAATCGAGCGCGGCAGGGACCAGATGTTCGGGCTCTCTTTTTCGAGCGGGCCCTCGATAAGATCATGCACAGAATGCTCTCGAAACAACGCGCGCTGCTCGCGTGCACGCTCGCTGCGCTCGTGACGCTTTCCAGCGCGAGCGCGTTTGCCGTGGCGCCTCCGCCCGAGGTCCGCGCCAAGCCATCGCTCTTCGAAGCGATCGATATCGTGCGTGGCGCGCAGGCCAGGCCGATCGATGAATCCGTCGATCAGTTGATCGACGACGCGCTCAGCTATGGTGACTATTCGCCATCCACGCCACTCGACTGGATCATGTTCACCGCGCTCAAGTTCTCTTCGGCGTTCGCGCCGAGCTCGAGCGCCGAGACCTTCTGGGTCGAGCAGTTTCCCTCGATCACTGCTCCCGAGCGTCTCTTCTCCTTTGTCAGTGTGCCAGCGAAGAAGCGCTCGCGCGTGCGAATCTCGAGTCACTTCGGCCCGCGTTATCACCCGATCCTGAAGCGTTGGAAGCTGCACAACGGCGTCGACTTCGCCGCGCCGACAGGCACGCCAGTGCGCGCCGCCAGGTCGGGCATCGTGCGCTCTGCGGGGTGGCGAGGTGCCGCCGGGAAGCTCGTCGTGATCGACCACCTCGATGGCCATACATCAGCCTACGCGCACCTCTCCAGTATCCGCGACGGGCTCGCCGCCGGAGATCCGATCCTGGCAGGTTCGACGCTCGGTGAGGTCGGGACCACGGGCCGATCCACAGGGCCGCACCTGCACTTCGTGGTGCGCCGTCACGGGCGCCCCGTCGATCCGTTGACCATCGAGGGGTTCGATTACGTGGCGCCCATAGAAGCGCTCGAGCAGGAGCTCCATCACAGGCGCCGCGTCCAGCCACTGCTCGCCACGCTGGGGCTCGCTAGCGAAGACTCCTGAAAACAACAGGCCGAAAGCGTCATGCTCGATCTGCACGTCGACTTCATCATCCAACAACGCCTCTTTCGCTACAACGCCTTGCGCCCGCACCGCGCGTGGATGAAGGGGCAGCCGCTCTTCTATCACGCGGACATCCCGCGCATGCGAGAGGCGGGTTATCTCGGCGCGTGCCTGGGGATTCACTTCTTCCCCTGGGAGAGCGAGCGCGGCTGGCGCGAGATGAACGCTCAGATCGACTACCTCGATAAGCTCGCCGAGGGGCACGAGGAGGTCTTTCGCGTGCACTCGCCAGGAGACTGGGAGGTCGCCAGATCGCGAGGAAAGCTCGCGCTCGCGCCAGGCGTCGAGGGCGCGCACATGCTCAACGGCAAGCTCGAGCGCGTCGAGGAGCTGGCAAAACGCGGCGCCGCTTACCTGACGCTGACGCACTTCTCGAGCAACGCGGCGGCCTACACGGGGTGGGGCAGAGGCGCCAGTGATACAAAGGGGCTGACCTCGTTCGGCAAGGAGCTCGTCGCCGAGCTCGAGCGCCACGGCGTGCGCATCGATCTGGCGCACGTGAACACGCCAGGCGTGCTCGATACATGCGCCATCGCCAGAGAGCCGCTCTTCTGCACGCACACCGGCTGTCGAGGGTTAAACGATCACCCTCGCAATATCACCGACGAGGAGATCGACGCCATCGCCTCCACGGGCGGTGTCATCGGCATCATCTTCGGGCCGTTCTTTCTGACAGGGAAGATGTTCGCGCCCAGTGATTGCGTGTTGGATCACGTCGAGTATGTGATCGACAGGGTCGGCATCGAGCACGTCGCGCTCGGGTCAGACTTTGATGGCTGGCTCGCCACGATCCCGAACGACATGAAGGATTGTCGCGATATCACGAAGATCCTCGATGGCCTGAAGTCGCGAGGGTTCTCCGAGGACGAGATCGCCGCCATCACGCACGAGAACGCGCTGCGAGTGCTATCGCACACGTGAACCACCGAAGTGTGGGAGTGATGCCCCCTACTCGACCTTCGGTCTCGGTCGGGCCCCCGCGTCGATGTATGCAGTGAGGTATGCAAGCGCCCCCCTACTCGACCTTCGGTCTCGGCCGGGCCCCCGCGTCTGGACGACGCGTCCCCCGCGAGCGGGGGACTATTCTCGCGCTCCGAGACGAGGCTTGTGTTTTGCGTTTTGGAGCTTCGATTCGAGCAGTGCGCTTCATGAAGGCGTCACGTTGCAAAACAAAAGCTTGAATCGATAGCTAAAGAACAAGCCCCCACGAATGTGGGGGCTGCGGCGTCGAGCCGCGGGGGCCCGACCGAGACCGCAGGTCGAGAAGGGGCGCTCGCATACCTCACTGCACACATCAACGCGGCCCAGCCGAGACCGCAGGTCGAGTAGGGGAGCGCATGCAAAACTCACTGCTTCTCTCGGAGCACCCGCTGACGACCGAATCCAAAAATCAGTCCCCTCTGGGCCACGGCTGGGGTGGCGCGGGGATGATCTCGTTCTGGGTCGGGGTCTCTTTTTCGATCAGCGCGATGAGCGCGTTTAACGTCTCGAGATCGCTCTGGATGTCGATGTCCTCGTTCTCCTCGAGCCAGAGCTCGACCTGCTCGGCCAGTGGGAGGAGCACCGAGAGCGCCTGGATGGGAGCGCCTGCGGCGTACCGCTCGGTGGCGAGCTTGAAGCCAACGAAGATATTGAGCGCGACGAAGGCTTTCTCGACCATCGCGTTGTCGAAGGCGCCCTCATCGGGTGTCTCGCCAGGCTCGAGCTCGTTGAGGACGGTGGTCTCCTGGGTGACCATGTTGTCGGTGCCAGGTTGACGGTAGGTCATGCGGATTTGCCCGATGGGTTCACCGGCGCCGACCTCCGCGAGCTCGTTCTGATCGGAGGTGGGGACGACCTCGAAGAGGATCGCGCCACCACCACCACGACGCCCGCCGCCAGGATCGACATCCTCGACGCTCTCGCGCGTGGCGATGAACAGCCCGGGGATCGAGATCGTCGCGCCGTCGGCGTCACCTTCCCAGGTGCGCGTACCGTAAGCCGCGCGGAACCGGTAGCCCTTGGCGACGTCGAACTCGATGTTGACATCCTCTGCCACGGGCACGAGGAAGGTGTCCGCCTCGACGACAAAGATCTCTTCGACGCTGTAGAGGTCCTCGACGAAGTAGAAGTTGCCAGAGCCCGACTCGCTCAACCTGCGCATCAGCTCGATGTCGAAGTCCTTGCCGACGCCGATGGTGGTGATGCCGACGCCTTGCTCGGCGTAGGACGCGCCGAGGTTGATGATGCGCTCCTCGTTGGTGAGCCCCTCGTTCGCCATACCATCGGAGAGGAGGATCACGCGGTTTTGGAGCGTGTCGCTCTTGGACGCCTCGACCTCGGTGAGCGCCAGTCGAAGGCCCTCGTAGATGTTCGTGCCGCCGCCCACCTGGAGGTTGGAGATGAAGCCCTCGAGCTGTGAGCGGTCAGGGTCGGTCTCGTTGTCCGAGACAAAGACGACCTGCGCATCGGTCGAGTAGGTCACGAGCGTGATGCGATCTTTGCTGTTGAGCTTCTCGGCCATGGCGAGCAGCCCGCTGCGCACCGCTTCGATCGGCTCTCCCCCCATCGAACCGCTGATATCCACCGCGATCGCCATATTGAGCGGCGGGCGCTCGAAGTCCTTGGCGTTGATCGGCGTGTTGAAGCCGAGCATCGTCAGGGTGCAGTTGGCGCCGTTGATCATGTTGCCCCAGACGCCGAACATCCCGTGCACGCAGACGTTTTCGCCGCAGTCAGGAGCGGGGAGCTCGAACTTGTGCTCGTTGAAGAAGCCGACCACATCGAGCGTGTTCGGCGCGGGGATCTCCCCATCTTCGATGATGGAGCGGAACCTCCCGAAGTCCTGCGCGCCGGATTGCCCGACGCCGCTGCCGCCGTTGATGTTGGGGTTGCCGGTCGCCTCGTCCGAGGCCAAACCGCCTTGGTCCATGCAGCCTGCCATGGCGAGCATCATCGAAATCAGCAAGACGCAGGTCAGGCGGCGCCTGGATAACATATGTCGTATGGGGTTCATCGTTGCCTCGTGTGAGTTGCGAGCGTGCGTGTGTGTCAATTCGCGCTTGTTTCGTATCGTAAATCGCATGGTGCAGATCCTCTCCAGGGGAGCTTATCGAATAATCGTGACGATCTCGGCGTAGACGCCACGTCCTGTATTGGTCTCATCGGCTTCCTCGCAAAGTGTGTTTGCCACGGGCCTGTAGTTGGCGCGGGCGAGGAACACTTCGCCGCGGATGGGGCCAAGGTCCACGGATTCGCCGGGTCCGATCAGGATGTTTCCTTCCGTGCTCTCGAGGCGCAGGTCGATGGGGAGCGAGACCTCTCCGCATGACTCGAGGATCGGATCGCAGCCGATGCGAACCTCCATCTCGTAGGCGTAGTCATTGAAGACAAACTCTGCGGGGCCCTTGCGAAGTCGCATCCTCCCGAAGCCGAGCTCGCTCATCCCCTGCTGCACGCGGATCTGGAGATCGCTGTCGGAGCTCGAGACGTTGATCTTGATGTCCGCGTTGGCAGGAGGTTGCAGCCTCGAGATCGCCTCCCAGGGGCCACAGACGAGGAAGGTGTCAGGGATCTCGGTGGCTGGGGTCAGGTGGAGCGTGTGGCAGCCATCCACGCCACGCTCGACCCCATCGAGGGTTCCCGCGACGTTGGTGCGATCCTCCCAGTCGAGCCCCTCGCCGGGTCCAGGCGTGCGGCACCTGGCGGGGATCTGGATCGTGCCGCCAGACTCGAACCTCGGGCGCTCGAAGTGAAGCGGGACGTTGTCATTGATCGAGCGCAGCGAGTAGCGCGCGCCTTCGGGCACGCGCTGTGCTTCGAGCAGCACCTCGTCGCCGAGCTCATCGCACTGATCCCATTCGAACTCGGTGTCCCAATCATTGCTCGGGAGCGGACAGGTGATCTCGCGCCAGCCGTGGAGCTGCTCCTCGTCCTCGACGCCGCTGTAGTCGGCGTCGATGGTGATGGTGGGCGCTGTGGGATCGAGCTCCTGAGGTGCGCTCGCGTTGTGGATGTACTCGCGCGTGAAGAAGTCGCGTGGACGCCAGAAGACGAGCGTCGAAGGCAAGACCCGCGAGCGCACCAGGAATGCGCGGCAATCGCCTGATTGCGAGGCGAAGTCAGGATCATCCCAGGCGTTCCAGCTCGCGGTCCACTCGGCAGGGTTGATGGCGAGCTCCTCACCTGAAAAGAGCGGCACGACGCGAGGGAAGGTCCCCTCGAAGAGCTCGTCGGTGAGGATCGCGTCCGGGTTGTTGGCGACCTCATCACAGTCGAGCTCCACGCCCTGGTCGAGCGTGTAGATCTCGATCTGGTGCATCTCGTTCGTCTTGTTGAGGATGGTCACTGTTCCTGTAAAGGACGCAGGCGTTCGCTGCGTGTTTGTCGGGCCGCCGCTGGCGGCGCATACAAACAGCGCGATCGTTGCCAGCGCGAGCGCAGGCAAGCGCCTCGGTGTTTGCTCGGGCGCCTTTGTTTCCGTGTCGAGAGCGCGAGATGCGTGGAGCGTGCCGAGCGCGAGCGCTGGCAACGCGAGCAAGTCTGTCGGATCGACGGTGGTGTGGAAGGGGAGGAGCAACGCGCTCATCGCGCCATCCCACATGGTGGCCAGCGAAGGAGAGAGGTTGATCGCGGAGAACACCGCGCCGATGGCGATGCTCCCCGCGATGAGACCTCTGCGGCTCTTGACCGAGAGCAACACCGCGAGCAGCGCAGGGGCGATAAATAAACCTGCGAAGTCGCTCAGTTTGCCGGTCAAGGCGCCAGGGTAAAGTCCCTTGAACAGATGATCGTTGAGCGCCAGCAAGACGAGCGCCGAGATCCATGCTGGCGAGATAAGCGCGCCGAGCGGGGTCTTGCCCGTTCGGTGAGCTTTATCTCCCTGCGGTTTGTTCCGGGAGAAAAAGATATCAGCATATGAAAATCGCATGTGGGGTGACCTTTCGGTGTCGTATGTTGAAATGCTTCGCCAAACATTCATGGGTTACACTCTCTTACAAGGATGATGCCAGTTTTGAGTTTTTGTAGAAAGTGGCGCCAGATGCGCATACCACCGTGCTCGAAATCGAGGTCGCAGATCGATGCTCCAGCGATCGGAGGATAACTACTCCGCTCACTGGAGAGTGACTACACCATGGCGTCGAGGCGCTGCGTGAAAAGAAAATGGCGAGCGCTTTTGCCCGTGAGGGCAAGGCGCTCGCCATGAGTGCTTGTAGGAGGTTGGCTATCGAGGATCAGCTCCTGCGACGCCTGCGCACGAGCCCGAGGAAGCCGAGCGCGACAGCGAGCAACCACGTCGGCGGCGCCTGCTGCTGGTGATCCACCGAGGCGCAGAAGCAGCTCGAGCCCTGGAGCTCGCCGTTGTCCTCATCCATGGGGGTTGGTCCCATGTCGGCGCCCATATCGGCCTGGCCACCCATGTCGTCCTCGACGTCCATGTCGGGCTCGCCGCCCATATCGGTGTCCATGTCAGGTTCGCCGCCCATGTCCGTGTCCATATCGGGCTCGCCGCCCATATCCGCGCCCATGTCCATTCCCATATCGGGATCGACCATCACGTTGACCGTGACGGTGTGTTGAGCGGGCTGCAAGGACTCGAGGCCAAAGGCATCGGTGACGTACAGCTCGAAGCGGTACTCGGTGGTCTGCATCAGGTCATTGGGGATGGTGACCTCGAGCTCTTCCTGATCGAGCCCGACGAGCGTCGGTGTGGGCGCGCCGGTGTCGACGAGGATCCACTCGAAGCCCGTGATCGGATCATCCTCGGGGTCGGTCGAGTCCGCACCCGAGAGGGTGAAGGTCTCGCCAGGGGACGCGGTCTCCTGACCCGTGATCACAGCGGTGGGCTCGGTGTTATTGAGCCCGTCAATGTTGATCGTCACCTCGTCGCTGTCGGACAGCGTTGGCATCCCCGAGTCCGTCACCGTGAGACGGAAGACGTAGGAGGAGCCGGCCGGTTCGCGAGGAGCGGTGAAGCTCGGCGAGATGGTGTCGGCGTCGGTCAACATGATGGTGGTGTTGGTCGAGCTGGAGACGAACTCCCATGCGTAGGTGAGCGTGTCACCGGCGTTGGGGTCCGAGCTGCCCGAGCCATCGAGCGTCACGAGCGTCTCGGCGGTGACGGCTTGATCCACACCAGCGTCCGCGTTCGGCGCGAGGTTGGTGCCATCCGAGAGGCACTCGCCCACGGCGACGTTGCAGAAGGCTCCTGGCTGGAGGCAGTCGGCGTCGCTCGCGCAGGTGGTCTTGCAGCCCATATCACAGGTGTAGAGGCCGCAGTTCTCGGGCATGACGACGGAGCAGGTTCCCGCGCCATCACAAGCCGACTCGGGCTGGAAGCGCCCATCCATCAGGCACTCGGCCGTCAAGCAAACCTCGCCAGCCATCTTGGGGCTGTAAGAGGTCGTCGACTGGGTCGAATCACAGACCTCGCAGTTGTTCAACGGGTTCTCCGCGCCCTCGGGGACGCAGGCGCCGTTGATGGCGCAACCCACGGTGACCACGGTCGCGCAGCCGCCAGCGCCGTCACACTGTCCGGCGGTGCATGGGAGCGCGTCCATTTCGTCACAACCGACGCCTTGCATGACCGGCGTGCTCGAGCAGCCGCTGGCCATGTCGCAGAAGTCAGCGGTGCAATCGTTCATGTCGTTGCAGGTGACCGTGGCGCCGTTGGTGCAGCTGCCGTTCGAGCAGACCTCGCCAGCGGTACATGCGTCATTGTCATCGCACGCGTTGGCGTCGTTGACAGGGTTCGCCGCGCACGCGCCCGTGGAAGGATCGCAGGCGCCCTGGGTGCAGTCGCCATCGAGGCTCGTGCAGTCGAGCGCGATGTCGGTAAAGACACAACCAGTGGCCGAGTCGCAGCTGTCAGTGGTGCAGAGATCGCTGTCATCACAGGTGACCGCGCCGCCGCCGCCACATGTGCCTCCCGAGCAGGTCTCGCCGGTGGTGCACTCGTCGCCATCGTCACAGGCGTTGCCGTCGCCGATGGGGCTAAACATCGACTGGCTGGTCGCCGGGACACAGGCAGCGCTGCATGGGTTGTTGGCGTCCTGAGGCTCGTTCTCGTCGTAGCAGGTGCCGGAGATGAGGCACTTGTCCGTCTCGAGGGGGTGATCGCAGGTGCCCGCGAGGCAGACATCCGAGGTACAGGTCAAGCCATCGTCGGAGCAGGCGGTGCCGTCTGCGACAGGCTCGGCGTTGCAGGCTCCGCTCGAAGGGTCACACACGCCGACGTTGCATTCGTCGTCGAGGTTCGAGCAGTCCACCGCGTTCTGGAAGACGCAGGAGCCGTTGGTGCAGGTGTTGCCGGAGGTGCAAGAGTTGCCATCATCACAGGAGACGCCTTCATTGCGCGGGATCGGGTTTGTCGGGTCGGAGGTGTCGCACTCGGCGCAGCTCGTGTCCGGATCGATCTCGCCATCGAAGAGGTGGCTCTTGAAGAAGAAGCAGGTTTGCGACCCGTGATAGATCCCGACCTTGCCCGCTGCGGCGTTGCCGTTGGTGTTGGTCGCAGTGAGCGAGGCGACGATGAGGTCACCCACATCGTCGCCGTTGAAGTCGCCGCCTGAGACCGAGAAGCCGAGGCGCTCGCCAGCGGCGCCGACAACGCTCCACTTCGCGGAGGTGCGGAGACCTTCCTCCGAGCCGAGGTAAAGCTCGGCTTTACCCAACCCGGACTGGAAGTTTGCCGCGCCGATGAGGAGGTCGTCGATGGGAGCAGGGACGCCGCGGTTGATATCACCGTTAACCGATGGGATGAGCTTGAGCGCCGAGCCGTAGAGCTCGTTGTTCGCCGAACCCGACTTCTCCCAGTCTGGCGTGGTCGAGAAACCTGTGGTCGAGTTGCCGTAGTAGACGATGACCTTGCCGACGTTGTTCGCGGCGTTTTGCGCCACCGCGATATCGTCTACGCCATCGCCGTTGAGATCGCCACCACCGGTGACCGCGACGCCAACGCTCAGGTTGGCGGCGGCGCCCACGACAGTCCAGTCAGGGCTGTTGGGGGCTGGGAGTCCTGCGGTCGAGCCGAAGAACGCCAGCGCGCGGCCTTGTGCCTGTTGCGTGACCCGGTGTCCAGATTCCCCGATAAGGATTCCGCCGCATTGTTCGCCATTGAGACCCGAGCGACCGAGTGGGTTTCCGGCCGGTCCGATCGATCGGCCCATGTTCGAGCCTTGCTGCGATGCGATGACGCCGTTGATCGTCCAGTTTGGTGTCGCGCTCAGTCCGCCGATTTGTGGAGTCGCCGCAGGCGTCGCTTCGCCGTAGAAGACATCCACGCGTCCGCGTCCGTTGTAGAAGTAGGAGGCGACGCCGAGGTCGTTGAACCCATCACAGTTGACGTCGCCCACCGAGGAGAGCGAGGTGCCGATGCGACCATCTGTGATCGTGCCTGTGAAGGTCCATGATTCGGTCAGGTCAGCGATGTTGGCCGCGCCGAGGACGACGTATGCCTTACCCACGCGCGTGGGCGCGTTCGGGTCGCTCGGGTTGGCGTTGTAACCTGTCGCCGCGAACGTGATCTCGTCGAAGCCATCGTCGTTGACGTCCTCGGCGATGTGCACGTTACCAAAGCCCAAACCGTTGCCAGTTTGCTCGCCGTCCATGCTCCAATCGGCGGTGTTCCCGAGGCCGCTCGCGCGTCCAAGGAAGAGCAGCACGCGGCCTGTTCCCGTGGCGGGGTTGCCCGTGGGGTAGTAGGGCTGGCCGACGAGCAAGTCGTCGAAGCCGTCGTTGTTGATATCTCCAAGGCCAGACGCCGCGGCGCCGAAGACACCGAAGGTGATGTCACCCTCGGCGGTCTGGTCAGGCATCGTCGCGATCGGGTCGATGGTCAACGGGAGCGCTGCCTTGTCGACGTTTGCCACCGTGTACACGAGCGCGCCTCCCTCGGAGGTCATCCTCGCGTCGAGGCGTTCGCCATTGGCGTCGGTCACGATGAGCTTTGTCCAACGGAAGAGCGGCGTGTCGCTCGAGCTGTCAATGACCATAAGGTCATCGCTGCCTTCGACAGGGGCGTGCTCGAGGCCGGAGGTCTCGATCGCGTAACGCACCGAGAGCTCGCCAGCGCCTTCTGGCAACTTGGCGAGCACGAGGCTTTGCTCGAGCCCTGCTGCGCGGTGATCGTAGCGCTCGGTGACGCCCTGTTGCTTGAAGTGGCGCTCGAAGCGAGAGCCATCCTGGCTCGAAGAGCTCGCGCCAGACAACTCCCAGCGCTCGCCGCCCTCGCGCTCGATCGTCAGTTGACCGAGGCGGTAGACCTCGCGGGGCGCGAGGAGCTTCTTCTGCGCGCGATCATAAACAGGCGACCGCTGGAGAGAGAACCCTGGCGCGTTAGCGTCGAGGTTGACGTCCATACCGAGGCCGAGGAGCGTCGCGCTCAGTCCCTCTGGCGTCTTGTCGAATCCCTGGAGCGAAGATGCGCGCTCTGCGTTGGCGATCGAGCCGTGTCCCGAAGTCTTCGCGCTCGTCGTGGCCTGAACGCCAGGATTCGTCTGGATTTCCTTCGGGGTCGGCGACGCGCTCGGCTCGAGGCGTTGCGTTTGTTTCTCGGAAGGGCTCGACGCCGGTTCAGCGGGGCCGGCTTCATCCTGACATGCGCTCGTCAAGACGAGCGCACACGAGAGAAGCGCGATGTGTTTCCAGCAATCTCTAATGCCCATGGTGACCTCAGTTTCAGGCAGGTAAATGCAGTAGTTTCAGGGCGCGCAATCCATCCATTCGATGGCATGATGTCATTTGAAATTAGATGACGCGCTTAAACAATCTGTTCGACAAGAACGATATTCTATGGTTTTCGTTCTGGATTCAAGGAGCCGCTCTGGCAGCCACACAAACCCCCATGAAGGTTCGGGTTCCCCCGTGCTTTTTTGTGAACTTGGAGCGGTCGAAGATATGACCCCACAGGCGTTTGTTGCGACCGAGAATCATACCTGTTTTGGGTACACGAGCGGTTCTATCATCAACGTGTTCGTGAATCAACGACCCGCCAATGATTGGAGCCCCCTAGAAAAGATTGTTATAAATATACTCTACTATCTTATGAGCGCGGCCTGGCTTCCATATAACCGTATGCTCGCGCGCGGAGGGTGACGCTGATGGATAAACTCCCTCATCATATGATCGCCATCGCTTCGGCAGATGCCCGCGTTCGCGCCGCCGCGAGCAAGTTATCTCCCCGAATAAAAGACATGTGTGCGCATGGACGAGTCGCCTTGTTTGGCGAGCCGCGCGCCGCGCTCGAGCGCGCCTTACGCGTGAAACTCGATGGCGAACGCTGCGTGCTCACGCGCGACTTGCTCGGGCGAAGCCCGCTCTACTACAGAGCGGTGCCAGGAGGTTGGGCGTGCTCGACCCGTCTGGCATGGCTCCGGCAACTTCCCCCACAAATCGACGCGGTTCACAGGTCGCACCTGTCGATTATCCTCTTGAACCTCGATGGCCTCGTCGACTCCTGGGATACCGTCTGGGCTGGCATCTATAGGGTGCCGCCGGGCGCTTCCATCGCGTTTTCTCCTGGCCTGTGCGCACCGCATAAACTCGAGAGGGAGGAGCCCCGTATCGAAGCGTGGGACGAGCGCGCTTACACGCCCTCGCGTTTTCTCGGGGAGCTGCGAGGCGCGATGGCGCGCGCGGCGTCCTGGGATGCACCACTCGCCATAAGCAGCGGCGTGGACTCCACGCTCCTCGGTATGTTGTCTCGCAACGCCGAGCGCCAGGATGCTCCGCTGGCGTCGATCTCGTATCCGGGGTTTCCCCTGGCGGATGAAACGCGCGATGTTACCGCGATCGCAGGGTTGCTCGGAAAACAACTCCTGCTCTGGGATGCCTCCGGAGCACGACCTGCGAGCATCGAAGGGCTAGAACTCCTCGACCAGCTCGTCGATGACATGCCGCACATGCACCCTGGCGCGCATTACGAGCTCGCCTTCGATCGCTGGCTTCACGAGACAAAGGGCGCCACGCACAAACTCTCGGGGGCGATCGGCGATCAGCTCATGGGGGTTCCTGATTACTGGGTGGTGAGGCAACTGATAAAGGCTTCACCTTCTCCCTCTCGTCTAAAGGAGCTGCGTTGGTGGTGCTCGCACTCCCCCGGAGCGTCGATACGCCACGCGCTGGGGAGCACACCGCTCGGGCAAATGATAAGGGCGCAACGCTCGAAGCATCCGGGGCGATTGCTCGAGCATTTCCCTGCGTGGCGAGGGATCGTCCCCGAGGAAACGCCGCTCCCCGAGATCCTCGCGAGAGGGATGGCGAGGCGCGCCAGTGATTCCGTGCAGCCACGCGCTTCTGCTCTCTCGCCATCACTGCGCTCGTGGCGCTGGGAGCTCAATATGCGCGAGCTTCGTATTCACCACGCGAAGAGCCCGCTCGCGGGGATCTTCCCCTACCTGGACGAGAGGCTGTGGGAGTGGATGCTCTCGGCGCCGCCCTGGCTGTTGCTCGGAGAGAGCGATATGGAGCCAGGAAAGTTACGGGATAAGCGCTTGTTGCGAAGGGCTCACGCGCTCGAAGGGGCGCTGCCGGAGGTCGTCGCGTGGCGTGGGAAGGTGGCCTTTTTGGAGTCCTTCGTGCGCGCCTCGATGGTCGAGGATGGGTTCGAAACGCTGCGAAGTTGGGCATCGGAAATGACGCTCGAGGATGCTGGCGTCCTCGAGCGCGGAGCGACCCTCGGATTGCTCGAATCACTCACGCGCGAGGGGGTGTCCCATGACGTGATCTGGAGCCCGGTCGCAGGCCTCTGGTCGATCTTCGCGCTCGAGCGTTGGGTGCGCAAGCTCGCGCTTCGTATCGTCTAATTGCTTGCACGATGAGTCGTTTCTGTATAAAGAAGTGGTGTGCTTGAAATGTTTGAGTGAGGTGGGTAAATTCTAGCTGATGAGGTGACACTTCTTCATGTCGGGCCGCCCTGTCTTCAATACAGCACTCCAGAAGTTTCGATATTGTGAGAAAGATGAATACAGACCATACGAAAGACGACGCTCCAAACGTGGAGCTCCCCGCCAAATACGAAGCACCTCAGTTGCTTCACCTCGGACAACTCCGAACCTTGATCAAGGGTGCGGGTACGCCAAACCGTATCGATAACAACGTCGGTTTCTGCTCCGCCAACGGACTCGACCAGACAGATACACAAGGTTGTATTGTTGGACCCTGATTCCAGGCGTTTTCCTCCGCTCGACAAACTGCCGCGCCCCATCTTTTTGAAGGCCATCGCCAATGTGAGCGCGATGGTCTTTGTCATTGTATTGGGGCTCGCGCTCCCCTACCTGCTCAAAGTCCTTATCGACAAGATGATGTCGCGCGCGCCGCTCGAGGAGTTCCTCTTTATCGGCGGCGTCGGCGCGGCGATCCTGTGCGTGCAGTTCGTGCTCGCCTGGCTCCAGCGTAGCTTGGCAAGCAGCGCCGCCGAAGAGGGGCACAGGTTGCTGCGCGATGCGTTGCTCGAGCGCGTGCTGGGGGCGAACATGCTCGCGTTAAAGAGCCATCACTCTGGCGAGTTGGCCACCCTCCTCGAGAACGACACGCGCGAGCTCGTCGGGCTCTACGAGAGCTTCCTCCCTTCACTTGTCCAGACGCTCGTGTTGTTGCTCGGTACAGGCGCGATCCTGTTCTGGATGGAACCGCGCCTGAGCGCGATGCTTCTTCTTCCATTGCCTGTATTGGGTGTGTTGCTGATCTTGTTCGAGCGCTCGATTCGAAAGCGGATCGCGCGCATTCAGCAAGCGAGGGGACGTGTGCTCTCGACGCTGTTCGATGCGCTCTCGGGGCTCGATGCGCTCAAGGTCTATACGGGCGAGTCCTTCGTGAAGGCGCGAGTGGAGCACCACGGGAAGGAACTCAGTGAGAGCCGCACCAGACTTGCCTACCAACAGGCGTTGCTCTTCCCCGCGCTCAACCTCGGGCTCGGCGTGACGATGCTCGGCGCGCTCGTCGTCGGAGGGTACTTTGCCTCCAGCAATGAGATCTCGGTCGGATCTGTCGCCGCGTTCTACGTCTACCTCTCGAGGACGCTCGCGCCGATTCGGGGTGGCACCGAGCTGATCTATGGATGGAACCGCTACCGCACGAGCCGCGAGCGGATCCTGCGCTTTCTCGAAGTGGCCAAACCTCTCCAGACCGCCGAGCATCCGACGCCCTTGCCAGAATCACTGGGAACACTTCGCCTCGAGGCGGTGACCTTTTCCTACAAACCATCTGAGCCGGTCCTCGAACAGATCGACTTCGAACTCGGGGCGAGTCAATGGATCGCCATCCTCGGGCCGAGCGGGGCAGGAAAGTCCACGCTCGGGAAGCTTATCCCCAGGTTGTTCGACCCGAGCCAGGGGAGCATCCACTACGGCGATGTTCCTTTCACAGAGCTCGATCCCCTCGTGCTCCGACAAAAGATCGGTTACGTCGGCCAGGAGGTCCTGCTCTTCGAGGGCACCTTCAGGGAGAACCTCCTCTTCGGGGTGCGCGAGGAGATCGACGACGACTTCTTGCAGTGGGTGCTCGATATCTCGTGCGTCACGCCGATCATCGAAGAGCGAGAGGATGGCCTCGAGAGTCAACTAGGCCAGGGGGGAGGAGATCTCTCTGGAGGTCAAAAGAAGCGCGTGGCGTTGGCCAGAGCATTGCTTCGGCGCCCCGAGGTGATCGTTATCGATCAGATGGCCAGCGACCTCGAAGCATCGCTCAACAAGTCGATCTTTACCCGGCTCACCGAGGAGTTCGAGGGGGCGATTCTTTACCTCGGGCACCGCGTCCCGGATGGTTTCCAGCCAGACGCCGTCTACTGGCTCGAAGCGGGGCGGCTTGCGCGTCGCGAACAACTCGCCTAGCGTCTCGAGAACTCGCCGCTGTGATAGAAAGAGGATGCCCATGGCGCAGACAGTCGAACAGCTCGTACCCAGGGAAGATCTGATCGTCGAAGAGATCGATGGAGAGTGTCTGGTGCTCGATATGGAGCGCAACGTTTACTTTGGCCTCGATCCGATCGGGTTGTTTGTCTGGAGATCGTTGGAGGCGCGCTCGACGCGCGAGCAGATCTTCGATGCTCTTATCTCTCATTACGGCGAGGAGAACCGCGAGCAAATCACCGCCGATGTGGGGCAGTTCCTCGATCATCTCCTGAAAGAGGGGTTGATCTACCACAAGGCGACAGGTTCCTCGCAGGAGAGGGGGCAAGGGTGAACCGGTATCTCGCGTTTGGCGAGGTGCTCGCTGCTGATGCCGACCTCGACTACCTCACCGCTCCAGATGAAGCTGGCCTCGAGGCCAGCCTGACATTGTTCCGTGGAGAGGTCCCTCCCACCACGCCCCCCGAAGATCATATGTGCGTCCACACCGAGCCCGACTTTGATGGTGGCCCGGTGCTCGAGATCTGGATGGCGCCCGGGTGTATCACTCGAGCCTGGATCTCCTATGCGGGTTGGCGCGTCGCGCTCGACGCTGGCAAGGGGCAGATGGTCTATGACGCTGGCGAGGTCGAGGTTCCGCTGCGCGCTGTGTGCGAGCGTTTGTTGGTGCCCCTTTGTCTGTTGCTCGATCCTGCCAGGTCGCTGTTTGCCTTGCACGGCGGCGCGTTCGTGATGAATGGGAGGGCCTGGGTGTTGATCGGCGAGAGCGGCGCGGGGAAGTCGACCTCCGCGCTGAAGCTCGTGACAGAAGGGGCGAAGATCCTGGCTGATGATATGGCGCTGGTGGATGTGGAGGCGCGCCT
>Ga0208061_100100_pt1 | contig 29509 bp, 17 predicted proteins | sample DeeseametaMP0555_FD_184209 | JGI IMG/M metagenome (GOLD analysis project Ga0208061, IMG submission 184209) | Marine microbial communities from the Deep Atlantic Ocean - MP0555 (SPAdes) | ecosystem: Environmental > Aquatic > Marine > Oceanic | place: South Atlantic Ocean | collected 2011-01-23 | reverse complement strand
GGCCGTCCGCGAGGCTGGGTGTCGAGGTCAGGAAGCGTTTGTTGATCGACTCGTAGTAATAGTCGGGCTCGAACCTTCCGATGAAGTCGGCGGGCCATGTGCTGCGATCAAACCATTGATGCGCGCTCTCTTCGAGCTTGAACTCGGGCCATGTACGATAGAGGTGGTGCATGAACTCGTGTTGAAACCACTGAGGGTGGTAGGCGCGCACCTCGGCTTCGAGCCAATCCCCCGTGCCCATATGCTCGGGTTTCTTCGTGAACCAGAGATCATCTGACAGGATGAGCGGTCTTCCATCAGGACTGAGCCCCATGCCACCGGTGATGGGGTGGCGACCGAGCTCGCTCTCGGTGTGGCGGATGCCAGAGGGGGCGACGACCCACCAGATGTCCGTCTCATCGGCGACTTCGTCAGGCACCTTGCTGACCATATCACCGGAGTCCGCGTAACTGCTGATCACGCCAGGCCTCTGCGTGAAATCAGTCGTGGTGCATTCATCGAGCACGTAGATACGCAGGTCGAGCCGACGCCCTCCGGTGATCGCTTCGATCCATTTGCGGAACAACCCCGTGGCGAGGAAGAGACGTCTGGCGTCATCAGCGAGGATCTCGGGGTGGAGCGTGAGACGCTCCACTGTGGGGGCCGCCTCTCCGGGTTGCGGGATGCGCGCGTCGGTGCATGTAGCGACCACGCCCGTCATGATCAATGGCTCCCTACCTGGAGTCACGGCGATCTCGTCGATGTGCTCGATCATCCTCATGCCATAGTAACCGACGGGGCTGCCGACATTGGAACCTGCGGTGCCTCCGAAGGGCCACCCCACGTCTCCCTGAGGTCGACTATCGAAGATGGCGTCGACGCGCCCGATCGCGGCGGCGATATCACCTGCGATCAGATCATCCTCGGCGTAAAGGAGCGCTTCGAACGCGTTGACATCCTCTTGTGGGAACGTCTCGCGTGCGCCGTAGATCGCGTAGAACTCGGCGAGTTGCGCGGCGGTGTCGTATCGATGGCCAGGATCGAGGATGAGGTTATCAGGTGCAGACATGTTCATGTCTGCGCCCTCTCCTACATCGGGCATGTCATACGTATGCGGCATGTCTTCGGGAGACATGTCCTCTTCATGAACGGACATGTCCTCCGGGCTTTGTACCATGTCGACAGTGGGGACAGGCATGTCGGGGAGTGACGTGGCCATATCCTCATCGAAGAGAATCGCCGGGGTGGTTCGACCAGGGGTGGCAGGTTCCTTCCCACAGGCAACGAGCAGCGACGCGAGTGAGAGCGCAGCGATGACACGGCGCATAGGGCGGGCCTCCTTCTTCATTCAAAGTTCATGCAGACGATGCGGCTCCCCCAGCGGTCATCTACCATTGTGACAGCCGCCCTCACCGGTATCAATCGCGCGGTACATATCCTCGCGAGAAAGCAAAAGAGGCGTCGGGTGAAATTCACCCGACGCCTCTTTTGCTTTCTCGCGAAGACAGACTTACAGCTCGAGCGCTCTCACCAGGAATGATGCCATCTGATCGCGCTTCACGTTCGAATCAGGACAATATTTTCGCTCACCACACCCGCGCGTGATGCCGGACTCCGCCATGCGGTTGATCGCATCCTCGAAGATGTTGCCGTTGTCGTCGTCGAAGTGGTCCTTGGTGGCCGGAGGCAAGCTCAAGGCGCGCGTCAAGAACGCCGCCATCTGAGCGCGCGTCAGCGTGGCATCACCGCAATACTTCGTCCCACCACAACCACGCGTGATGCCAGACTCCGCCATGGCGTTGGCAGCGCGCTCGTACCACTGGCCGTCATCATCGGTGAAGTGATCCTTGCTCCCGGCGGGCAAATCGAAGGCGCGCGTCAGGAACACCGCCATCTGCGCGCGCGTCACATCATGCGAAGGGCAGTATTTAGGCGCGTCGCCACCGCCGCACCCGCGCGTGATGTCTTCGCGAGCGATCTTCTCGATGTTCTGCTCGTGAACGTTGCCGTCATCATCGGCGAACATCCCATCGTAGACGACGGGCTCGGGTTGTTTCGCGCCGAGGTTTGCCTTGAGGATCTCAGGAGCATCCTGCGTGGAGCCATCGAAGCAGCGCTTGTTGGAGCGGGCGGAATCCCAGGTAGCGCGCGAGAAGACATCGCCAGAGGAAGCCCATTGCATGAAGTCGCGGCTCTCCTTGACGTGGCTCAGGCCGAACGAATGGCCGAGCTCGTGCGCGCCAGCCTGCGCGATCCAGGCGGTCGAGGAGTTTCCGATCTTGTAGACGAACGCGATATCATTGGCGTTGGTGTTGCCGCAGTTCAGCGGCGCGACGCCGTGGTTTGGGCCACTCGACGGCGAGATGATCAGCATCGTGTAGGGTCCTGACGAGGGCCGGCTCGTGGTGAACTCGATGTTGTAGTCCTCGAATCCCTTTCGAAGCATTCGCAAGATCGAGTCGCGCTGGCTGCTGCTCCCCGCGTACCTCGAGAACGTCTTGCTCGATCCTCCAAAGTGCGCCCCGATCGCCCACGAGCGATTCGATGGCGCGTCCGAGCAGTAGTTGTCGCAATCCCTGATCGTGATCCCGTCGAAGTTCACGTACACCACTTGTTTGCTCGTCGTCGCGAGCTCTGGTTGCTCGTCGATATTGGCGGGGACTTCGAGCACCTGGTCATCGAAGTCGTGAATCTCGACCTCTCCGGGTGCACACGCTGCCATGGCGAGCAACGGAACCAAAACACACAAACGCCTGTACATAGAATCCCCCAACATTTTGACGAGTTCACGAGGACAAGTTCGAACAACTCCCCCCCTCATGGTTCAAGACGTACCCAATTCCGGACAACATGTCCAGTGGTCATACCAGCAAACCGCTCGATTTTGATGGCGGCTCGCACGCGTTCCCGAAGGAGCGACTGCGACGCGACCATCATGATACAGAGTGCTCCTTATATATACGCGCGCGGACCGATAAGAGATCGAACGCGCGAGGAATGACGCCATCCGCCCACGCGTCACGTTCTCATCAGGGCAATACTTTCGATCGTCGCATCCGAGAGTGCTCCCAACTTCAGCGAGTCGGTTGTGTTCGCCCCCAAAGAGATCGAAGCAAAACACCCTGCGAGCCTGCGCGAAAAACAGCGCGGAAACTAGGACTTCTTCTCTCGGAGTGATTTGAAGAATGCGGTGAGCGCATCGGAGCACTCTTCGCCAAGGCATGTGTCGACCTTGACGCGGTGATTGAGCCGGGGGTCTTCGAGGATGGCATAGAGCGAGCGTACGGCGCCGGCCTTGGCATCGAGCGCGCCAAAGACCACGCGATCCACTCTGGCGTTGACGATCGTGCCAGCGCACATCGGGCAAGGCTCGAGCGTGACAAAGAGCGTGCATCCCTCGAGGCGCCAGGACCCGAGCGCTTCGGCGGCGCGACGCAGCGCGATCAGCTCGGCGTGAGCGCAGGGATCTTGCCAGGCCTCTCTGCGGTTGAAGCCGCGGGCGATGATTTTCCCTCGGTGGACGACCACGGCGCCGATGGGGACATCACCGAGTTGACCTGCGCGCTCGGCTTCCTTGATGGCCTCGCGCATGAACTCCTTGTCTTTCTTCATCGAGGGCTCTCTCAAAAAGGGGTGAAGTGCGAACGGAATCTGGAGTGAGGAGGATAAAGAGAGGGCAAGAAACGGAAAAGGCCGCGTTGGATAATTCCAACGCGGCCTTTTCACTTTAGCGCACTCGGGAGGATTCGAACCTCCAACCTACGGTTCCGTAGACCGTTGCTCTATCCGTTGAGCTACGAGTGCATGCCGGCAGGTCTTGCATCATTTCACTTCCGTAAAGGAAGGAGGTCGATGTTGACCGTTGGCGACCTCTTCGAGACGTGAGCCCCGTCGAGGGAGGAAAGGTGTAGTCTTATTGCCAGATGGCGTCAAGAGAAGTTTGCAATTTTTTTTGAGGTCGAGACGCTCTCAGCGCCGGTGCACACCACGATGCCCAGTCCGCTGCTCCCTTCCAGGCCTGACGGGGTGCCGGGACACGTGGTCGCACCGGCGCTGAGAACGTCTTCAACGTCAATCAAACTATCACTGCTTCTCTTATTCGCAAGACGCTTCCGGGGATGGTACACACCACGACACCCAGCCCGCTGCTCCCTTCCGGGCCTGACGGAGTACCGAGCGCGTGGTCGCACCACCGCCGGCAACGTCTTACTTATGAGTCACAACCTTGACGACCATCTCGACCACACGAGGCGGAGAGAGAGGGATTCGAACCCTCGATACGGCGTGAACCGTATACACGCTTTCCAAGCGTGCGCCTTCAACCGCTCGGCCACCTCTCCGCGAGGGCGACATGAGCAAGCATCGTAAAGCTTGCCATCAAGCCCAATCTGCGAACAGCGGAGGGGGTGGGATTCGAACCCACGGTACCGCGAAAACGGTACACCTGATTTCGAATCAGGCGCCTTCGACCACTCGGCCACCCCTCCTTGAAGGGCTCGCCAGATATCGAGACTAAACAGTCCGTCCACGGTGAGCCGCAAGGGTCGCAGCTTGGTGATGGTTATCTCGATCGTGACTCGAGACTTCCTTTCCAATTGTCAAAGATCCTCGCCACCAGTGCGAGGGGGACCTTAGATAAGAGAGGTTGACACCGATGTCAACCTCTTTACCGGGAAAGATCCCTTCGTGCGAGCGGAGGAGGAGGGATTCGAACCCTCGATAGGGCTTAGAACCCTATACTCCCTTAGCAGGGGAGCGCCTTCAGCCACTCGGCCACTCCTCCGTGAGAACACGCTATGTATCCTAGCCCCCGATTTCGGTGTTGCCACCCAAATCTTTCGAGGCATCGGCGAAGGACTCATCTTCTAATCCAGGTTTTCGTTGCCGTCAACCTGTGAATCGCGCCCAAAGCGGAGGAGGTGGGATTCGAACCCACGAAACGCGTGAACGTTTGCTGGTTTTCAAGACCAGTGCCTTCAACCGCTCGGCCACTCCTCCGAAGTCGCTTCGTCAAGGGCATCTAATGAAGCCCTCACCTCGTCGGGGATGGGTGAGTTTATTCATCGCGCTTTCTTCGTCAAGCAGAAAGTCGCCCTCCCCTGCAAGTTACCTTATCGCATGGACGCGTCAGCTCAGTTCATGTATGAAAAACACGCGTCATCACGACAACTTTTGGCAACCGAACCACCCCTAAGAATTATTCCACAACCAGGGTCACGACCATGCCTCTGCTCTCCGGACGCTGCTCCATCGCGCTCTGCGCGCTCGCTCTCCTCGCGCTCGCGCACTCGGCTTCCCCACAGCTAGCCCACGCACAAGCTGGCGATGACTCCCCTCCTGTGGATAAGCCCGAACCGACGGCGCCCATGGCAGACGAGGACGACGATAGCGATGATGACGGCGACGATGATGATGACGATCTCGTTGGAGATGAGGACGATGATGACGACGCTGCTCCTGATAGCACCGCGCCACTAAATGACCCCGGCCCCACGGCCAAGCCCAAAGAGACCGCGCCAGCGCCCACGAGTGAGACGAGCTCCTCGGTCAAGGCAACAACGACCACCAAACCCGAGGAAACATCCCCGCAAGAAACCGAAGCGGAACCTCAGGGCACCGAGAATGAGGATGGTGATGGCGAGACAGATCTCGACGTGGGTGGCCCTTACAGGCGCCTCCCCGGTGGGATCACCATCGCCGACCAGTGGGGCCACAAGGATCCTGCGCGCCGCTGGCAGCTCGCCTTTGGCGGTTACATCCGCACCCAGTACCGCGCCATCCAGGATGATCCCGCCATCACGCAGCTCGGCCGCAACGATGGCTTCGTGCTCGCCAACGCGCGCCCTTATTTCTCGGGCCGGATGCCCTCCGGGCTCGGGTGGCGCTTCCAGTTCGACGCCGCCTCGACGATCAACCGATCGGACGCGACCTCCCCATACAGGGATCAGATCGTACGCGCGCGCGATGCGTTCCTCTCTTACCAGCCCTTCTCGTTCCTCAACCTCCAGGTCGGTCAGTTCAAGCCCCCGTTTAACCTCGAGGAGCTTCAATCCACCGCCGAGATCCTCTTCATCGATCGAAGCGTCGGCAGCCAGGGCGTCTCGGCGTTCGCGGGTATCCCGGTCAGCGGCCTGGCCATCGATCGCGAGGTCGGCGCGCAGCTCACAGGCCAGGTGTTCTTTGGCGCAGAGGAAGGAGAGCGCGAGGGTCCTGGCGTCTCCTACGCCGTGGCCGTCACCAACGGCTCACCATCTCAGTTGACCTTCAATGATAACGATCAGCCCGCCTATTATGCGCGCGCCTCGTTCCACTTTGGCGACTACGTCTCGGTCGGCGGCGCGGGTTACTTCAACAACCGCACGCTGCTCATCCAGCCCGAACCGATCCAGGAGACCGTGCTCGCCTACACGGCGGACCTCGCGGTCAACATCGCTGGCGTCAAGATGCTCGCCGCGCTCATGCAGCAGCGCACCGAGAGCCAGTTCCAGGATGACTCGGCGACCGCCCCTGGCGAGAACAACACGTTTGTCACCGCGCGCGCGATCACGGCGCAGATCGGCTACGAGATCCCCGTCGTGCACCTCCAACCCGCCTACCGCTTCGCGCTCTATGATCCGACCACCGAGTACAACCAGCTCGACCCGGCTGGCGAGCGCGTGCGCGAGCAGGATGCGTTGACCTATCACACCATCGGTTTGAGTTATCTGGCGCCTACTTATCCCCTCCAGGTGATGGTAAACTACACCATCGCTCAGGAGCAGGAGGGCGCACAGATCGCGAACAACCAGTTCCAGGGACTCATCCAGATCAGCTGGTGATTTCGAGAAGCCTCTCCCCCTTACAGCGCCACAACCTGCATACAAGCCATGGCGTCAGAAGCGCTGACGTCTCGGAGTGTTCACGATGAAGAGCCCCAAGAAACGCAACCTCCTGGCGAGCCTCGGCGCCATCGGCGCCGCAATCATTCTCGCGGCCACGCTCGCCCCAGCGAGCTGCGGCGAAGCCGATCGCATGACCTACTCGCGCGCGCAGCGGATCACGTCCACCGCGCAGTTGATCGGCGGACCCTCGGCGCGCGGAGAGATCGGGGATTACCTGATCGAGAACGATCACGTGCGCGTGATCGTCCAGGATCTCAACTACAACCGCGGCTCGGGGATCTTTGGCGGCTCGTTGATCGACGCAGATCTCGTGCGACTCGGTCAGGAGGGAGATCTGCTCTCGGGCAACGGGCGCGACTCCTTTGGCGAGATGTTCCCGGCCTTCTTCCTCGAGGTGATCGATCCGGAAGAGATCGAGATCGTGAACGATGGCAAGGATGGCAAGGCCGCCGTCATCGAGGTGCGAGGGCGCGGCGGCGAGTTCGTGACCATGCTGCGCCTGTTCAACCAGGTGATGGTCAACTCCTATAATGCGCAACCCAACATCCAGCGCGCGCTCCAAAACAAACCCCCGAGGCTCGATCAAGAACCTCAGGTCGAGCTGTCCGTGCGCTACATCCTCGAGCCAGACGCGCGCCACGTGCGCGTCGAGAGCAGGATCAGGAACATCAGCTTCAAGAAGCTCGAGTTCCCCAACAAGTCGATCGTCAACCTCCTGAGCACCGCGCTTGGCATCGATCTCGGGAACTTCACTGTCCCCGCAGGTCAAGTGTTGGGCTTTGGCAAGCTCAACTCACCGTTCCTCCCGGGGATCGGTTATGATCTTCAGTTTGGCTTGCAGGATGTCTACGCGAACCCGATCGATCTGCCCGCCCTCCCCGGTCATCGCACGCCGATCGTCGCGAGCTCGAGCAAGGACGGGATCTCCTATGGATACGCCATCGACATCTCGGCCGATGGCGAGACGATCGAGGAGCGCGCGGCGCGCGAGCATTTTGTCTACGCCAAGGATCAGGAGATGAACGCCTCGGGTGAGCCCTTTTATGGGGGCGATGCCGCGGTCGACGATATGCTGTTTCTGTTCTACGCGAGCGGCTTTGGCGGCGTCTTCACGCACCAGCTCCCAGGCGCGCTCTCGCCCTCGTTCTGCGAGGGAGACCAGGACGCGCAGACCACCTGCGAGGCGCTCTACGCTGGCGCAGCGTGTGAGGGAGAGGAGTGTCAGGGCAAGCTCGACAGTTGCCTCAACTCCTTTGACAGCTGCCGCGAACAAATCACTGGCGGCACCCCCTCCGAGTTCGTCTTCACGAGCTATCTCGTCATCGGCGATGGCGACGTCTCGAGCATCTGGGACGAGATCTACAGGATCCGTGGCACCACGACGCAAGAAGTCCTCGGTCGCGTCCTCGATGGGATGAGCGGGCAACCGGCGGGCGCTGGCGAAACGGTCCTGTTGTACAAGGCGCGCGCAGACGTCACAGCGGCAAACCAGCAATGCACCGAGGACGAGCAAGGCAAGCCGTATATCCACAGTCAGGTGTTCTCTCAGGAGGCGGGTTACTTCACGCTCGATCTTCCACCCGGCATTTACTGCTACCGCACACGAAGCGGCGGCAGCGTGCTTGGCGATTACGTGCGCTTCGAGGTCAAGGCTGGCGAGAACCTGATGATCGAGCCGGTGGTCAACCCTCCCGGGCGCATCTCGGTCAAGGTATTGGATGAAGCGGGGCAACCACTCCCCGCAAAAATCACTGTCGTCGGAACACACCCATATCAAGAGTCCCCCAAGGGACCTCGCGGGTTCCTGTTCGACCTGGCGAGCGGTGAGCACTGGCGCATCACGGATATGATCCCCGATGATCCGGCTGATCCCGCGACGAGGCGCTACATCGAGGATGTGGTGTACGTGGACGCGAGCGGTTCGACGACGTTCGAGGTTCGACCGAACTTCCTCGATCGCGAGGTCGAGGAGGAGCGCTTCTACGATGTGTATATCAGCCGCGGCCCCGAGTACGAGGTCGTCGTCCAGCGGGTCCAGATCGCGCCCGGCGAGACAGTGCGCGTGGCAGGAAGGTTGGTGCGGTCTGTGGATACGACCGATTACCTCTCGGCAGATCTTCACCTGCACGCGCGAGGATCGATCGACTCCGGGCTCGACTATAACCGCCGCCTGATCTCACTGGCTGGCGAGGGCCTCGAAATTGCCGTCGCCACGGATCATAACTACGTCTCGGACTTCAAGCCGTATGTGATCGCCAACGAGCTCACGCCGTGGATGAATTCGGTGATCGGGCTCGAGCTGACGACCTTCGAGGCGGGGCACTTCAACGCCTTCCCGATCGAGTACGACGTGGAGTCGGCCAACCGCGGCTCCTTCCAGTGGCAGAACCAAGCCCCAGGGCTCATCTTCGAGGAGCTTCGCCAGCGCAGCCCGCTCTCGCCGAGTGATTCGATCATACAGGCAAACCACCCGCGCGATTCGATCCTCGGTTACTTTAGCCAGCATAACGTGAACGCGCTCAACACCGATGTGGTGCTCCCCTTCCAGGCCGAAGATGCGGGCCTGACCGATGCCGTGGCCGCAGCAAACGGCCCCGCCTTCTACACCGAGCTCGAGGATGGCACCTTCGAGTCGACGTTTAGCTGGAACTTCGACGCGATCGAGGTCTTTAACGGCAAGCGCTTCGAGCTGCTGCGCCATTTCCGCGCCAGGAAAGAGATCCTGCTGCCGGTGTACACCGAGTATTACACCACGGAGAAGTTGGACGAGCGCGGCCTCGATGTGGATGACTGCGTCGCCGCGCGCGAGAAGCTCGACACCGATTGCGCGGCAGATCCGATGGCGAATGGTTGCGATGATGCCAGAGGAGACGCCGACGAATGCACGGTCGCGGAGACCGAGGCCGAGCTCGACGCCGAAAAGCACCTCGAAGCGCTCGGCGAGGAAGCCGTCATCGTATGTGAAGGAGGCGATGTCGCGTTCCCTGGCCACCTCGATGATTGGTACAACATGCTCAACAACGATCGCCCGTTTGGCGTGCGCGAGTACGAGCGTCAGGCGGTCGGCGACGCGGATCGCCTGGCCGAATACGAGAAGCTCTACAAGCGCTACACGGCGACAGGAAACTCCGACAGCCACCGCGCCGAGTTCGACGACCCCGGTTATCCTCGAAACTACGTCTATGTCGGCCACGATATCCCGTTCAACATGACCGACAAGGAGCTCGTCGATGGCGTCAAGAACCACCAGGTCGTCGTCACCAACGGACCCTTCGCGCTGTTGACCATCGACGACACACCGATCGGCGGCGAGGTCAGCACCTCCGCAGGAAAGGTCTCGGTGACGATCGAGGTTCGCGCGCCGAGTTGGATGGATGTCACGCGCTATCGCCTCGTCGGCAACGGAGAAGTTGTCGCGAGCGGCGAAGTCACCCTCTCGGACACCACCTGGAAAGAGACCATCGAGGTCAACGTCCCGCGCGACACATGGTTCGTGCTCGAGGTCGAAGGTGACGCGAGCATGTTCCCGGTGTTGGCGCCAAACGAGATCCCACCGTTCGACCTCGAGACCGCGATCGGAAGTCTCGCTGGCCCCTTCGGATTTGGCGGAGGAGCTGAAGGGCTCAAGCCCGAGCTGACCTTCCCCGTGACGCCCTTTGCCTTCACCAACCCGATCTGGGTGGTCGCAGATGGCGATGGCACGTTCTCACCGCCCAACACACCGCAAGCCCAGTGCATCGATACGGTGCTCGAGCTCGACGGCGACGCGGCGAGCGCCCTGGTCGCCCCTGGACCAGCGAGGAAGCTCGGGAGCAGGAGAAACGATGCGATCGAAGTGCCCTTCCCCGTCACGCATCCAAAGCCTGTGACGAGCAGGATAAAGGGTGAGATGCGCGATGTTCGCGTGATCTTCGAGGCGTGGGGCCACAGTCACTGACAGCAGCAGGATGACGATGCAAAGCAAGGAAACCAGACGCGTCATCGCATCGATCTGCGCGCTCGCGGTGATGGCGCTCCAGGGCGCACCGAGTCAAGCTCATGACAAGGCGCAAGAGCGCGGCATCCTGGCGCAAGTCGCGCCAGATCGCATCGAGATCATGCTCACGTATTATCGCCCCGCGGGCGATCACGTCGACCTGCTCAAGGCGCGCTACGATCTTAACAAGAATGGAAAGATCGATCGCAACGAAGCAAACCTCGCTGGCCAGGTCTGGCTCAAGCCCGCGCTCTCCGGCCTGCAGTTCGAGGTCGTCGGGGAATCCCCCCGAGCGCGCGCTCCCGAGATCAAGTTTCGCGACGAGGATGATGGCGGCCTCTCGATGGCCGCGCTTGTGCGCTATGACCTCTCGAAGTTGCCAACGGACAAGAAGCGCACGTTTCGCGTCAGGCTCGAGCCTGACGCGGCGGCGACCTCCGTGCACCTGCAAAGCGTCGAAGGATTAAAGCTCGTCCAGGTCGGCAAACGCGCGCTCGAGAAACCACGAGAGCACAGCGGCCCCTACACGCTCGAGAGCACCTCTCCGCTCACGGCGACGTTTGGCTACATCGGCGAGACGGAGAAAAACCTCGATTGATTTTGCGCTCGCCCGATCCTCCCCTGATAATAAGGCTCCGCCCACATCATGCGCCAGATGCATGACGCCAACGCATGGCGTTATTGAATTTTGTCATTTTTGTCAAAAAACCAAACATAAATGTTTTTTATTTTTTTGCATGGGCTAGATTTTGTGAGAGTTTGCGCCCCCCGCGCCCCCCGCGGCCCTCACTGTCGTTCGTCCGCGGCCCCCCTGTGCCTCACTTCGTTCGGGAGGGGGGCAGACCTGGCGTTGGGTGCGCAGTTGGTGTTTTGCTCTTCTTGAAGGTCGTGCAGAACGTGTGACAAGCCCCCCGCGCCTGCGGCGCTGCCCCCCAGGTTTGGTGGGCTTCTTGTTGGAGGTTGTGCAGAAAGCGAGGACAAGCCCCCCGCGCCTTCGGCGCTGCCCCCCAGAGTGGGGCGAGACAGGTGGCCTCTTGAACGTTGGCGTTTTGCGCCAAGGAGCTTCGAGATCTGCGATGAGGTTCATGAAGGTGCTCGACGCGAACCTCGACGCCCAAATCCTCGCCAAGAAGCCCACCAAACCTGGGGGGGCAGCGCCGCAGGCGCGGGGGGCATGCCCTCGCTTTCTGCTAAACCGACACAATGAGCAGGCCACCAACCACGCAATCAACGCCAGGTCTGCCCCCCTCCCGAGGCTTTAGCCGAGATACAGGGGGGCCGCGGACGAGCGAGAGCGAGGGCCGCGGGGGGCGCGAGGGCCGCGGGGGGCGCGGACAAACAAAACGCATGAGAAGAGACCGAGTTTAGATGTGCCCGAATGATGGCGTGGCAATTTTCTAATTTCACGATGATTTTCAACCCTCTATGATCGAACAAAGCGCTCCACGCCTTCCCCTCCCACACGTGAAGCGTTGTCATCCGTGCTCGCGAAGCACACGAAACCAGGAAAGTTTCTGGATGTGGCTGGAACTTTTTCTAGATCTTTTCGCTCTCTCTTATCGTTGAATGCTTATAAGACGGCGCAGCGACAAAGAGAACAGCGCGAGGGAGGTCAGGTCTGATGGGAAAAGCAGGACGTTTTGCATACAACGTCACCAAGGGGTTTTACGACATCCTGGCGACGTACCTCTTGCTGTGGGTGCTCTATATCACCGTCGTTTCGCTCGGGTTGCACGCGGTGTTCTCGCTGCTCGCGACCCACCTCGAGTACGAAACGTTGGAGTTGATGTGGATCGTGGCGGGTCGCAAGAGCGGCATCGATCCGGTCTGGATCAGGCTGGCCCTCTATGGCGGGCTACAGCTCGGCATCCTCTACCTGCTCTATGGTCCGATGCGGTTCGTGTTCACGCGCCTCGAGAAAGTCTTCGATCGTATCCAGCAGGGTTACCTCTGGCTCGGAGCAAAGATCCCGGGCTTCAAGAAAGCCTTCGGGGTTTGCTTCACGTTGACGGTCACCGCGCTGCTGATCCCCGCCGTCATCCAGCCCACGCTCGTGCCGATGCGCGTCGACAAGGACACGATGATCGAGCGCGCGGCAAACCTCGCAGATGGCCAAGCAACGCTCGGGTTCGCGGACTCGGTCGTCGGTTTTTACCGGAGGCTCTACGAGAAGCCCGAGCCGATCGGTGGCGTCCCGAACCAGGAGCTCGATCGCGTCTTCTCGAAAGATCCTGACGTCGACTACGGCGAGGGCTATGGGACGCTCTCCCCTCCCGATGAGAAAGGCGCCGAGCCGATGATGGATCGCTGGGATCCCTACATCTGGGAAGCAGCGGCCAAAGATCCAAAGCAATACGCTTTCATCAAAGCCTTCATGAAGACCGAGTCAGGTGGCAGACAGTTTGCCGTTAGCCGCACGGGCTGCATGGGGTTGATGCAGTTTTGCTCGGGCACCGCGCGCAGCGATCGCTTCAAGAATATCTTTGGCACCGGGCAAGTCTACACCTGTCGATGCAATGGCCCCTGCAAGATCGATCGCACCGTACAGCGCGATATGGAGCGAGGCGATCCGACGCTTATCGAGAAGCACTCCAAGAGCAAGGCGTTCCCGTGTGAAATCACCGATGGTCGCCTCAACGCGCCAAAGGCGATCAACGCGGGCAGCAAGTATGTCTCGCACCTGCGCCAGGACTTTGGGGACAACATCTACCTCATGTACATCGGCTACAACTCCGGTCCGGCGGTGGCGCGCAAGGTCTACGCCGCGCTCGGGAAGAACTCCGAGGCGACGCTCGAGGAGATCGAGGTCCACCTCGCCAGCTCGATGTACCAGTGGTACGGCGACAAATCCGAGCGCCGCGCGCGCAGCTTGCTGCGGATTCACCTGCCAAAGATCAAGAAGGCATACGATCGCTACTACGCCTCGACGCAAAAGGTCGAGAACGTGAGCTCCTGCCCGATGCCAACGCTCGAGGAAGACACCTCGCTGGCGATGATGCCCGCGGATATGCCCGAGGACATCGCGATGCGTATCGAGGAGTTGGAGTATAGCCGCGAGGAAGAAGAAGACAGGAGCTGATCTGACCTGACATCCTCGATGAGCAGAGAAGAAGAAGGCGCGGATTTGTTTTCACAAATCCGCGCCTTCTTCTTCTCTGCTTTGACCATGTCCGACCTCTGTCAGAGGTCGAGGCCATCATCGAGATCGAGCAGCTCCATGATGCGGCGGAGCGCGTCGTAATCATCGTAGTGGATCTGGATGTGGCCCTTGCCGTGACGATCGCGCAGCTGGACAGTGGTCTCGAACGCCTTGCTCAGGCGCGCGGTGATGGTCTCGGTAGTCTCGTCCTCGCGCAACGCGGCGGCGGTGAAGCTGACCTGCTCCTCGAGCGCGTCTTCATCCAGGGTGCTATCCTGGAGCGGCTCGAGCTCGTCCTCGGGCGAAGCGAGGGCAGCGTCCTCGAGTTCTTCCTGCGCATCCTCGGCGAACGACGCGGCGATATCAGCGGCGGTTTCGGAGCCATCCTTGATATTTCTGGCGCGATCCTCGGTCTGACGCACGGTGAGTTGTTCGTCGATGATCACTCCAGCGAGCAACATGGCCTCGGTCTCATCGAGCGTGAGCAAGGCGCGCGCGTGGCCCGAGGTGAGCGAGCCATCGGCGAGCAAGTCGAGGATATCTTGTGGGAGGTTGAGCAGACGAATGGAGTTGGAGATGGCCGAGCGGGACTTGCCGACCTGCTCGGCGAGCTCGGCCTGCTTGAACTCGAACTCCTCGATGAGGCGTTGATAGGCGAGCGCCTCTTCGACAGGGTTGAGCTCCTGACGCTGGATGTTCTCGATGAGCGCGAGCGCGAAGGCGATGGCGTCGTCGACGTCCTTGACGACGACGGGCACCGCGGTCAGCCCGGCCATACGCGAGGCGCGCCAGCGGCGCTCTCCGGCGATAAGCTCGTAGCGCTCCTCATCGCCGTCCATCTTGCGCACGACGAGTGGCTGGATCAGCCCGGACTCCTTGATGCTCGTCGAGAGATCCGAGAGCGCGTCGGGGTCGAAGTGTTTGCGGGGCTGATCGGCGTTGGGAACGATCTTGTCGAGTTCGCACTCGAAGTACTCTTTCTCGCTCCCGGGGTTCAGGGACTGTTTGGGGATAAGCGCCCCGAGCCCGCGCCCGAGCGCCTTCTTGCGCCGTTGTGAGTTTTGAGAGTTGGCCATGGCACCAAAGTTCGTCATAGGAGCGATACGTTTGTCGAAGATCTGGCGTCATCCAGATCGGAGTGTGGTCTATACCGGGAATCTGCGTCCGCGTCGATGGAACAAACAGAATGTTCGCCCTCGATCGTGTGCCAGCGCGCCAGCAGCGCAAGTTGGCGTGAGCGCGAGGTAATTTCATCCTGGGTCCGGCAAGGCGCGGCCCCTCAATGTATGGCCAGCAGCGAGCGCGCGCAAGGCGCGACTCTTTATGCCGAGGCGGCCGTCTCGTTGGTGAGGCCATTTCTGGCGAGGAACTCGCTGGCGAAGTCCTTGTAGGACTTCGAACCGCTGGAGCTTCTCGCATACGCCGCGATCGGCTGGCCAAAGGATGGCGCCTCGCTCAACTTGACGTTACGAGGGATGACCGTCTCGAAGACGAGGTCACCAAAGTGCTCGACGACCTCATCAGCGACCTGTTCGCTGAGGTTTGTGCGCGCGTCGTACATGGTGAGCAAGATCCCCTCGATCCCGAGCTTGGGGTTGAGGTGTTCGTGGATCAGGCTGATCGTGTGGAGCAGGTGTCCCAGCCCCTCGAGCGCGTAGTACTCGGTCTGGATGGGAACGAGCACGGTATCCGCGGCGACGAGCGCGTTGATCGTGAGCAGCCCGAGGCTTGGAGGACAGTCGAGGATGACGAAGTCGAACTCGCGCTCCATCCCCGAGATCACCTCGTCCAGGACAAACTCGCGGCGCTCTTGATCGACCAGCTCGATCTCGGCGCCCGCCAGGTCCGTGGTCGACGGCACCAGCAACAGATTATCCCAATCCGTCGCGTAGACGATGTCATCGAGCGGACGCTCGCCGGTCAGCGCGTGGTAGATCGAGAACTCACACAGGTCGCGCTCGAAGCCCACGCCGCTCGACGAGTTCCCCTGAGGGTCCATATCGATGAGCAGCACGCGCTGACCCGCTTCGGCCACGCAGCTCGCCAGGTTGATCGCTGTGGTGGTTTTCCCCACGCCCCCCTTCTGGTTGGCGATGGCCACGACCTTTGCCCGGTGGCTCTCTTGCTTCTCGCTCTCACTCACTTCTTGGCCCCGTCCTGACGGCAACATCCTTGTCATGGCCCTTTTAGGCGCACCGCTCCCCCACGACGCGAGGGGTCTGATCCTCGTGTGTGGTCATCGGGAAGTGATGAGGTCACCCGACCTCATCGAGGTGCATCATTTCTAAAGAAGCCCACGTGATTTCTGACAAACTGAACAACTGTATCGTCGATCAGTCCACTCTTCTTCTTGCCTCATGCCCTTCTTTTTTTCAAGACCACTCGTGGGCCAAGCCACCCGCTGGACACACCCAAACATGCCGCTCTCCCTTGTTTCATGGGACAAACGTGAGGATCGGACTCGCCGCGTTTCGCTTCTCTCTCGAGCCGAGAAAGGTATCGCCCTCGCGCGCGACGGGGTGAGATGACTTTTTTGGAAAACCGCGCAACAAACGCTTGACAACATCCCACCACACTCGTATCACTACCCTCCCGTCGCACGAAGTGTGGCGAAAACAGTCGGGGCGTGGCGCAGTCTGGTAGCGCACTTGCATGGGGTGCAAGGGGTCGCTGGTTCGAATCCAGTCGCCCCGACTTCTACAAAAGAGCATCGAGGAAATCCTCGATGCTCTTTTGTTTTCTTGGGCGTGTAGGAGAAATCCCTCTCGAGCGGAATAAATCGAGCCCGGGCGCGCTTGTATTTACGCGTGTTGGGCGAAGATGATCCGAGCCAGCACGATTCCAATCGGGGCGTGGCGCAGTCTGGTAGCGCACTTGCATGGGGTGCAAGGGGTCGCTGGTTCGAATCCAGTCGCCCCGACTGTTGGGAACAACAAAGAGATCTCCTCCCCCAAGAGGAGCGACGAAGCGCGAGCCCTCCTGGGAGGGGGCTCGCGCTTCTGCTTTCTTGCCCTCTTCACATACAGTTACGACACCAACAAAACCCTCCGACCCCCTTATAAATCAAGGCCAAGGGACAACTTTCCAACGCGGGCAACTTGCTCGAACGCCCCCCTTTCCCCTAAAGTAATCTCTCAATAGCACGATATGTATAAGAGACGTCTTTTGCGCGGAGCAGGACACGATGAAGGGGATCGTATTCACGGAGCTCCTCGAGATGGTCGAAGAGACCTTCTCGATGCGGCTCGCCAACAAAATCGTCGACGAGAGCGAGCTCCCCTCTGGAGGGATCTACACATCGGTCGGCACGTACGAGGTGAGCGAGATGATCGCGCTCGTCACGGCGCTCAGCAAGGAGACGCAGATCCCCGCGCCAAAGCTCGTACATGCGTTCGGGCACCACCTCTTCGGTCGCTTCCACGAGACCTTCCCTCAGTTCTTTATAAACATCGACAATTGCTTCGACTTCCTCTCCAACGTCGAGGATTACATCCACATCGAGGTCAGGAAGCTCTACCCCGACGCGGCGCTGCCCAAATTCGATTGCGAGATCGCACCGGATCGCTCCTCGATGACGATGGTCTACCGCTCCCCGCGCTGTCTGAGTGATCTCGCTGATGGCCTCATTCACGGCTGCATCGAGCACTACAATGAACCTCTCGTCGTCTCCCGCGATCTTATCGAGGCGGATGGGAGCGTGGTCCGCTTTGTCATGACGAGGCAAGTTTGAGCGAGGAAGACGCCACAGCCAGGATCGCTGACCTCGAGCGAGAGGTGCGCGCGCTCGAGCGCCGCGTCGAGCGTGAGAAGCGCGCGCGTCAGGCCGCCGAAGCGCAGGTCGAAGAGCGCACCCGCGAGCTCTTTATCACCAACCGAGAGCTACGCAAGCTGACCGCTTCTCTGGAGGAAAACCAGCACGCGCTCGAGGACGCGCGCGACCTCGCCATCAAGGCAAGCGGGGCCAAAAGCAGGTTCCTGGCCAACATGAGCCACGAGCTGCGCACGCCTCTCAACGCCATCATCGGCTACACGGAGTTGCTCGGCGAGGAGCTCGAGGAGGTCGGAATCCGAGAGCTCGACGAGATCCTGGCGCGCGTCCAGGGTTCGAGCCATCACCTCCTCCAGCTCGTCAATGACATCCTCGACCTCTCGCGCATCGAAGCAGGTCGCGTCACGCTCCACCCCACCGAGATCAACCTGCCGCTCATGGTCAGCGACCTCGAAGCCTTGGCCGAGCCGCTGGTCAGGATCAACGACAACACCTTCGAGGTCGAGCTCAGAGAGCCGCTCCCGCTCGTCATAAGCCACGACGCGACCAAGCTCAAGCAGGTGCTCATCAACCTCATCTCCAACGCGGCCAAGTTCAGCAGCGAGGGCAGCGTCAAGCTCACCATCGCCTCGGGCCGTGAAAACATCGTGACCTTCGCGGTCTCGGATACCGGCCCCGGCATCCCCGAGAGCAAGCTGGCGAGCATCTTCAATGCATTCCACCAACTCGAGGGATCGAGCAGCAACCCGATGGGCAGCAGCGGGCTCGGGCTGGCCATCACCCGCGAGCTTTGCAAGCTGATGGGGGGCGATGTCACCGTCTCCTCCAAACTGGGACGGGGCTCGACCTTCACGGTCACGCTCCCTGGATCGCTTCGCGACTCCCTCACGGCCCACATCGCGCAAACCTAGAACACGACACAAGTTCCGCCACGATCCGTCCGAAAACCTCCCAGGAGCAGCGCGCCAATGGTGGCGCCACGCCAGCCCAGGAGGTTCCCCTTGAAGACAGCAAGAAGCACCACGACACGCCCTCGCCACACCTTCGTGGCGGCATCACTTATCCTCCTGACGAGCGCATGCGCGCACGTCGCACATGATGCGAGAGGTGATTTCGTCGGGACATGGGAGGGGACGAGCTCGATGCTCTTTGTCGTGGAAGACCCCGCGCGACAGAGCGCGAACAGCCACGAGCTGTTCGCGGAGAGCCTCATGATCACCCCCGCGCACGATTCCGCGCATGAGGAGCTCGTGTTGGGGCTCGATGAGGAGTGTGTGATCGCAGGTGTTATCGATGCGGATGGTGAGCTCGAGTTCTCACCGCAAGCGTGCACCACCGAGGACGCGCACCTGAGCTCGGAGATGCACGTCTGGGGGGAAGCCTCGCTCGATGGAGAGGATGAGATCGAGATCCTGCTCGACGGCACGATCGTCTACATAGACGCAGACGCCGCACAAGAGGTCAGCGCGCGTCTTCGCTACCACTTTCGCGGCTCGCGGCGTTGACCAAACGCTCCCACTCCTCCGCTGAGACCGGCATGTATGCGCTTCGCTGTCTGTCCCAGACATGTCGAGAGCCGCACGCATCGCAAGCCACACCGAGTTCGTGACCTCGCGCATTCTTGAGAACCGTCACGCCTGACTCACCGCATCCCACGCATGTCGGCGAAGAGAGCGGCGAGTACTTGCGGATCAACATGTATGTCCCGGTGAGCGCTGCGCCAGCAGCGACGGCGAATAGCTTGAGGATATTTTTGTTCATGGAGACTCCCTCCCCTGACCGCCATGGAGTTGGCGACTCATCCGCCAAATATGCGCTCCGCTGGCTTTCATAATCATAAACTAATCGCCAGATCTCCTCGCGCCACCCTTCACAAGACCGCGTTCCTTGTGGCAAGACTACCAGTTACTGGATTTCCTCGTTCAAGGTCGGAGGAAGGGGGCCGTGGAACTGACAGAGTTGCTGCTCTACGCGAGCATTCCCATCGTGAGCGCCATCGTGGGCTGGGGCACCAACGTGCTGGCCATCTACATGACGTTCTACCCTATCGAGTTCGTGGGCATCCCTCCATTCCTCGGTTGGCAAGGCATCATTCCGTCGAAGGCTCGCAAGATGGCGAGCAAGACCGTCGATCTGATGACCACCAAGCTCGTCGGCGTCGAGGAGATCATCTCCAGGCTCGAAGCCGAGCGTATCGCCCAGGAGCTCAAGCCCGCCGTCGACGAGCTCCTCATCGAGCTCATCAACGAGGTCGTCAACGAACAGAGCCCTAAAATCTGGGCGACGGTTCCCGACTCGATCAAACAGGAGATCTACAAGAAGGCGATAAAGGACTCCAACGAGGTCATCCTGCAATCCTTTATCGATATCCAAAACGAGATCGAGGACATCCTCGATATCAAGCGGATGTCGATCGAAGCGCTCATGCGCGACAAAACCTTCCTCGTCGACATCTTCCTCGAGTGCGGCAAGAACGAGTTCAAGTTCATCGAGCGCTCGGGCATCGGCTTTGGCTTTTTGTTCGGGCTCGTGCAGATGATCATCTGGTACTTCTACAAGGGAAGCTGGCTGCTCCCCACCGCAGGGTTCCTCGTGGGTTGGGCCACGAATTTCCTCGCGCTGAAGATGATCTTCGAGCCGCTGCAACCCAAAAAGATCGGCGGCTTCACCTGGCAAGGGATGTTCCTCAAGCGCCAGGAAGAGGTCAGCGAAGCCTACGCGCGCATGATCACAGGCCAGATCGTCAGCACTCAAAACATCATCAACGAGATCTTCCACGGCCCCACCACACAGCGCCTGCTCGACATCATCGAACAACACGTCGAAGAGGCCACCGAGAACTTCGCGGGCCCCAACGAGGTCTTCTTCAACCTCATCATGGGCACCGAACGCCACCGCATCATCCGCGAGCGCTTCATCAAAAAGATCGTCAACGAGGTCCCCGATGGCCCCGCCATGGCGCTCACCGAATACGCCGATGAGGCGATGAACCTCGAGACGACCATGCGCGAGCGCCTCCGCGCGCTCCCACCCGAAGACTTCGTCGGGCTTCTTCGCCCGATCTTCCAGGAAGATGAGTGGAAGCTAATCCTCGTTGGCGCCGTGCTCGGACTGCTCGCTGGCCTCTTCCAACTCTTCGTCGTCTTTGGAAAGGACATCCCCTTCATCCACTGACCTCGGCTCGGCGCTGGCCTCCAACGTGTGTGGGCTTGGGGCTTTGAATGTGAAGTTGGCGCCGATGCGTAGGGGAGCTTCGGGCGTGAAGAAGATGCCAATGTCCGGAGGACCTTTTGGTGTGAGGTTGGCGCCAACGCGTAAGGAGGCTCCGAGCGCGAAGTTGGCGCCGACGCATAGGGGAGCTTCGGGCGCGAAGTTGGCGCCAATGCGCGGGGGAGCTCCGAGAGTGTGTATGGAGCCGAAGCAATGCGCACTCTCTTGTTTCTTGTCCCCCCTCAATCCCCCAACTCTGCATTCGCGCTCATTTTTCACCGCTTCGCTCTCTGAAAAATAAACACGACCATCCGCTTCACTTCGTTCGCGGAGCTATGCAGGGGGGACTTTGGCTGCCCCACCGAAGGGTCGAGTTTTGCACTGAAGAAAACGGGACTTGGGTGCCTCTTCGAGAGCTTTGTGTTTTGCACCGAGAAAATAGGACTTGAGCTGCCTCACCGAAGGGTCGAGTTTTGCACTGAAGAAATAGACCCCAGGCAACCTCATTGAAGCTTGGTGTTTTGCATGTGACGGAGCCCCCCCACCGAGCAGAAGAAAGACGCGGTGAGGGAGCAAGCGTGGTGGGGTCACCAATGGGAGACAAACGCAGAGCAGTCGAGCCTTGGCGACCCCGCCACGCGCGGCGACCAAGCGCGCGTCGCTTCTTCTCGCGAGGAAACTGGGGGGTTGGGGGGACAAAACCAGAGAGTGCGCATTGCTTCGGCGCCTTCTTCCCAACCGAAGCTCCCCAACGCTTTGGCGCCATACACACTCTCGGAGTTCCCCTACGCGCTGGCGCCAACTTCGCGCTCTGAACACCCTTGCGCGTTGGCGCCAACTTCACACTAAAAGCTCCCAACGTCCCCACACGTCAGCGCCAACCTCTAGCATCACTCCTCGGGGAACGTGCGCGCGAGGATCGCGTCGACGTTCGCGCTCGCGGGGAGAGAGCCGAAGGTGAGCGCGCCGCGGTTGCCGAGGCGAGTTTGGATGAAGGCCTCGGCGACCTCCTCGGTGGAGTGTTGGATGAGGAGTGATGCTTGGAGCGCGAGCGCCATGCGCTCGCTGATGCGGCGCGCGCGAAGTTGAATGTGATCAGTGCTCGAGAGCTCCTCTTTGAGCTCTCCCACGCAACGATCGAGCAACTTGTGGGAGCCGAGCGTCTTGGAGAGCTCTGAGACCACGGCCTCGATGGTTTCGGGTTCACGCTGCATGGCGCGAAGCACATCCAGACTCATCACGTTTCCAGAACCTTCCCAGATGCTGTTAAGAGGGCTCTCGCGGAAGAGGCGCGGCATGACGGACTCCTCGACGTAACCCGCGCCGCCAAAGCACTCCATCGCCTCGTAGGCGACCGCCGGGGTGCGCTTGCAGATGAAGTACTTGGCGACCGTGACGGACAACCTCGCGAGCGCGGCTTCCTGCTCGTCATCATCCTGGTTATCGAAGGCCTGCGCGACGCGGAAAGTGAGCGCGGTGGCCGCTTCGACCTCGAGCTGCAGGTCCGCCAGGACATTTCGCATGAGCGGCTGCTTGTAGAGCCTGGCTCCAAAGGCAGCGCGCGTGCGGGTGTGATTGACAGCCTGCGCGAGCGCTTGCCTCATGAGCGAGGTCGAGCCCGCCACGCACGCGAGGCGCGTGTGACGAACCATCTCGATGATGGTTCGCACGCCAGCGCCCTCTTCGCCGATAAGCTGGCACCACGTGCCGTTGTACTCGATCTCAGAAGATGCGTTGGACTTGTTGCCGACCTTGTCCTTCAACCGCTGGATAAAGAACGGATTCCTCGTCCCATCAGGACGCCACCTCGGCACGAGGAAACACGAGAGCCCTCCTTCCGCATTGGCCAGCGTCAAGAAACCGTCGGACATGGGCGCAGAGCAGAACCACTTGTGACCGACGAGTTCGTACTCCTTGCCAGGTCCTGCCTCTCCGATGGGGGTGGCTCGCGTGGAGTTTGCGCGGACGTCCGAGCCGCCCTGCTTCTCGGTCATCGCCATCCCGAAAGTCGCCGACTTCTTCTGCTCGATCGGCAGAAAGCGACCGTCGTACTCGGGGACGAGCAGCTTGTCGATCCATTGCTGCCCGACCTCGGGCTGGATGCGAAGCGATGGCACAGCCGCATAACTCATGGTCATGGGACAGAGCACGCCAGCTTCTGCCTGACCGAACAAGTACGAGAGCGCGGCAAACCCCACATGCCCAGCTTCACTCTCATTCCACGCAGCCGATGAAAGCCCAGCCTTCATCGCCTCGCCCATCAGGTGATGATACGCCGGGTGAAACTCGACGTAGTCGATGCGGTGCCCGAAGCGATCGAAGGGCTTGAACACAGGAGGATTCTCATTGGCCAGCCTCCCCCACTCCTGCATCTCATGGCTCCCGGCACGCTCGCCGAGCGCCTCACATCGCTCCTCGAGCCATGGCGCGCCGTGGCGTCCGATGGCCTCCTTCAAGGCAACATCGGTGCTGTAGAGGTTTACATCGGTGAACTCGGTGGCTTGATTGACCACCTCGTGAGTGGGGAGCTTGGTGTTCAGGGCGTGGTGCTTCATGGACATGACCTCACGTCAGGATGGATCGCTCGAAAACAACGCAGGGACTTTACTCCACTCGCTCTGGCCACGTCAAAGCGCCGTCATTCGCGATCTGTTTGCGCTGTCGGGGTCGCTGATATTGTGGCGGACGACACCTCGCGCTAGTTTAAGGCGACGCCCCCATTACCGCGCCACGGAGCATCCCATGTCCATCATCCTATCCTCACCATCACGTCCGGGTTCGTGTCGCATCGCGCCATTACTGCTCGTGATGCTGCTCGCTGCTTGCAGCCGCTCGGATGAGAACAACCAACAAAACTCATCGACTCCATCGACCACGCCGCCCGGGCAAGATATGGAGCAGATGATGGAGGATATGCCTGACACGACGACAGACATGAACGCGCCCGAAGAAGACATGAGCTCGCCTGCCGACATGTCTCCTGACCAGGCTTCCGAGGATATGGGCGATCCGCTCGCGGATCAGGTCCTGCCCCCCGGAGAGGTAACCTACGCAGCGCTCGGACCACTGAGTGGGGATGCAGGGAGAGGGAGCTTTCGCTTTGGCGCCGCGACAGCCGCCGCGCAAATCGAGGATCAGCAGACGCGCACAGACTGGTACTTCTGGACGCTCCCCGAGATGCAGGGCGGCAAGGGAATGAGCGAACCCGTGGGAGAGGCCGTCCGAGGGTACACGAACGCTGTCGCCGATGTGGCGCTGATGCAGGAACTCGGCCTGGACTCCTATCGTTTTAGCGTGGATTGGTCTCGCGTCGAACCTTCGCGAGACGAGGTCTCTCAGGACGCGCTCGATCATTACGGCGCCCAGCTCGACGCGCTTCGCGACGCAGGCATCGAGCCAATGATCACGCTCCATCACTTCTCGAACCCGATCTGGGTGGATGACTTCCGCGAAGAACCTTGCGCTCCTGATGCCGAGCCCACCTCGGAGAACCTGTGCGGTTGGGATCATCCCAATGGCGGCGAGCTGGTCATCGAGGAATTGGCCGAGCACGCGGCGCTGCTCGCGCAGACGTATGGAGACAGGGTAGATGACTGGTGCACGCTCAACGAGCCGATCAACTACCTGATCGCGAGCTACGGATTTAATATCTTCCCGCCAGCCAAAAACCTGCTCTTGCAGGACGAGGAGGCGGTCGTCCGAACGCTGCGCAACTACATCGCCGCGCACGTCGCGGTATACGATGCGATCAAGGAAAACGACACCATCGACGCCAACGGTGATGGCATCGCCGCCGAGGTCGGATTGAGCCTCTCGGTGGTCGACTGGCAGCCCGCCAGACGAAACAAGCCGAGCGAAAACGAGGCAGACATCGCCGCGCGTGATCGCGTCTGGTACGCCTACCATCACCTGGTCCCGGACGCGCTCCTGAACGGGAGCTTTGACAGCGACTTCGATGGCCAGGGGGACGAGCCCTTCCAGGACTGGACCGGAAAGCTCGATTGGTTGGGCGTGCAGTACTACTTCCGCGCGGGCGTCACAGGAGAGGCAGGCGTGGTCCCGCTGGTCGATGCGACCATCTGCTTTGGCGCGTTCGATTTCGGTTCTTGCCTTCCCGTCCGAGACGAGACGCACTGGGTCCCCTCGATGCATTACGAATACTACGAGCCAGGCATGTACACGATCCTCAAGGATATGGGGGCGCGTTACCCGGACCTTCCGCTGGTGGTCACCGAGGCGGGGATCGCGGCAAAGAATGGCACGCGACGCGCGGAGAACGTGGTCCGCACGCTCGAGCAAATCGAGCGCGCGAGGCAGGAGAACGTGGACGTCCGCGGCTACTATCACTGGAGCCTGATGGACAACTTCGAGTGGGCGGAAGGCTACGAACCGAGGTTCGGGCTCTACCGCGTGGACCGCAGTGATTTCTCGCGCATCGCGACCGAGGGGGCGACCGTCTACGGTGAGATCGCTGGCGCGCGCAAGCTCACGCAGCCCCAACGCGATCAATACGGCGGCCTCGGCCCCATGAGCGAAGAGAGCACCCCAGAAGAGTGAGCGCTCGCCGCAACTTGCACAACGCATGCATGTTCGCCAGAATGAGCGGCAAGAAACAAAGAGCTACTGCAAACAGCGGCGCGCGTCTTCATAAGGGTCTGTCCTGACAAGGTTTCCGACCCCACGTCGCGCTGTTCGATATCGAGGAGAGAACGCATGGCCAAGAGAAGTATCGAGATGCGCCGAGGAAAGAGCATCATCGCGAGCGCCCTGCTCTGCTGCGCCGGTCTGACCATGCTTCCCTCTCCCGAGGCTCGCGCCGAAGGGTCCGCCGAGTTGGTGAACGCCAACGGCGTCTATCAACGCCTCGAGTCCAATACGCTCCTTCGCCTCGAGATCCTCAACGCCGGCGAGACGATCACCTGGACAGGAGCAGGCACGCTGAGCGTGATCTCGCCGCTCGGAACGCAAACGGATCTCGTGAGCGGCCAGTCGATGACTGCCACATCTGCGGGTCTGCACCGGCTGACCTTGAGCGCTATCCAGGAGACGGACTGGTCGGTGGTCGTCAAGGACACCTCGGGAAACACCAAGACAGGACGCCTCTACTCGACGGGCTGGCACTTTGACGCCAACTCCTACGCCGAAAACAACGCGATGACATCGAGCTTTTACGCGCGTGTTCCTGGCGGTCAGGCAGGCACGCGCGCGGTCGTCGAGCTCAAGTTCGATGGGCTGGCAGGTTTTGACTTCTACATCCTCGCCAACTCGAGCGGTGTCAACGGATACCCCGGACAGAGCGCGAACCTCGACGACGTGACACCCGCCGATTACATCCCCGAGTTTCCTCTCTTTCTGAACCCTCCTGAGGATGCAGAGTACGCGACCATCACCCCGACGACGCAGAACTTCGACTTCTCGGGGGATCCGAACACGCAATGCACCGCGGTCTCACCTGGGGTCAACACGGGCACGTTCTCCTTCGACACCAACGCCGTCGGCGAGTACGAGATCGTCTGTGACACGAACAACGACATGACCTTCGACCCTTCGGGCACAGATGTCGTGCTCAAGGGACCCACCATCAACGGCACGAACACGGTCACGTGGGATGGGTTGGACAACCAGGGAAACCAAGTCAACTCGGGAACCTACAGCTGTCAGCTCTCGGTCACGATCGGTGAGTTACACTATATCGCGCTCGACATCGAGACGCTCTACGAGGGATTGCGGCTCTACGAGGTGACGCAACCTTCTGCGGGCGTCTACCAACGCAACCCGCTCGACATGTTCTGGAACGATGCTGGCGTGGAGGGCTACAAGTCGATGCCGAATGGCTCGGACGCGGCCGAATCCTCTGGAGCGGCGGGCGTCAACGCCGGGCCTTACAACGGCACCCCCGTCCCTGCCACCGACGCCACGATCATGGCGGGCACCGCGAACGCGCGCGCCTGGGGTCGGTTTGAAAACGTCAGCCCGGCTGACCCGCTCGCGATAAGGCCGATCGGCGATGACGCAGCGCTCGACACCTACGCCTATGTCACCGTCAGCGCGGGCAATACCTTCGACATCACCGTCATCGCGCCCACCGCAGATAGCGACAATGATAACGTCCCCGACATCATCGAGGTCTGCACCACGGGCACAGATCCGAATGACGCCGACAGTGATAATGACGGGATCGATGACTTCGATGAGACCAACGGCGGCACGCCGCTCGACACGGATATGGACGGCGTCATCGATGCGCTCGACACCGACTCCGATGGAGATATGCTGCCCGACTCGACCGAGGCGGGGGATACGGATCTGAACACGGACCCGGTGGATACGGACTCGGATGGTGTCCCAGATTACAGAGATCTCGACTCTGACAACGACATGACGCCCGACCAGATCGACAACTGCCTGCTGACGCAAAACAGCAGCCAGGATGATCTCGACATGGACGGCCTGGGCGATGCCTGTGACCCTGATATCGACGGCGACGGTATCCCCAACGGCATGGACAACTGCGCCTTTGTCGCCAACGGCATGCAAGATGACGCCGACGGTGATGGCACAGGCGATGCCTGTGATAATGACAATGACGGCGATGGCATCCCCGATGCGATGGACAACTGCGTCGGAGATGCAAACCCGAGCCAGTCCGATCAAGACATGGATGGCATCGGCGATACGTGCGATATGGACATCGACGGCGACGGCATCAACAACTCCGTGGACAACTGCGAGTTCACCGCCAACCCTACCCAGGATGACCTCGACACGGATGGCGCAGGCGATGTCTGTGACCCCGATATCGATGGGGATATGGTCACGAACAGTGTCGACAACTGTGACTACAACGCCAACCCGAGCCAGGATGACCTCGATGGGGACAACATCGGCGACGCTTGCGATCAAGACATCGACGGCGACAACGTAGACAACGCCACCGACAACTGCATCATCACGGCGAACCCGACTCAGACAGACGCTGACATGGATAATGTCGGTGACGCCTGCGACCCGGACATCGACGGCGACGGCGTGGACAACACGCCTGACAATTGCCCGTTGATCGCGAACTCGAACCAGTCAGATGTGGATGGCGACACCATCGGCGACGCCTGCGACGCGGACGCGGATGATGATGGGCTCCCGAACAACGTCGACAACTGCCAGCTCGTCCCCAACGCGACCCAGGATGACCTCGATGGCGATGGCATCGGCGATGTCTGCGATCAAGACATCGACGGCGACGGCGTGCCAAACACGATGGACAACTGCGAGCTGACCTCCAACCCCACCCAGGCCGATGTCGACATGGACGGCGACGGGGACGCATGTGATTCGGACATCGACGGCGACGGCATCGACAACACGCCTGACAACTGCCCGTTCGTGCCAAACCCCAACCAGGAAGACCAGGACATGGACGGCAGAGGTGACGCGTGCGCCTCGGATATCGACGGCGATGGCATCCCCAACGCCATGGATAACTGCGCGGTGATTCCCAACCCGCAACAGACCAACACCGATGGAGATGCGCTCGGCGATGAGTGCGACGACGACCTCGACGGGGATACGATCCCCAACGTCACGGACAACTGCGTCTTCATCCCGAACATGGACCAGTCTGATGTGGACGGCGATATGCTCGGTGACGTCTGTGATGACGACGCAGACAATGACGGCGTGCCAAACACGATGGACAACTGCGAGTTGGTCGCCAACCCGACCCAGGCAGACGCCGACATGGATGGCATCGGCGATGATTGTGATGATGACAACGACAATGACACCATCGCCAACGACGCGGACAACTGCCCGATCACGCCCAACACCGATCAGTCCGACGTCGACATGGATAACATCGGTGATGTCTGCGACCCGGACATCGACGGCGACATGATCAACAACGACGCAGACAACTGCCCTGATGTCGCGAACCCGGACCAGACCGACGCCGACATGGATATGATCGGCGACGCCTGCGATGAGAACGTCGACTCGGATATGGACACCATCGCCGACGCCGATGACAACTGCCCGATGGTCGCGAACACCGATCAGGCAGACACAGATATGGACGGCGTCGGGGACCTCTGCGACTCGGACTCGGATGGCGATGGCGTCGACAACGCCATGGACAACTGCCCCGACATCGCGAACCCCGACCAGGCCGATGGGGACATGGATGGCATCGGAGACCTCTGCGATGCCAACATGGACTCGGATGGAGACGGCGTCGACGACGCGACCGACAACTGCCCGCTGGTCTCGAACGCAGATCAGGCAAACGCTGATATGGACGCCTTCGGCGATGCCTGCGACGAGGATCGCGATGGCGATGGCATCACCAACACAGATGAAGGCACCGGTGATGACGACATGGATGGCATCCCCAACGATCTCGATCTCGACTCTGATGGAGACACCATCTCGGACGCGGACGAGGCTGGTGATACCGCCCTCACGACCCCTCCCGTCGATACCGACATGGACGGCACGCCCGACTTCCTCGATCTGGATACAGATGATGACAACATCTCGGACGCCGATGAGGCAGGCGA
>Ga0208061_100099_pt1 | contig 29564 bp, 19 predicted proteins | sample DeeseametaMP0555_FD_184209 | JGI IMG/M metagenome (GOLD analysis project Ga0208061, IMG submission 184209) | Marine microbial communities from the Deep Atlantic Ocean - MP0555 (SPAdes) | ecosystem: Environmental > Aquatic > Marine > Oceanic | place: South Atlantic Ocean | collected 2011-01-23 | reverse complement strand
GAGCCACTCCCCGAGCTGCACATCCCCCAACCTCACATGCCCGAACGAGTCGCGCTTCAGGTCGGGCAAGCGCTCGCCGATCTCTTTCGGGTCCATGCGCTCGATGAGCCCCTCGGCGAGCACGGCGACGCCCCATGGTCGGTTGCGCACGAGGCTCTTGATGACGGCGCCCTCGAGCAGGTCCGCGATCTCGTCGAGCGAGACGAGCCGATCGGGGAAATCCTCGGGGATCAAGGTCAGGTTGGCGCCGGCTGCCTTCCCGATGCCGAGCGCGAGGTGCCCTGCCTGACGCCCCATCGAGACGGCGATATACCAGCGCGAGCACGTGCGCGCGTCGCGCACGAGGTTCTTCACGAGCTCCACGCCGACCTGACGCGCGGTGGTATACCCGAAGGTCGGGACCCCTTCCGGGAGCGGGAGATCATTGTCGATCGTTTTTGGCACGTGCACCGTGCGCAAGCCATCGCCAACCTCTGCCGCGATCTCACGACAGCCAAACGCGGTGTCGTCGCCGCCGATGGTGAGCAACATGTCGATCTCGTGGCGCTTGATCGTCGCCACGATCTTCTCCATCGTCTCCTTCTCCTTGCGCGGGTTGACGCGAGACATCCCCAGGATGCATCCCCCCTCGTAGTGGATAAAGGCGACGTCATCGAGCGTCAGCCTGCGCACGCGATCATCACGCAACCCGCCAAAACCATCGCGAACACCGATCACCTCCCAACCGAGGTTGATCGCCTCGATGGTCGCCGCGTTGATCACCGAGTTGATGCCTGGTGCGGGACCTCCGCTCGCCAGGATCGCTAACCTCTTCCCCTTCTTCTTTGACAACATCGTCGAAGACTCCTCGTCGCTTGAATAGATGACTCCACCCTTTTACCCCCGGGGAGGCTCTCGGGCAATGCTTCAGAGCGATGCCAATGGTAACGATCGCATGACGGGAATGGTCTCTGGCGTTCGATGCTTCACGCTTCGGGGGTCACGGTGTACAGTGCCCCATCGATGGGAATTGCATTCACGCCGACATCGAACGCGAAAGGATAACCGGTGACGGATACGATGGAAAATAACGAGACGATCGAAACGGCCATGAGCGCGTTCCATGATCGCCTCAAGGACGCCGGGCTGAAGTCGACCAAACAACGCGACGCGATCGCAGAGGTCTTCTTCACGCTCGATAAACATATCACCGCGGACGAGCTCCATGGCGCCGTGCGAGAGCACCAACCCAAGGTCGGCTACGCCACAGTCTACCGCACGCTCAAGCTGCTCGTGGAGCAAGGCTTCGCCGTCGAGAAAGACTTTGGCGATGGCTGCAAACGCTATGATCCGGTGCACAATCAGGACCCGCACCACGATCACCTGATCTGCGTCGATTGCCGCAAAGTGATCGAATTCAACGACGATGACTTCGCCGAACGCGCCGCCAAATTCGCCGCCACCATGGGCTACGAATTGCGCAGGAAGAAGCTCGAACTCTACGCCGAGTGCCAGATCCAGGACTGCCCGAACAAGCTCTCCTGAGACGCTCGACAAAGCAAAGCGCGCAAAGCAATGGCGACGGGATCTCCCGTCGCCATTGCTTTGCGCGCTTTGCTTTGTCTCTCAGCTAATAAAAAATTTCTATCAGGAACATTTTTATAATCAATTTTCTTTATTGCCGCATCGGCGCCATCTTCCTTCATGCGGACCGAATAACCCTCGCATTATCCACCACCTGGACCAAGGAGGCGCCCCATGCAATGGGATCCAAAACAGTACAACATCTTCAAACAACAACGCCGCGAGCCCTTCGATCAGCTCGTCCAACTCGTCCTCCCTCACCGCCGCCCCGACATGCGCGTCGTCGACCTCGGGTGCGGCACCGGAGAGTGGACACGCGCCTTGCATCACACCCTCGGCGCCAGCGAAACGATCGGGATCGACTCCTCGCCCGAGATGCTCGAGAAGGCGCGCGCCTTCGCAGGAGATGGCGTCAGCTTCGCGCACGCAAACATCAGTGATTTCTCGCCAGAAGAACCCTTCGACCTGATCTTTAGCAACGCCGCGCTCCAATGGGTCGACAACCCCAAAGAGGTGCTCTCCAAGCTGATCGACCTGCTCCCCGGGTCGGGACAGGGACAGCTCGCCGTGCAGGTCCCCTGGCAAGATGACTACCCCTCGCACGCGATCGTCGCCGAGTTGGCCAGGCGCGAGCCCTACCGATCCGCGCTCTCCGGCTGGGTACGCCAGACCAACGCCCTCGCGCCAAGAGAATATGCGTCACTGCTCGACGCTCACGGCATGAAGAACATCCACGTGCGCGTACAGATCTTTGGGCATCGCCTGCCAGGGCGCGACGCACTGCTCGAGTGGGTCGAGGGGAGCTTGCTCAGGTCCTATGCCGCGAAGCTGCCATCCGATCTGATGGAGCAACTGCGTAACGACTACCGCCGCGAGCTCGCCAAACACTTCCCCGAGGACACACCGATCTACTACCCATTCCAACGCATTCTCTTTCACGCCATCAAGCCTTGAGCGCTCGTTGTTCGACTGAGACGAATCGAATCCTTTATATTATGACATTTTCACACCATACCGACGCTGTATCCTGAGCGAAGTCGCCAGATCCCATACCTCCTTACAACGATAACGCGGTGTCGCCATGCCAACAGAACAACCGTCGCCAACGCAGGAAGCGGAGCTATTGGAGTCAGGAGATGATGAATTCTCATCATCTCCTGACTCCAATAGCTCTTCTGGAAAACGGCACCTTCTCGACATCCTCTTCTACGTTGCAATCGCCGCCATCGCCCCCGTCGCCGCGCGTATCCTCAGCGTGATCCCCCGCATGATGGGTATCTGGTGGAAGCAACCCTCCTATTACGTCGAGGGCGCGCTGACATCGATCGTCTCGAGCTCGACGCTCCAGATGTTTATCTTCTCGTTGGTGTTGGCGTTCATCTTCATCAGCGTGCGGTGGATCAATAACAAGGAGGAGCGCGTCGGGTTTCCGCCGCTCGCGATCCTCGCTGGCGTGATCGCCTACCCCGTGGGGTTTGTCTCAGGGGCCTTGTTGGGTGCGGTGCTCGATATCGGAGGCAACTTCTGGACAGAACTCGTCGCGCTACACATCTCGGGAGCGCTCTTCGCTGGCCTCGCGGCAAAGGTGGTGATGTTTCTGCGCTTTCAAACGCCGCCAAAGTACAAGCGCGAACTCTTCGTATGGGGCTCGAGCTTGTTCGCCCTGCTCGTGACGATCGCGCTCAACCCGACATCGAACTTCCCCTCGCACAAGGATGACAAGACGAGGCTCGCCTGGGCAAAAGAGAACATGGGCGACCTCTTCCCCGTGCTCGAAGAGCGACTCCTCGCCACACCCGCCCTCGAGCGCTTCGCCGGAAAGAACGCTCGCCTCGACGTCACGAAAGATGGGTACATGACCCTCCACCCGAGCGAGCTCTGGGAGCACCTCGATGGAAGAATCACGGTCGTCGGTGAACGAGGTCAGATCGACTGCGACTTTGGTATCTCCAAGGACCATGAAGAAAAGGAGCCCGGCGATGATCACATCACATGCTATGCCCCCTCGTTCTCGCTCCAGATCGATCCTGTGAATGGCGAGGTCATCGGCGCGAGCTCCTACAGCTACACAAACAGGGATCGCAGGTGGCACATGCGCCACATCGAACCAGAACTCGAACACATTCAAAAATCACTCGCCGCCCTCCCCTGGCTCACCGAGCACGCCGGAGCGTTCGAGCCAAAAGATATCGCGCTCCCTCGCGGAGACGCGTTTCGCGGCGATCACATCAAACCGTTCGACGACCTGTTCGCGATCACCGTGGTTGTTCCTGGCGACAGGCGCGAGCTTATCTGTCGGGTCGGCATCCACTGGGATGACTACTCGGGAGCGCGCGACATCGTGGAGTGTTGGTCAGGGCAAACAGGCAGGATGGTCTACTTCTCCGGGACAGCGACGCTCCACGATCTTCGGGCTCATCCTATCGCCAACCCGGACAGCGAAGACCGCAACCCACTCTTTGTCGCCCCGGGCACCTACCCTGCGCAGCCTTACGGGAGCGAGGAGAGCCCCGCCGGACCAGGCGCCTCACGCCCCGAGCGCGGTCGCTTCGAAAAGTAAGAAGCGAAACGAGGCCAAGCCGCCATCAGCGCGAGCAAAAGCGGCAATCGCGCACTGTAGGTTGACGATCCTCGGGGTCGGTGATTAGGTTGGGCGCGGCAGAGTCAACCACCGGGTGATGAACGCGCCCGTTAAGGAGTAAATAAGAGATGAAAGACGACTTTTCGATAAAGGGAGAGGTCATCGACGCGCTCCAGACAGTCACCGAGGAGCGCTCGGGCAAGAACCTCGTCGACGGGCACTTCGCCGAGTCTGTAGATGTCAACAGCGGCGTCGTCGAGATCACGCTCGTGATCGAGCGCGACTACCCGCGCGAGCAGCGCTTCGCGCTCGAGGACGCGATCTATGACAAGGTCGAAGCGATCGCTGGCGTCAACGAGGTCAAGGTCAAGCCGATGACCCCCGAGGCGCTCGAGCGCCAACAATCAGGAGCAGGCGCCGCGACGAGCGCGCCAGCCCCCTCCCCCAAGGCATCCGCTGGCAACACCTCCGCGCCTGCGCCGAGCGCAGCCGCTGGCCCAGCGCCAGGAGCGCGCGCGCCGACCATGCCAGCCTCGGCTCCCGTCGAGGGCGTAGGCAAGGTCATCGCCGTGGCATCGGGCAAGGGTGGCGTGGGCAAATCGACCGTGGCGGTCAACCTCGCGCTCGCGCTCCAGAAGCTCGATTACCGCGTCGGCCTGCTCGACATCGACATCTACGGCCCGAGCCTCCCCACGCTTCTTGGCCTGGACGAGCGCCCTGGTGTTCGCGAGCGTCGCATCGTGCCGCTCAACAAGGATGGCCTGCGCGTGATGAGCCTCGGGTTCCTGATGGAAGAGGACACACCCGTGATCTGGCGTGGACCGATCGTGACGGGGATCATTCGTCAGTTCTTGCGCGATGTGGACTGGAGCGGGATCGACTACCTGATCGTGGACATGCCTCCGGGAACCGGCGACGCGCAGCTCGCGCTCGCGCAGACGGTGCCTGTCGACGGCGCGATCGTGGTGACGACCCCGAGCGAGCTCGCGCTCATCGACGCGGCGCGCGGACTGCAAATGTTCAAGACGCTCAACGTCGACGTCCTCGGCGTGATCTCGAACATGAGCAAGTTCGTCGCCCCTGATGGCTCCGAGCACTTTATCTTTGGCCAGGGCACGGTCGAGCGCGAGGTCGAGCGCCTCGAGACGCAATTGATCGGCGAGGTCCCGCTCGACACCAAGGTGCGCGAGGGCGGTGATAATGGGCGCCCCATTGTCTTGAGCGACCCCGACAGCCCGACCACGCAGGTCTTTGTCGACATCGCCAAGCGCCTCGTCGAGATCCGCCCGCTCGGCGAGGACGATGATGCCCCCAAGAAGAAGGGCCTCTTCTCCTTCCTCAAGGGGTAAACCCCGCACCTCTCCCCATGCTCGACGCCAGCACATCGAGCAACGCGAGCGGCGATCGCCGCTCGCGTTGCTCGATTGTTTGTCCCACCGCGCTATTCAGAGTACAATCGAGCACCAGAGATCCCTCCACCAAGTGTGAGAGTCGTTGAGTCGTTTCGGAAGACATTTCGTCCGCACCCGAGCTCTGAAGGAGTTCGAGCGCAACCTGGTTCACCTCGTCGTCGATCGCCCCGGGGTGCTCAACGAGCAGCATGAAGCGCTGTTTCGTTACGCCGCCGTGTTGGCGCAGATGAACCTGTTGCGCACGCCTGCCGGGCAAGATGTCTCGGTCGCCGAGGATGTCGACGGTCTGCGTCGCTGGATGGTCGAGACGCTCTCCGAGCTCATCCCGAGCTCGAAGGAAGCGGACGTCAAGACCTTGCGCCAGCTCGCGCCGGTGCTCGCTATCCGACTCGAGAAGACGCGCGCGGCGGTGCTCGAGCGTCATATCAATGACTTTGGCCCCGAACACCTCGATGATGAGATCCGTCACAAGACGCTCGTCTTCGCGCTGGGAGGAGGCGGCGGCGCGGGGCTCATGCACCTTGGCGTCTTCTCGCTCTTCAACGAGTTAGGGCACTGCCCGGAGTTGATCGTCGGCAGCTCGATGGGATCGATCATGGGCGCGCTTCGCGCGCTCGATCGCGAATACGATCCGATCAACACCGCGCTCTCACTCCCCAGGGATATAAGCTACAACGCGATCTTTCGCCCCTTCACGGGGTACTCGCGCTTTGGCTTCCCGGGCGCCTTCCACATGAACCTGCTGCGCGTCGCGCGCGAGATCTTCCACAAGTTGATCGGGCGCTCGACGCTGCACTTCGACGACCTCCCGATCAAACTCCACGTGGTGACCTCTGGTATTCGCACAGGCTTCCAGATGGACGACTCCGAGTTCGAGTCGAAGGGTGGCGAGGGATTTAGCCCGCTGGCGCTGCGCCGCAAGCTGAGGCTCTTCTTCAAGGTCGTGCGTCAGCTCTCGAGCAACCCGCGCTTTCTGGCACAGATCGTGTTCGGAAAGGAACACGACACGCTCTCTTTCCCGGTCGTCGAGGCTGTGGGCTTCTCGTGCGCAGTGCCGGGGCTCTTGCACTACGACGTGTATCACGATGACCCCGAGACGGTGCTGCCGCTCGAGGACATCTTCGAGCGGCATCAGCTGCTCCGCCTCTGTGATGGCGGCGTCGTGAACAACGTCCCCTCCAAGGTCGCCTGGGACTCTGTCCAGCAAGGTCTGGTCGGCTCGCGCAACTGCTATGTGTTTGGCTCTGATGTCTTCGCGCCGATTTCTTCTGGGCGAAACCTCGTATGGGTCCCCGTCCAGCAGATCGCGCGACGCAACGTCGTCAACAACATCCCCTACGCGGACCACCACAAGACCTTCCAGTCTCCTCCCAGCCCGCTCCAGGTGATCGTCAACAAATACTCCCGGCTCAAGAGCATCATCCAGTCCTCTCGCGACGAGCTCGAGGCAGACGCTCCTTATATCAAGCGCTCGCTCACCGACCTGCCCCCCTACGGGATCTGGCTCGACGAGCAGTGAGACTCACCGCCTCGTGAGCGCACCGGGCAACGCCCACTCGAGCCAGATCGCCGGGTGATGCGCGGTCCTCCCCGTCCCGTCCTTGATCTGATGTCTACACGACGTGCCAGGCGCAGCGATCGCCTTACCCTCGGGCTCTCGTCGCAGTGACGGAAACAGGACCAGCTCACCGATACGCATCGACAGGTCGTAGTGCTCCTCCTCGTATCCAAAGGAGCCCGCCATACCGCAACACCCCGTCTGCAACGTCTTGACCTTGTAACCGGCCAGCTCCAACGCACGCACGGTCGGAGCGACGCCCACGATCGCCTTCTGGTGGCAGTGACCGTGGAGCACGATCTCGCCCACGGGCTCCTCTCGCCACGGAGCATCGAACTCCCCTCGATCGTGCGCCCAGACGATAAACTCCTCGAGCAACATGCAGCGATCTCCGAAGCGTCGCGCGTCTTCGCGATAAATCGGCGACACCAGATCGGGAGCCTCATCGCGGAAGGTCAACAACGCGCTCGGTTCGACGCCGACGATCCTGGCCTCAGGGTGCGCATCGATCCAGCGGCGCCCCTTGACGATCGCGTCATCGAGGACCGCCCGCGCGCCGCGAAGCAACCCCTTCGAGATGTAGGTTCGGCCATCGTCGTGTACGGGGATGACCTTGACACGCCAACCCGCTGACTCGAGCACACGCACCACCGCCATGCCGAGCTCTGGCTCGGTGAATTCAGTGAAGGGGTCCACATACAGGCCCACGATCGGGCGCTCTTCCGAAGGCCAGCCGGTCCTGCGACGCCACGCCACGTAGATGTCCGAGAAGGTTTGTGGAGCAAACCTCGGGAGCTGACGCTCTGGCGCCACGCCGAGGATCTTGCCCATCAACCAGCGCGATGGGCCTTTGCCAGCGAGCAGGTTCGAGAGCCCGGGCGCGAGCGAACCGAGTTTGCTCAGGCGCGGATAATTCGCGAAGAACCAGCTGCGAAACGGCGTGCCGTGGTGATCGTGGTGATGCTGGAGGAACTCGGCCTTCATCCGGCTCATATCGACATTGGCGGGGCATTCGCTCTTGCAGCCCTTACAGGAGATGCAGAGATCCATGGCCGCGTAGAGCTCCTCGCTGGCCATCGCACCGCGCGGGTCCTGGTTCTCGCGGATGAGGTTGCGGAACACGTTGGCGCGTCCTCGCGTGGAGTCCTTCTCGTCGAGCGTCGCCATATAACTCGGACACATCGTACCGCCAGCCTCGGCGCGCTTTCGGCACACACCCGCGCCATTGCACTTCTCGATCGAGCGCACGAGCCCGAAGTCTTCGGACCAATCGAAGTACGTCTCGACCTCCGGGGTTTCCTCACCCGGCTCGAAGCGCCACTGGTGTTCGATCGGCGCGGCGTCGACGATCTTACCTGGGTTAAAGATCCCGTTCGGGTCGAAGGCTCGCTTGAGCATGCGATGGGCTTCGGTGAGCTCGGGACCATAGAACTGCTCGAGCATCGGCGAGCGAAGGCGCCCGTCTCCGTGCTCCCCGCTGATGGAGCCACCGTATTTTTTGACCAGATCGGTCACATCACGCGCGATACCCACGAACTTCTCGACATCCCCTCGATCCTTGAGGTTGAGCTCGGGGCGAAGATGCAGCTCTCCGACGGACGCGTGGGCGTAGTAGACGCACTGCGTACCGTACTTCTCCATGATTTGTGTGAAGTCACGGATGTAATCAGGCAGCACATCGACCGCCACAGCCGTGTCCTCGACGACTGTCACGGGCTTCACGTCCCCCTTGGCGCCCATGAGAATACCAAGACCAGCCTTGCGTAAGGACCACACCGCGCTGTCCTCGGGAGGATCGATGCGTGGGTAGGCGTAACCCGGCGTGCGCTCCTCGAGCGCCGCGATGAGTTGCTCGCAGGCTGCTGTGAGCTCCTCTTCGGAGTCGCGATAGAACTCGATGGCGAGGATCGCGTCAGGATCTCCCTGGAGGAAGAACCTGTTGCGACGCTGCTCGATGTTCTCGGCGGACAGATCGAGGATGCGACGATCGATCAACTCGACCGCCGCGGGATCGAACTCGACCGCCACGACGGTCGCCTCGAGCGCGCGTTGCATCGAGTCGAAGTGCGCGACCACGACGGTCTTCTTCCTCGGCGCGTCGACGAGGTTAAGCTTTGCTTCGGTGACGAGGCCGAGCGTTCCCTCCGAGCCACAGAGCAACCTCGCGAGCTCGAACGTCTTGCCATCGCTTCCATCGGTGTAGGGATGCATCCCGAGGATCTCGTCGAAGGCATAGCCTGTGTTGCGACGATTCACGGATGGCCTGGGGTAGCGCTCTCGGATCGTCGCGCCGTGTTCCTTGACGAGCGCGTCGAGCATACGCAGGCCATCCCCGAGCGAGCCCTCCTCGCCCATCGCCTTATCCAGCGTATCGCCGTCCCAGGGCGATATCCTGTGAACCTGCCCGTCCGAGAAGATCACCTCCAGCTCGAGCAAGTGATCGCGGGTGGTGCCATAAAGGATCGAGTGCGTGCCGCAAGAGTTGTTCCCGATCATCCCACCGATCATGCACCGGTTGGAGGTCGACGTATCGGGACCAAAGAAGAGCCCGTGCGGCGCGAGGTAGCGATTGAGATCATCGAGGATCACACCAGGCTGCACGCGAACCCACTTCTCCTCGACGTTTAGCTCGAGGATCTGGTTCATGTGGCGCCCGAGGTCCATCACGAGCCCGTTGCCGACGCATTGGCCAGCCAGGCTCGTCCCTGCGGCTCGAGGGATGATGGGCAGGCCGAGCGTGTTGGCGAGCTCCACGGTGCGGATGACATCGCGCCTCGTCCTGGGGAAGACGACCCCCGCGGGCTCCTCCTGATACACGGAGGCATCCTGCGCGTAGAGCATCCGATGGAGGCGATCGAATCGCGCCTCGCCATCGAGTTCTCCTACCAATCTGTCGAGCACGTGTTGAGAGCTACTCTCGGTGAGCGCGCCAACAGCGCGCGCTTCGGTGATATCGGTGGCCATGCCTTACTACTCGTCTTGCGCGGGGAGAGCACGCCTTGATCCGGGATCAGAAGGCGATGCTCGGTAGATGTGCCAAGAAAATAAAGAACCCGCATCGGTTGAGCAACCGACGCGGGTTCTTCATAAGGTGCTTTTCGCGCCACGATGAAGATCGCGGTGCGAATCAAGCGCGATCACATGGCAACAACCCAAACGCGAACGTATGCGAAGATGCCGCTCGCGAGCTTGATCGGCACCTGGTAGATGCCGAGCTCGCTGAGGGGACGATCGACCTCGATCTGCTTGCGGTCGACCTCGACACCTTGCTGGCTGAGCGCGGTGGCGATGTCACGGTTGGTGACCGAGCCATAGAGGCGATCGGAGTCACCGACGCGCATCGGGATGGTGATCGAGATGCCGTCGATATCGCCGAGGATCTCGCGAGCTGCTGCGCGCTCGGCCTCACGGCGCTTCTCGATCAGGCGCATCTGGTGCTCGAGCTGCTTGCGGTTGCCAGAGGTCGCGGGGAGCGCGAGCCCCTTGGGGATGAGGAAGTTGCGACCGTAGCCATCTGCGACTTCGACGATCTCCCCCATGTCACCGACGTTCTTGACGTCTTCAGTAAGGATAACCTGCATGGTTTCTTCTCCTGGATTCTTCGATGATAAGAGCTTTCAACACGGTGAGTGATGAACTCACTCTTCCTCTTCCTCGGGGCGGTTGAGACGCTCTTCGGGGATAAGATCCTCTTCGATCCTGACGGTCATGTACTTGATGACAGGGTCGAGGATGCGCAGGTTACGCTCGATCTCGGCCACGGTGTCGCGGTGTGCCAGGTAACGGAAGTACTGGTAGAGGCCTTGCTCGTGATGCTTGGCTTCGACGGAGTCACGGATGCGGTACGCGAGTCGACGCGTGCCCCAATCATCGAACTTGAGGGTGTGGCCGCCAGCGTCAGCCACGATGTTCGTGACGCGATCGCGCGCGGTCGCCTTGTCATCTTCGCCGACGTTGGGGCGAAGGATGTAAATGGTCTCGTACTCGGTTTGGCGTTCTACTGCCATCGTTCATACCTCTCGGATAAAGCCCTCATGTCTGAGCTGAGAGCGAGGTTGGTGGTTGCCCACCACTTATTGATTTCGGTGAGGGTCGCTCGCGCGATGTGCGCTGCGTACCCTCCTTATGTCTTTTTCGCGTGCTCTCGCAAGAGCGGCCTGGTTTTCACCAGGCCGCACGGTGTAGCGGAAGAGCAGGCGAGGTGTCAAGGGTTAGCTGCAGGAGCTTCGCCCGTTGCAGGTGCAGCAGGTGCGGCCTCGCCGGTTGCTGGAGCGGCAGGAGCCTCGCCAGCGGCAGGAGCTTCACCGGTTGCTGGAGCAGCAGGAGCCTTCTCCGCGACGTCTTTAGCGCTGTCTGCGCTCGCCTTGCCAGCCTGGTCGGCGTTGGCAGCGGCGTCGGTGCCAGCAGCAGCCTTCTCGGTCGCAGCTGCGACCTTCGCGGGTGCTTCGATAGCAGCCTTGGGAGCCTCGGCAGCCTTGGTGCCATCGACGGCGATGACAGGAGCGAGGACGAGCGCGACGACGCTCATAAGCTTGAGGAGGATGTTAAGCGCAGGACCTGCGGTATCTTTGAAGGGGTCGCCCACGGTGTCGCCAGCGACAGCAGCCTTGTGAGCTTCGCTCCCCTTGCCACCGAAGTTTCCGCCCTCGATGTACTTCTTGGCGTTGTCCCATGCGCCACCGGCGTTGGACATGAAGATCGCCATGGCCACGCCCGAGGTGGTCACACCTGCGAGGACGCCGCCCAGAAGAAGTGGGTCGATGAAGCCGGCGATCGCTGCGACCGAGAGCGCCAGGACGCCAGGAGCGATCATTTCCTTGAGCGCTGCGTTGGTCGAGATCTCGACGCACTTGGCGTACTCGGCCTTGGCCTTGCCCTCGAGGAGACCGTCGATCTCGCGGAACTGACGGCGGACCTCTTCGATCATCGCACCAGCGGAGCGACCGACTGCTTTCATCGCCATGGCGCTGAAGACAAACGGCATGATCGCGCCGAGGAAGACACCGATCATCACGATCGGCTCGAGGAGGTTGATGCCTTGCGTCAGGTTTGCTTGCTGGGTGAACGCGGTGAAGAGCGCCAGCGCGGTGAGCGCTGCCGAACCGATCGCGAAACCCTTACCGATAGCAGCGGTGGTGTTACCCACGGCGTCGAGCTTGTCGGTGCGCTCGCGAACTTCTGGAGGAAGCTCGCTCATCTCGGCGATGCCGCCAGCGTTATCAGCGATAGGACCGAAGGCGTCGACGGCGAGCTGGATGCCCGTGGTCGCGAGCATGCCGAGGGCAGCGAGCGCGATGCCGTAGAGGCCGCTGGTGTAGTAAGCGATCGCGATGGCGACTGCGATAAGAATCACTGGGATACCGGTCGACCACATCCCGAGGCCGAGACCTGCGATGATGTTGGGCGCGGTGCCCATCTTGGACTCTTTGGCGATCTCCTGGACAGGGCCGTAGTGATCGGAGGTGTAGTACTCGGTGATTTTACCGATCGCCACACCTGCGCCGAGGCCACCGAGGACGGCGTAGAATGGTCCGAGGCGGCTGTAGGTTTTCCCGAAGACTTCGATGGTCTCTGGCATCAACCACCAGGTCAGGCCAGCGGTCGCAGCAGCAGCGATCGCTGCTGCTGCCCAGGTGCCCGTGTGAAGCGCGGTGCTGGGGTCGCCGTCCTCGCTCACGCGAACGAGGAAGGTACAGGCGACGGAGACGACGATGCCGACAGCAGCGATCGCGAGCGGGAGCATGACTGGCCCGAGCGCGAACGCCTGAGGGTCAGCGACAGCGATCGACGATGCCCATGCGACGCCGAGGACCATCGCGCCGATGATCGAGCCGATGTAGGACTCGAAGAGGTCAGCGCCCATACCGGCGACGTCACCGACGTTGTCACCGACGTTGTCAGCGATCGTCGCGGGGTTACGGGGGTCATCCTCGGGGATGCCCGCCTCGACCTTACCGACGAGGTCGGCGCCGACGTCAGCAGCCTTGGTGTAGATACCACCACCGACGCGTGCGAAGAGCGCGATGGAGGAGGCGCCGAGGCTGAAGCCCGTAACAACGCTCAAGAGCGCGACGAGTTTGCCCTGTTGCGCGATCATCTCCTGGCCCTTGGCGGCGAAGTCGACGCCAAAGACAGCAGAGAAAGCGATGAGGACGATGCCAAGACCGAGCAGGGCCAGACCGACCACGCTCATGCCCATGACGGCACCACCCGAGAACGACACCTGGAGTGCCTTGGAGAGACCTTCGCGAGCAGCGTTTGTCGTGCGCACGTTGGCGTTGGTCGCCACGCGCATGCCTGCGTAACCGGCCAAACCACTGCAGAGCGCGCCAGCGATGAACGCGATGGAGACCATCGCCATCATGCCTGGCGAGATGCCCGCGGCTTCACCCGTGTTCTGAGAGAAGTAAGCTCCCCCCAGGACCACGCTCATCACGGCGACGAAGACGCCCAGGTACTTGTACTCGCTCGAAAGGAAGGCCATAGCGCCTTCCTGAATGTGGCCCGCGATCTCTTTCATAAGATCGGTGCCCTCGTCCTGGGCTTTGATCCAGGTCGCACGCCAGAAGGCGTAGGCGAGCGCGATCAATCCCGCGATCGGGACAAAAAAGACTATCTTGTCTTCCACGACTAACTCCTGCCCCCTTTCGGACGGGGTGCACTACTCATCCAATTCTCTGTTTTTGTATCTCTTCATGGCTTCGCCCAAACATCGCGCGAAGCCCTTTTCTTCTATTTGCCGCTTATCTCGAGGAACCATTGAAGCGGTTCTGCGCCGTGATCACGTCGTCAGTGAGGATGGTCTCGAGGGCGTCGCACGCCTCCTCGATCATCTCGTCTCGCGCGCTCTGGTCTGCGCTGGGGAAGGTCCCCAGCACCCAATCGGTGACAGAGCCACGGCTCGGTCGACCGATACCCATCCTGATTCGGATGAAGTCTCGCTCGCCGAGCTTCTGAATGATGTCACGCAGGCCGTTATGGCCGCCGTGACCCCCACCCTTTTTGACGCGCAAATCGCCGCACTCGAGATCGAGCTCGTCGTGGACGACGATGATGCGTTCGGGCTCGATATCATAGAAGGCCGCCGCAGGTTGGACGGAACCTCCTGAGAGGTTCATAAACGTCTGCGGTTGCAACAGGACGACGTCCTTGTTGCGGATGACCCCCTTGACGAAGTGCCCCTTGAACTTCTTGCCGGTGATCTGGAGCATGTAACGTTCGGCGAGGCGATCGAGCGCCATAAATCCGACGTTGTGACGTGTCTGCGCATACTGAGAGCCCGGATTCCCCAGACCCACGATGAGATAAGTCGACACTGCTCCTACTCCCTTGCAAAGGGTCCAAAATGCAGCGAGCGAGGTGCGGGCCCCAATCTCCAAGGGCAACCGTCACCTCGCTCGCTGCTTTCTCACACCTCTGCTGTTACTTCTTCTTCCTCTTCCTCGGCGCCGGCAGCAGCGCGCTTACGTGGGATCACCACGCGGAAGAGTCCGTAGTTGGCCTTGTAGCCAGGCTCGACTCCCTCAGGGAACTCGACGTCCTCTGCCTGGATCGTCTGACCCACGCGAAGGTTCGAGACGTCGACCTCGATCGAGGCGGGGATGTCCATCGGACGCGCCTTGATGTCGATGTCGGGGCGAATCACGTTCAGGATACCACCCTCACGGACACCCGCGGCGCGGCCAACCGACTTGATCGGGACCTTGGTGCGGATGATCTGGTCGAGGTCGATGATGTAGAAATCGACGTGCAACAGGTCACGACGCACTGGCGAGAGCTGATAGCTCTTGACCATGACGTTCTCCACCACCGTGTCAGCGTCGACCTTGAGGTCGAAGACGACGTTTTGGCGGAGCGGGTTGTCGAAGAGCTCTTCGACAGATTCGACCGAAACCGAGAGCAACTTTGGCTCGGAATCTTGACCGTAGCAGACTGCAGGCACCGAACCGACTGCGCGGAGCTTGCGGGCCACGCCCTTGCCGGACGTATCGCGCGAGGTGACCTCGAGCGTGGGCTTGGCTTGAGTTGACATGGAGTCCTCCTCTTATCTTCTTAAAAGGAGCGCGAACTACTCGCGCTCGCTCGTGTCTCGTCTCGTGACTGGATGGAGCTACCTGAAGGTGTTCTTTCTCGCTTATTTTCAAGCAACCTGGACTACCTCCGCCCACATCGGCGTGGTGGCATAACATGGACACGTTGAAATGTCCAAGAGGTTTCTTCGCCAGGGACACCGGGTGCTTCCCCACCCCTCTAACAAAAAGGCGCAGACCCCGAACAGGAAGCCGGAAACCCTGCGCAAAAAGAAGGAAGCGACGCATGCGTCGCTTCCTTCTTTAAATTCGGGTGCCAGGATTCGAACCTGGGAATGGCGGTACCAAAAACCGCTGCCTTACCACTTGGCGACACCCGACTATGTTCCCTTTAGCGAGATTTCCCGCCCTCAGGGAATTGGAGTTTTAAAGAACTTCGCGCTTGCTGTCAAGCGCTTGTTCGCAAAATTTCTGCCCTCGAAAAGGCCGCCCCACAACCTCCCAAAATCACTCGCAATATCCACCCGAGCATTGCCAGTTGCAATTCGCGCCGTTTCCACCGCAACAATCGGCAACCACCGTCGCCGCCGTACAACGCTGACGACAGACGCTGTTCACGCAGTCCCAGTCAGTGGGACACACCGAAGGGTCCTGGGTGCAGTTGAGGTCGCACAACCCGATCGCGCGGTCGCCGGGGAAGATGTAGTTATTGCAAGCCGCAGAGCCCGAGAAGCTACAGTCGTTCGAGCCTGGCCTACAATACTTGAAGCAGAAGCTGTTCTGCCCCGCGTTGAGACACACCGTGGCGTCATCGCAGTAGTCTCCTGGCGTGGCACACTGCTCGAACGCCTGGAACCCCTGCGAGTCCGTATCACTGGTGCACACCCCGCTGCGCGTCGTGTACAGCGAGCAATACTCGGAGACACCGCAGCCCGCTCCCGTCCATGGATCACAGACCTGCTCGCAGGTCCCCGTCGACCCTCCAGATGGCGTATCGCAGACGAGCCCCTGCTGACACCACTGATCGGCCGAGGGATTACACGTCGCGCCTGCTCCCGCGGCGCCGTCCGGCTCGCAGAAACCCCACGCGTTCTCGAACTTCAAGCAGGTCCCCGTGTCCGCGCCATCATTGCAGTCCGAATCGAGTGAACACTCCGAGTCGAGGCAGATCTGGATGCTCGGGTTGCTCTGCACAGGCGCCAGGCATCGCTGCCCCGTGGAGCATCCCTGCGCCGAGTTCGACACGGGGCACTTCGAGTAACACTGCGCGCGGTTATCCACCGAGTTCACGAGACAATAGAAGTTCCCCTGATCCGTCGTGCTCGGATCGCAGGTCGCGCCCTCGGTCTGGCATTGAGGATAGACACATCCATTGACCGTGCACGTCCCGCCCGCCTCGCAACCGGGGTTGCAGGTCGCCGGAACACACGTGCCATTCTCACACGTCTGCGTGTCAGGGCAGGCCGGATCGCAGACGCCCGTCTGGATCGGCACGCAGGTCCCCTGCATGCACTCCTCGTTTGCGCCACAGGCGGGGTTGCACGTCAACATATCGGGGACACACATCCCCGCCTCGCACTTCTCTCCCACGCCGCACGCGGGCACACACGCGTTCGGATCACGCATGTCCTCTTCCATCCCCATATCTTCTCCGCCCATGTCCACGGGCGGCGAGGTCATGTTGTTTGGAGGGGACGTCTGGTTATTCGCCGTCTGGTTGTTGGGTGGTGTGGTCTGATTGTTCGCGGCAGTGTTATTGGCGCTCGTATTATTGGACGTCGTGTTGTTGGCCGTCGTGTTGTTGATCATCGGCGTGATCCGCACGCACTCCCCGATGATCACATTACATCGCAGGCCGGTGCTGCAATCGTCATCGTTTTGACAACTCGTATCGAGCTCGACCTCGGGCTCGACATCCTCGAGCTCTCCCTGCGCGCAACCGCTGATGACAAACATCGCCGCAATCACGAGCGCCAAACCGCCCCACTTCTCGAAACACATCGACATCTCTTTCACTGCTCACCCGCTATCTCACGCACGGCATACATTGCCATACAAGGTCATATTCGACCGCTGATTGTGCTCAGATCCTGCCCCCAAGTCAATCAAACGCCCGATTCATACACGCGCCCCCGCTATCCTCTGTTTATGTTCTGCCCCAGGCAGCGCGCAAAAAGAAGCCGCCGAAAAATGATGTTGTCCGGTCTCAGTCATCTGATCCCTTCCAGCATCATTTTTCGGCGGCTTCTTTTTGCTCGGCGACCGCACGCTTAGAGGATATTGAAAATATTCTCCACATCCTCTCAGAAAATCACTGGATGCAAAAACCGATGTCATTCACCAACGGCGCGCACTGCAAGCCCGCAGGGCAGGTGCTCCTGGCGAAGGTGTCCGCGCTCGGGCCGCCAACGTACTCACACAGCCGCAGACAGAACGGCGCGCCTCCATCGATCACACACACCGAATCCTCCCCGCACGACTCCCCTGGCCTCGTGCACCCCTGGAGCGGCGTCACGCGCTCGACGATCGGCGCGCAGTGACCGACATCCGCGCTCCAGGGGAAGTTCACCAGACACGTCTCCTCAGGAGCACACCGCGCGGCCGCGCGAACACCATCGAACGGATCGCACTGCGGTCGGCACGTCGGCGATCCTCCCGATGTGCCAAAGTATGGAGAGAGCAGCGTCGAGACCAGATCCTGCCCCGAACCACGCGCGAAGAGACACTCGGTGCCAGGCTCGCAATTCGCGCCGCCGCAGTTCTGTCCGGAGAGCAACGTCCCTGACGCCGAGCACACCGCGTCGAGCTCCTCGATAAGCGGCGCCGAAGCGCCCGCCCCCGTCGTATCCTCCACGAGCCTCGAGGCGGGCTTGCAGCTACCAAGCCCCGCCGGACACACATTGTCCGCGTAGGAGTCTGAAGGCATGCAACCAAACCCACAGCGACCGATGTCAAACGAGTCCGGGTCGATCGCCTGGCATGTCTGCTCGGCCTCGCAGGCGAGCGCCTCGTTTGTGGGATCATCGACCACACACAAAGGCGTGCACACGCCGCGATCCGCGCCGCTCGCGACCTCCGGGTCCCCGTTGCCATACTCCAGGCAGTAACTCCCAGGAGCACACTGCTCGAACTCGGCGAATGGATTACACCGCTCACCAGGATCGATCCCGCCTCCTGGCTGGCACAAGCTCTGCCACCCCTGAAACCCTGGCAACCTGACGGGGTAACACCCCATATCTTCGCCGTCACAGACGCTCTGCGCATAATCTCGCGCCTCGCCGCATATCTGCTGACAGAACCCGAACGCCCCGTTGCCAAGATCATTGCACAGCATCCTGGGATCGCTCGATTCAGCCACAGGGATCGCATCGAGCGCGGCGAGCAACACCTCGGGCTCGATCGCATCATCAGGCTCGATCGACCCACGCACATACACCGCCTCGCCGGATGTGGTTCGCGTCAGCGGCGCGCCATCGACAAGCAGCACATCGCGTGAGCCCGCCACCCACACATAGACCTCGTAGTCGCCCTGAGCTAGCGAGGCGTTTCTCGCAGAGAACGCCTCGAGGTTCTCGATCGATGCGCTCGGGTCGACACCTCCCGGTTGTTGACCGGGCAAATAAAACTCGATGTCCACCGCGCTCACATCCGCCATCGCGTTCACGAAGCGCGCGTTTCCATCAAGGAGCTCGACCCCTCCTGTCACCGTCAATTGCAAGGGATCTGCGGTGCGAGGATCTCCAGAACCGAGCAAGACCTCCTTCCCTTCATCTCCCGATATGGCAAAGGAGACCTCTAGCAATGGCGCCTCAGAGGTCGGCTCCCCGGCGCGCCACACACCGATCAGGTGAGCCCCGGGAGAAAGCGATCGCCAACTGCTCCCCTCTTCCCTCGAGACCACGCCGCCGCGTAGACCTGCGATCCAGGGCTGCTCGCCATTGTCGATATACACATCCACCGCCAGATCATCGGCGGCCATGTTCGTCACGCGCAGATACGAGAGCACGACCTCTTCTGGCTGAGGACAGGTCAGATCCCGCAAGACCTGATCCATCTGCGTGACGGGCTGATTCGGATCGGGAGGAGCGACGGTTACATTACACATCGGCATGCAACGCCCCTGCCCTGCCCCACCGCCCGCGCCCGAGAGCGCGACGCAATACGATCCCTCGACGCACTGATACGCCTCGGGCTCACACTGCTCGAACGCCTCGACCTCTCCGGCGGGAACGCAATACCCCTGCTCGGGACCGACCGGGAGACACTTTCGCGCCTCTCCACACTCGCCAAACGAAAACGGCTCGCATGGCTGACCGCAAAAACCGACGCCGTCCCCCGCAAAGTTTTCCTCGGCGAACAGACACTCCTCCTGCTCACTCGCGCAATTCTCGGCGATCTCACAGGCAGGCAGACAGGTCCCCTGAACACACCAGAGACCGGGGCCGCACCCCTGAGTGAAATCTCCGCTCGCCGCGCCATCGAGGAAGTCCTGGCATCGCTCACCGACGCCAGCGCCCCCCGCAGGAAAGCAGAAGTTGGTCCCATCCGGAAGCTCCTGGCAATTGGCGCCATCTGGGAACTGAGGCAAGCCGGAGTATTTGCTCTGACATGTCTGGAGCCCCGAGTAGAACCCCTCACACTCGGAGACCTGGCAAGCCGCCACGCGGCAAAAACCATTGCGACAGGAGGTCCCCTCAGAACACTCGGAGTTCTGCGTGCAGGGCCGATCATCCAAACCGGAGAGCAGGAAGCACGACGCATCCTCTGCGCACATGCCCTGCTCGTCACACTCCTCCACACAAACGGCGGGATCTCCCTGACCGGGACCATCCCAGTCGATGCAATAGAAGTCACCCGAGAGTGGCGTGAGCGGGTCACAATTCTGACCGACCTCGGTGCAGGTCTCTACGCCAGCAACGCACTCGCCGCTGCTGCATATCTCACCGTCACCGCAAGGGGGGAAGCAAACCACATCCGTGATGCCGATGCAGATCCCCTCGACGCAACGCTCGGCGACGCCACAAGGCACATCGGGACAGATCGTGATCTCCTCTTCGTCAGGTTCTCCGCAGCCGCCACAAGCTGGCGCCATACATGCAGAGATCATCAACAGCGCGACGAGCAGGTGTCGTTTCACCAGCGCGAGTGGTTGTGGCACGTCTCCTCCAAGAGGGTCTCTGGGAAAGTTCGGGCTGGGCATAACAATGTGGAGAGCTTCCCAAATACCCTCCGGGCAAAGAATGAAAGCAGGAGAGAGGTTCCCTGTTCCAGACTGCTCAAAATGTAAAAGGAATCGCCATGAGGTTCAACGACGACGCGATACAAGAAAAGAGAGAGCCGCCGGGAGCATCTTTCAAGATGCTCCCGGCGGCTCTCTTTAAACCTTTTGGCCACCATGTGACCGAGGCCAATCAGCGGTCGCGGCAGATGCCGTAGGCGCCGATGAAGAACGATGGGAAGTCGGTCGAGCCGAGCCCCTGACACTCTTTGTCGGGAGGACACCCGGAGTTGGTCGCGGGGTCACACAGGTAGAGGCAGGAAGCGACAGCTTCGCAGATGCCTTCTTCTGGCTTCTCGATCAAATCGTTGGTCGTGCAGTAAGCAGCGTTGCCACACATCTTGCCGATATCACCGCCATCGCAGAACTCCGGCGAGGAATCCTGACTGAGGTCGATCGCGGGCTGACAGACACCTGCAAACGTCGTCGGAGCCTGCGAAGGCAGGATCGGGCTACATGCCCAACCTTCTTCACAGTCATTCTGACCGAAGGGCAGGAACGGACGGCAGAGCTGGTGACAGCTCTCACCCTCGTAGAGGTTGTCGTTGACGAATGCATCGAGCAACGCGGTGAACCCGCTGGTGTGTAGGTTAATGTCACGCGCGCAGACCGTGCCTGGCGAACAGAGCGCAGTGCTGCCGTCATTCCCCTGGCAGTCTTCGTTCATCGGCGTCTCGCCAGAAGGTTGACAGTAGGTGATGCGTTGCTCGCCGTCGGGCAAACACGTTTGCTGGAACGCGGGACAGCTCGAGGACTGGAACGAACCTGGAGAGTCAGGCTGACAGGCGATGCGACACTCGCCGAGGCCCTCGATGTCGAGGACAGGGAGACAGGTCTCGCCCTCGCCACAGGAAGGGAAGCGTGCGTCGCCATCGGTCGAGCAGTAGGAGCGGCAGACGCCGAGTTGCTGCTCACCAGCAGCGTTCGCGCCCTTGGCGTCACAGAAGTAACCGACGCCACACTGATCATCGCTCGTGCAGCAATCCGTGCCAGGCTCGCAGAACGTGATACATTGACCCTCGTCGTTGCATGCCTCGTCCTGACCACAGTCCGCCGAGGTCTCACATGCGGCGTTGGTCGTGCCATCACCAGTGCGCATGAAGCAGACGCCCACGTCATCGGTGAAGACGCTACATGCGTCGATCCCAGGGTTCTCACACGGCGACTGGATCCAGTCGATAGCCGAGTCGCAGCGCTGCAAGCAAACACCCGAGGATGGCGTCGTCGCGCCGCTCGTGCCCTGGTTCAAGTCGTAGCAGTAGCCGCTCGAGACCGGGACGTAGATGTAGGTTTGATGCGCGGCGACGAATGCGCCAGGCGTACGAGGCTGCGCTCCGGCTGCGCCGAAAGCGAAGACCGTACCTTGAGCACCTGCGGTCACGACCGTATCGGAGAGGACCGCGAGCGCGGTGAGTTCCGTGCGCGCATCGCCTGTACCGAAGATATACACATCGTACGTTCCGCCAGGAACAGCGAGGTAATCCGTGAGCGCGCCCTCTGGGAAGTCTTCGGTCAACACGACCTGCGAAGCCTGGTCGGTGATATCACCACCAGCGGCGACAGCGACCACGTCGACGTTGCCAGCACCAGGGATGGCGTGCGCGAGGCGGAGTGCAGCGTTGTTCGCGGCAGGCTCAGGCGCGAGGCGCACGTCGTTAAACGTGAGCGCCTGGATTCCGTTGGCGTTGTTTGGATCGGGAAGCACAGCCGCGAAGGTCGACACGTTGGCCTGACCGACGAAGTCGACGACGAGCAATGGACGACGTGCGTCCTCGTCGGTGCCGCGAACGATCGCGATCGTGTGCTCTTCCGGGGTCACTTTGAACCAACCACCGTTGGCATCGACGAGCGTCTCGAAGGCGACATCGTCTGCAATGCGAACACCGTCGACGTAGATGTCGACATCAGGTGCTCCTTGCGCGAGGTGGAGGAACTTGACGTATGCGTTCGGGTCACCGCCAACGCAGGTGTCGTCGCGAACCTGCTGGTTCTGCAACGTCGGGTCACACTGAGGCACACAGCGAGGTGCGCCGAGGTTGAGGCAACGCGTGTTGTGAGGACAGTCCTCATCGCCATTGGGGCAAGGACCGAATGCGAAGCTGTCACCCGCAGGAGGAATGAATGGCACGTCCTGGTTCTGACCTGCCTGGGAAACGGTCAAGGTCAACTCACCACACCAACCATCCGTGCTGCTGATCGCGCGGCAGGCCGTCCCTTCGGGACAGGCATCTGCGTCGAGCAGCGAGTAAGGCTCGCAACGCACACCGCAGAACCCGAGGCCGTTTGCCTGACCGCGGTCTTCACCGATGCAGGACTCTCCGACGCCACACTGCTCGTCGCGCGTGCAGGGACGCTGACACAAGCCACGGACGTTCGTCTGACCGCCGATGATGAGGTTGAACTCTTTCTCCCAGAAGTCGAACTGGGAGTCGAAGTTAAGCTCCTCGATTTCGCGCGAGCAGGTGAGTCCCTTCGCGCACTGAGGGTAGTTCTTGTTGATGCCGACAGTGTCGATACCACAGGGGTCGCCCTCTTGTTGGGTGCCAGCAGGCTCACAGAAGAAACCTTGTTGAGCGAACTCCTGGAAGTTCCCCTCCTCGTCAAAACTCGCAGTATCAGGATCGTCCTGACCGCGAGGGATGCGAAGACGCTTGAAGGAACGGCGAGGAGCACAAACTGCTCCGTTGGGGTATGCTTCAGGGTTGGCGGCGGCGAGCGCATCACAGGTGGGCTGACCAGCGATCGGGCCCTCGCACTCACTACGGCGACATGCGCGCGCGCCATTCACGTCCGAGTCACAGATCTCACCGAGCGGGCAAGCCTCACCCTCAAAGTAGATGAACGCCTCGCCGATGCAGCTCCCGTCATTACAGAAGAAGCCGTTGGCGCAGTCACCATCGTTTTGACAGGCGCGGCAAGAGCCAGCATCACAAATGCCACCGCCGTTACATTCATCATCGGTGGTACACGCGAAGGCGCAAAAACCAGCTACACAGCTGGTTCCTTGAACCGCCGCACAATCAGCATCCGAAGTGCAAGATGGCAACGCAGCACAAGCACTCCCACCGAGGCCTGATGCACAACGCTGGCCTGGCGCACAATCAGCGTTGCTCTGGCATGCCCCTGTGGGGCTCGGGTCGTTGAGGAAACCTGGCGAGCAGAACTCGCGAGGCTGACACTCGTCGTAACAGTAGAAGTCGTCGTCGCCTTCGAACTTCGCGCAGGCGAAGCCGCGGCGAGTGGGCGCGCCCTCGACGCAGGTGTCACCGATGTTGTTGCACTGGACAGGGACGCTGCCACAGCTGCCAGCGATACAAACCTTGCCGTTGTCGCACTGGCTGTTCTCGGTGCACTCCTGACAGGCGTTGTTCACGCAGACGTCACCGCCAACACACTGGCTATTGACCTCGCACTCGAGGCACTTGCCGTCGATGCAACGAAGGCCGCCGCACTCGTCAGTGGCCTCACATGCATCGCCGACAGCGACGCACGAGTTCATCACGCATGCTTCGCCAGCGTCACAACCGGCAGATGTGCGACACCCTTCAGTGCATTCACCGGCGTCACAAATCTCACCGGATCCACAGTCATCGTCGTTTCTGCAAACTTCCTCGATGATGATGAATGGGTTTTCGGCACATGTACCTTCGTCACAAATCAGATTACCTTCACAATCATCGCTTGTTTCGCACTCCACGGGATCTGTACATCCCGAGGAGCCGATCATTGTGAACATGAGCGCGGCCATGAGCCCCGCTCGCATCAAGAGCTTCGACATTCTAGTTACTCCTTCCTACCTAACCTATACGGTACGCGTCGCGCCCGTTAGTTTCCTTACGGGGTACGGGGGATGCAATCTGCGTACCTATTCGTTCGAGGAGGGTGATCGTTTTGTTTTGCATGTTGCCCTTCGACGATCGGTGACGATGATCTCGACACGATGTCTGAGTCTTGAAAAGGGCATCAACCGTTGGAAAACCCACTTACCTCGCATACAACCGACCCGGCAACCTAGTGAAAAGCCAGAGGTGTGTCAATCGGAATGCCCTGGTGTGTTCAGCGCTCGGGGAGCGAGGGAAAACGGGCCAAAAGCTCTCGCCCCGCGGACGCTCGACCGAGCGATGAAAAGCCTTCCCTCAAAGCAACTTGCAACCCACCCAACGACTCGAGAAGTTGGGGAGAATGGTTGTAAACCGCATCCAATAAAGCGAGCACTTCTTCCAGGCGTTTGATCCCGTAACCGGACGGGGCAAAGGAGAAGCGCACACCATCGCCGAGCGTGACCTCGGCGCGCTCGGCGCGCTCGGCGCGAGAGGCGACCTCGTGGTTCTCGATAAGAACCCGCCAGTAGGTCGAGCCAAACTCCTCGAAGAGTGGCCGAAGCTGCTCGAGCGCCCTGCCCTCGCGCGCCTCCTCCAGTCCGATCTCGAGCTTTTCTGGCGAGGCGTCTGGGACCTCTGCGCTGCGCATGCGCATCAACCAGCCACACACCGCGGGATAGCGGCTCAGGCGCCCTGCCCCCGCTGGATCTCTGCGGTATTGTTCGATCGGGCCGTAGAGACCGAAGTCGGCGACCGTGGGTTGTGGGCCAAAGAGGTAACCTCCGCCATCGAGCAAGATCGCCTCGAGCGCCGCGAGCGTCCTGTCACGCGTGTTCGCGAGCGCGCCCGAATTCATGGGGCTCGCGCCAGCCTTGGCCGTCTGCCTCGCGATGGTCCCGGCGGCAAAGTTGCCGATCTTCTCGCTGACCACGGGGAGCCCCCAGACGAGCTCTTCACCAACCCATTTCGCGAGCGCCTCGCGGTTCTCCTCCACGTGCCACCGTTCGTGAATAAACCAGCGCGCGACCCATTCATCCGCGAACTCTTCGAGCAACCAACACAGCGCGTTGAGTCCTCTGGCTTCATCGCCAGCGCCAGCGCCAGCGGGGAGAAGTGGCCTCGCGCTGCGCTCGATGGCAAAGCGCGCGATGCGGGTCGAGTCATTGATCGCCCAGGCGCCACGACACAACATGGGGACCATGGTCTTCCCCGTCCTCTTCTTCAACACGCGCTCGCGCGTGACGAGGTTGCTGCGCTTGACCGACACATCGATGCCCGCCCACCCGAGAATGGCGAGGGCCTTGATGGAGTAAGGGCTGTAGTTGGAGACGTAAATAGTGTAGGCATCTCTGCTGGCCATGATCGCTCTGCTCCCGTAATGGTGGCTTGCCTGCCAATTGCAGACGCTATCATCGCCTCGACACCCTTTGTTCGCAAGCCATCAAAAAGCCCGACACTTCGGAGCACGCCGTGGGCAAGATCACATTCGCCAACAATGGCCAGAGCGTCACCTACGAGGAGAACGAGACCTTACTCGAGCTCTCCGAGCGTGAGCGCGTCCCCGTCCCTTTCGGTTGCTACGCGGGGCATTGCGCCGCCTGTATGGTAAGGATCGAGTCCGGCGCGGAGAACCTCCCCACACCCAATGTCTTTGAAGAGTACACGCTGACGCCAGAGGAGCTCGCGCAGGGATGGAGGCTTGGCTGCCAGCTCGAGCTCAAGGCAGGCGAGGTGGTCCTCGTGCCGTGGTCTCCCGACCTGGTCGAGAAGAAGTAGCAGGCGCGAAGTTCGCGAAAGAAAAGAGAGAGAGTGCATTGAAACCACTAAACGCTCATCCTCCCGAAGGGATCGAAGAAGGGGGCGCCCCTGATCTTCCCCCGGAGCTCGGCGCCGCCTCTGGCACGATACGCATCCCCGAGCTGCGAAACATCGCGCTCACGCCCAGGGTTCAACGCGTCATCGACCACCCCGCCTTCCAGCGCCTGCGCAGCATCAGACAGCTCGGCCCGACACACCTCGTCTACCCCGGCGCCGTGCACACGCGCTTCGAGCACAGCCTGGGCGTCTATGGGTGCACGCAGTGGTTTCTCCTTAGCCTGTTGCGCGATCCGAACATCGCGAGCTCGCTCACTGAACAGGACATGATGACCGTGCTCGCCGCGGCGCTGCTGCACGACCTCGGTCACTACCCCTACGCGCACAGCCTCGAGGCGCTCCACTTAAAGGGTCAGGATACGCCGCGCCACGAGGAGGTCGGCGCGAGGATCATTCGCGGTGAGATCGACGCCTTGCGTGGCCCCGAGCCGCTCTCGGAGATCCTCGCCAGGGATTGGGAGGTCGATCCTGAGCGCGTGATCTGCATCTGCACCGGGAACCTGCCAGAGGATGCCTCGAGCACGGATCGCATCCTGCGCTCGATCATCTCCGGCGCGATCGACGCGGACAAGATGGATTACCTCGAGCGAGATGCGCACCATATGGGGGTCGCATATGGGCGCCACTACGATCGCCAGCGCCTGCTCGCGAGCCTGACGCTCAACCAGGCCGAGGATGGCATCGGGATCGCGGCGAAGGGGAAGATCTCGGCGGAGATGTTCATCTTTAGCCGATACACGATGTTCTCGGAGGCTTACTGGCACCACACGGTGCGCTCGGCGAGCGCGATGGTCGAGAGCGCGCTGGCTGCCTTTTACAGCAGATCCCAACGCTCGCCAGAGGAGATGCTAGGAATTCTCCTGACGCATCATGACGACGCCTTCATGGAGTGGCTCATCGAGCAAAGCCCCGAGGGGAGCGCCACGCGCCACCTGCTCGGGGGGTTGACGGGGTGGAACCGCTCGCTCTACAAGCGGGTGTTGACGTTGAGCCGCGTCTACCTCGAGGAGGACAAGCAGAGCGCCTATGATCGCATCTATCACATGAGTCATGGGGAGCTCTTCGGGCTGGTGGATCGTTTGCGCGTGGCGCTCTCTTCTGCGCTGGGTCACCCGCTCCACCCAGCCTCGCTGATCTTCGATACGCCGCCGAGAGACAAGGACAAGCTCGAGAGCATCGAGTTGATTTATCCAAACGCCAGAGGGCAGCGACACTACCCGCTCCATCAGCTCTCGCGCATCGTCTCCGGGGTCCAACACGACTTCATCCGCGTCGTCAAAAAGATCCGCCTCTTCGCAGAACCCGCGATCGCTCGACGCATCAAAGCCTTGCCCGAAGCCGAAGACATCATCATGGGAGAGATCCTTGCTTCCTGACCAAGACAACAACCTCGCGTCGCTCCACCCGCTCCTGTCGCTGCTCGTCGGCGTCATCCTGCTGACCTCTCTCGCGGGGTGCCGCACGGGCGCCTCGCCCGCTGGCGAGTGCAAGCCAGCGACCGCGGTCGCTGCCCATGACGCCTCGGGCGAGATCGAGGACGCGACCTTTGTCGCAAAGACCGCAGCCAAGGACGCGACCACGGAGAGTTCGGGCGCGGCGCCCACGCGATACGAGGAGATCAAGCGCGAGGCGATCACGTTCGAATCGCGCGGCGCCACGTTAAAGGGGACGCTGACGCTTCCTGTGGCGGCCTCGAGCGAGCGCTTCCCCGCGGTGGTGATCCTCCATGACTTTGGCCCGATCGGGCAGGATGGGCTGCGGGCGGCGTCGATGGGCGTGGAGTTGCCCGTCGAGGTCCCCGTCTACGAGCTGCTCGCCGAAGAGCTCGCGCGAAGCGGCGTGGCGGTTCTCCGTTATGACAAGCGCACCTGCGTCAAGAACGCCGCGCCGCGCTGTGATTACCCGAGAGGTCACCTCGAGAGCGCGCGCGACGACCTGGCCGGGGCGCTCGTGGATGACGCCAAGGCCGCGCTCAAGGTCGCGCGCGATCATGCGCGCGTCGACCCGAGGCGCGTCAGCTTGCTTGGCCATGGACAGGGCGCGACGATCGCGCTGGCGCTGCGACGTGAAGGGGGGCCCGAGTCGGTGATTTTGCTCGCGCCGAGCGTGCAACCGATCGACGCGCTGATTCTGCACCAGACGATGACCTCGCTCGCGCTAACGAGGGTGCGACGCGAGGAGGAAGGAGACACCGCAGTGGGCGATCTGCTCGACAAGCAGATCGCCACGCTCGAGGCGGACTTGATCGAGCAACGCGAAGCGTTCGAGAAGGTGCGAGGCGGAAAGGTGGCTCCCAGCGAGCAGATCTTCGGGATGCCCGCGTCGACCTGGAGCGGCTTCTTCTCGCTCCATGACAAGGCGCTCGAGGATCTCGGCGCGCCTCACCCCAAGGGAGGAACGCTCGCGGTGTTTGGTGGGCTCGACCTCTCGCTGCCACCCGATGAGCCCAGGAAGATGGAGGGCATCCTCGGCGAGCGCACGGCGAAGTCTCGCGTGGAAATTCTCGATGATGTCACTCATGACATGGTGTTCGTCTCTCGCGATACGAATGAAGCGCCGAGTTTGGACGAGCGACTCCCCGATCTTATCGCCGGATTCCTGCGCGCGGCGAAGTAAACCCGCCTTCCAAAATTACAGCGATGACGTCGAGAGAGAAAGTATCTGAAGTCAGATGCATCTTCTCTCACGCCAAGATCCCTGTAAGAGAGCGTCAACGATTTGACATCGGGTCACCAAAAGCGGTAAAATTCATTGGCTCTATCCTTACTAAATGATGAAGTTTCAAGAGACAGGTGACACGATGCGCACGCTCACCCAAGGTGCAGCTTTACTTCTTATTTCTAGCGCCATGCTTTTGGCAGCATGCGGAGATGATGAGCCGGGGCCAAGTATCACCCCTCAAACCTCCAACAGCAACGCCAACAATACGACGACTGGCGAGAACCAGTCGCCCAATGCCACCCCGAATAATCAGACGACTGGTACAAACCAGACGAGCAACAATACAACGCCGGCCAACAACACGGCGCCGAGCAACAATCAGACGAGCAACAACACGACGCCAAACAACAACACCTCGACATGCGAGGGAGCCGAGTGCGAGAACTTCTCGGTGTTTGGCGAGTGTGACTTCGTCAACGACCAGGGCACGATCTCGGTCGCCAGCGGTTCGACGAACCTGAGGCTCACCGGCTCGACAGCAGGCCTCGAGAGCGACATCTCCTCGTCCTGCGCCGCTGACGCCGACACGGCCCCCGAGTACGTCTGGTCGTTTGTCCCGGGGGATGCGTCATTCGTGACGATCTCGATCGTGGATGACGGCGGCCTGGACTGGGTCATCTCGACGCGCAGCGGCGAGTGTCAGCCAGCGAATGAGAAAGTCTGCCGCGACTCCGGGCTCATCGATTACCTGGCAGGAGGAGACGAGCGCCAGTTCATCGTCGCCG
>Ga0208061_100098_pt1 | contig 29597 bp, 19 predicted proteins | sample DeeseametaMP0555_FD_184209 | JGI IMG/M metagenome (GOLD analysis project Ga0208061, IMG submission 184209) | Marine microbial communities from the Deep Atlantic Ocean - MP0555 (SPAdes) | ecosystem: Environmental > Aquatic > Marine > Oceanic | place: South Atlantic Ocean | collected 2011-01-23 | reverse complement strand
GGCGAGGGCAGCTGTCTGCCCTCGCCGCCACGCAAACCATCGAGAAGAAGATATGCCAGGAGAATATACGACGATTCCCGAGCAACCCCAGCAACGGACAACGTTGCTGGCGCCAAACTACCCACCAGGAACCACCGGCGGCCCGATCCCGATCGCGATCACCGACGAGTTCCAGTACTCCCCGATGCAAACCAACGGCATCAACGGCGTAGGAGGGTTGAGGGCTGTGTGGGGAGGTACGCTTCAGGGTGTTCAACATCCAGGGTTCTATACGGATGGGGTAGGCGATTGCGTCGCCATCGCCATCATCCAGTACGACCAAAAACACACCCCGGAGCGCTACTTCTTCTGTCACAGCCGAGCTTATGGGACGCTGCAAGACCCCGCCGTCCGCGCTGCCTACCACGAAGCAATCACGGCTCCCGAGCGGGCTTACACCGCACTCTACAGCACGAACAGCTCGATCTTCGGGCTCGAGATGTTCTTCAACAGCCTCAACCAAGAACTCGGCACACAGCTCGCGCGAGATCAAACGCTCTTCTACTCGGGCCGGGCAGGTCGCTTCGCCCTGAACATCCAAACGGGCGAGATCGGCGAACAACTCGATGAATATGCGCCTCCCGCGCCGCCCGAGTTCGAGGGCAAGGTCATCCTGGGATACGCCGAAGGACAGATCCAGTTCCCTCCAAGCAAGACCAGCGCGCGGAGTGAGTTCGAGAATCTACCTGCCCCTCCACATGGCACAGACTACGCGATCGCTGGCCTGACCTCTTACGACGTGCAGTACACTGACGATGACCAATACGGCTTTGGCAAGCTCCAGGTCGAAGTCATCGCCATCTCGGACGAAACCGTCGAGGCAAAGGTCACGCTGCGCGATGACAACACAAATGATCGAGAGTGGGAGGGCAACGTCTCCTACATCGTCCTGTTCATCGGCGAATCTGACCCGTCCTGACCCACGTTTCTACCCCCTCTAGCAAACCAGAAAAAAGGCGCGGTCGGGTGTTCTCGACTCGCGCCTTTTTTGGAGAAGAATCATGACTCGACATCAATATACGACAACACGCGACGCCAAACTCAGCCTCTGGATGTCAGCGGTTACCGAATATGTACATGGCCTCGACCCTCAAAAGTCGCCTACCATAAGGAATGGCTGGGTGCTCTCTCACCCCATGGTCCAAGCCGTCCAGGAGCATGCCCGGCGAAGAGAAGCCGGAGAGAGGTTCGCGCTCCCACTCACGAGCACGCTGGACCAGGACGAATTCGAGGTCCAACTCTCCAACGCTTTCTTCGAGTACGCGATCTCAGGGAGGCCCCCCTCCGAGATCTCATCGAGCATCTTGCCTCGCAAGTATAGCGACTACGACATCTCGGGATGGTTGACCTGCCTGACCGTCTACGACAGCTACAAAAAACGTTACCCCGAGACGCTCTATCGAAGTTGGGAGGTCGCGGGCGGCGGCAACATCGACTACGGCATGATCCCATCGACGCTGCCAAACGATGCGAGGATCGCGATCGTCGGCGACTGGGGCACAGGCATGGACGACGCCGAAGCCCTGGTCGAGCACATTTTGCGCACGCTCGATCCGACGATTTTCATCCACCTCGGTGATATCTACTACTCGGGGACGCCGCTCGAATGTGACTCGCACGTTTACGAGCTCTTCGAGCGCGTCTTCGACAAGGTGGGGCGACGCATACCGGTCTTCACGATTCCAGGAAATCACGACTACTACGCTATGGGAGCAGGGTTTTACCCGCTCATCGATCGACTCAACAACGGCCTTCAAGGCTCCTGGAAGCAAACCGCGAGTTACTTCTGCATCAACACCGAGGACCGCAAGTGGCAGATCCAGGCGATGGACACGGGTTTCAACGATCGAAATCCTTACTCCTGGCTCAAAGAACACACCTCTGATGATGTCGTCGCCACAACGCTGCGCGAGGACGAAGTTCTCTGGCACAAAGACAAGCTCGATCGTTTTGAAGGAAAAACGATCTTGCTCTCTCACCACCAGCTCTTCTCATCACACTCCAAAATCAATGGCTCCAAAACAAAACAACCCGAGTTCCTGAACCAGGATCTGCTGGACACTTTCTCCCCTTACTTCTCATCGATCCCCATCTGGATGTGGGGTCACGAGCACTGTTACGTCCAATACCAGGACGGGCTACACGGACTGGATAAGGGGCGGCTCGTGGGATGCAGCGGGTACGAGGCCGCCGAACGCGAGGACCCCTACAAGGTCAATTACCCCGAGATTCCTTACAAGGAAGGCATGACTCGCCTTGGCCTTTACAAAGGCTACTACAACCACGGGTGCGCCGTGATCGATCTTGGCAGCACCACCACAGATGGTCCCGCGACCGTGCGCTACTACGAGTTCCCAAGCTGGGGTCAGAGCGACACCCCTCCAGCAGATGCCCGCCTCGAACTCTTGAACATGGAGTTGATCGGTGGCGAACTGCCTGAGTTCAATGCCATCCTCGGGTACCAAGTCCTCACGTTCGACTTCAGCGCCTCGACCACGAGTGAACGAGGTGTGGAGTTGCCTCTCGATCCTCCCGTGGATGCAGATACCGCGAGGATCGCGATCACCAGCTTTGACGCCAGCTACACCGATGAGAACCAGTACGGATTCGGAGCTTTCGGGGCAGACGTTTCATGCGCGGCAGACCTGAGCACAGCGCTCGCGACCATGAAGTTGCGCGACAACAATCACGACAAGCGCAAGTGGCGAGGACAACTCAAGGCGCTCGTGCTCTACTCTGGGCAGCCTGTCTGATGAACCACGCGGCGAGGAGCACTCCCCGCTCACGCCTTCTCGCCGCAGATCAACACGCTGGTGTTGCTCCAGGAGACGACCTCGTCGCTTAGATGCTTGCGCATCGCCGCTTCGACCTGATCGAGCTCTTCCTCAGACAGGGATGCGGCGAGGCGGTCCCTGTAGGATGCGCGCTCGCCGCGTTCTGTGGAAGAGGTCCACCAACGGTCGAGCTGGGATGAGGGGATGGCGCGCTTGCCGATTTGCTCGAGCAAATCGGCGCGGGCCTCGAGGCCCGCGCGCGCCAGGGCATCGGTAAGGCGTTGCTCCGTGATGGAGAGCATCGGGTCGGAAGCGTCCGTGTAGATCGCCTCCTCGGCCTCGCGCCACTTTGAAACCAACACGCCTGACAACCCCCAATCATCTCGCAAACCGACCAGGCGTTGCGCATGGGAGGGGAGCGCTTCGACCAGCACGATCTTGCCGCCAGCGCGCAGTTTTGCAGCGAGCGCGGCGAAGAGATCCTCGATCTCGGCATGCCCCACCAGCGCATTCTGTCCGATGATCAGGTCGAACATGATCTCGGGTGCCACCTCGTCTAGCCTCGCGGGCAGCGCGTCGAGCGCGCTGTCAAACAGCACCGGCTGGCGAAGCTTTGGCAAGCGCTCGGCGCGCTTGCCAAGGTCTGCGGCGCGCTTCTTGTCCTCGCATCTGGCCCAGACGCCCCCCTCAGGGACGCTGCGCAACGCCTCCCATAACATCAACCCCGTGCGCGCCCTCAGGTCGAGCACCAGGTGGTGTCTGGCGGGTGCGGCGAGCGCGAAGAGCCTGTCGCGTTGCTCGCCGAGGCGCGCGCCCGCGTCGCCGACCGTGCGCGCCATCCATTGCTCGAGCGCAGGATCATCGGGGCTGTTGGTCAGGACCTCGACAAAGACTGGTCCCGCGCCCATCGCGTCTCGCTCGACCATCGCCGCGAGCTGCGCGTCGCGACGACGCATAACTTGATCGTGAATGCCCGCCTCGTGCCCTTGTTGGCTCGGTGTGTAGAAAAGGCGCCCCTGCAAGCCATCGGGCAGGTATTGCTGCGCGACCCAGTGATCGCGGTAGGCGTGCGGGTAGAGGTAGCCCTTGCCATGACCGAACCCCTCGCTGTCGCGGTTGCCATCCTTGAGATGGACCGGGACGTTGCCCTCCTGCTCGCTCGCCACGCTCGCGAGCGCGTCGAAGAACCCCATGGTGGAGTTCGACTTTGGCGCCGTCGCCAGATAAAGCGTCGCCTGCGAGAGATGATAGCGCCCCTCGGGCATCCCGACGCGATCATAGGCGCTCGCCAGTGATACCGTGATGCCGATCGCTTCGGGCGCCGCCAAGCCGACATCTTCGCTGGCGAAGATGATCAACCTGCGAAAGATGAACCTCGGGTCCTCGCCAGCGTAGACCATCCTCGCGAGCCAGTAGAGCGCGGCGTCCGGGTCAGAGCCGCGCATGCTCTTGATGTAAGCGCTGATGATGTCGAAGTGCGCGTCCCCCTCCTTGTCATAGAGGACCGCGCGGCGCTGGATGCTCTCCTCGGCGACGTTCAGGTCGACGCGGATCACGCCGTGTTCGTCGGGGCGCGTGGTCTCGACGGCGAGCTCGAGCGCGCCGAGCAAGCTGCGCGCGTCCCCGTTGGCGATGTCGACCAGGTGCTCCCTGGCGTCATCCTCGACGAACACATCGAGCTTGCCATAGCCGCGAACAGGATCCTCGAGCGCGCGTTGCAGGATCGTGCTCAGGTGATGTTGCTCGAGCGTCTCGAGTTGAAAGATGCGCGAGCGACTCACGAGCGCCTTGTTGACCTCGAAGTAGGGGTTCTCGGTGGTCGCGCCGATGAGAATCACCGTGCCGCGCTCGACCCATGGCAGCAGCGCGTCCTGTTGCGCCTTGTTAAAGCGGTGCACCTCGTCGATGAACAGCACCGTGCGCTGGCCAAACTGACCGAGACGCTGTCTGGCGCCAGCGATCGCCTCGCGCAGATCCTTGACGCCAGCCAGGACCGCGTTGAGCGCCTCGAAGTGGGCTTCTGTGCGGCGCGCGATGACCTCGGCCAGCGTGGTCTTGCCGGTGCCAGGGGGTCCATAGAAAATCAGCGAGGTGAGGCGATCCGCCTCGATCGCGCGCCGGAGCAGACGCCCCGGCGCCATGATATGATCCTGACCGACGTACTCCTCGATCGTGCGAGGTCGCATCCTGGCAGCGAGCGGCGCGTTCTGTTCGGTGAGTTGTGCTTCGCGGTGGGCAAAGAGGTCCATCGTGGGCTCCTGGCGAGGAACAAAGTCCTCCGGAGTATGCTCACAGAGCCCTCGAACGTCGAGGCGAAGCCGCCCACATGTTCCAGAAGTGCGCGGCAGCGAGCGCCACGCCGCCACCGATCGCGAGCCATGGGCCCATCTCGACGCCGAGCTCCTCGCCCACCCTCGCGCATCCGAGCATCACCACCGCGATCGAGAACGCGGCGATCACGCGCACATCCCTGTGGCGCCTCCAACCAACCCACGCCGCGATCGTTGCCATCAGGAGAGCGATCGCCACGAAGGTCCACTCCCAAAAGGGCGCGATCAACGATCCCAACCCCAACACCATCAGGATGCCAGGCGCGAGCGCGCTCAAACCACAGTGCACCGCGCAGGTTGTCCCTGCGAGAACCCCGGCGCAATCGACGACGCGTGTCTTCTCGTGAAGAATCACTCCTCACCTCCTTCGCTGCTGCCCCACGCGGGGAACGGATCAGCGAGCGCCGCCCAGGCGCGAGGCCCCGCGTCGTGGAGGTCATCATCGACCAGGCAGTCATCCAACATGCGCGTGAGCGCGTCCTGATCCATGTTAATGCCGATCATCACGATCTCCTGGCGGCGATCACCCCAGGGCGCGACCCACATGCGATCGAGCATCACCTCGAACTCCTCGCTCTTTGGCCACTGCTTCGAGTCCACGCCTGCCCAGAACAACCCGGCGGGACCGTGCTGTGCGACCGCGCCAGCCTGAGACCACATCCCCGCCCAATCGAGGCGCGTGGCCAACCAGAAATACCCCTTCGAGCGCAGCACTCCTGGCCATGGGCTCGAAAACACCTCCTGGAGCTTCTCCGGGACGAACGGGCGCCGCGCGCGATAGACAAAGCTCGCGATGCCGTACTCCTCACTCTCAGGCGTATGCTCGCCCATCAGCTCGCGCATCCAACCGGGCGATTGCTGCGCGTGCTCCATGTCGAACAGGCCAGTGTCGAGCACCGCATCGAGCGCGACCTTTCCATGATCCGCGCGCACGCGCTTGGCGCCAGGGTTAAGTTGCCTGAGCACCTCATCAAGAAGCTCGAGATCTTCGGGCGTGGCGAGGTCCGTCTTGTTGATGACGATCACGTCGGCGAACTCGACCTGCTCGATCAGCAGGTCGACGACGGCGCGCTCGTCCATCTCCCCCAAGTCGAGGTCGCGCTCTTTCAACGTATCGCGCGAGCGGTACTCCGAGAGGAAGTTATGGGCGTCGACCACCGTGACCATCGTATCCAGACGCGCGACATCCGAGAGGCTCTGGCCTGACTCGTCCTCGAACGTGAACGTCTGCGCCACGGGCAAGGGCTCGGAGATCCCGGTGGATTCGATCAGCAGGTAGTCAAAGCGCCCCTCGCTCGCCAGCTTGGCGACCTCGGCCAGCAGGTCGTCGCGCAACGTGCAGCAGATGCAACCGTTGGACATCTCGACGAGCTTCTCGTCGGTCCTCGAGAGCGCCGCGCCGCCATCCTCGATCACGCGAGCGTCGATATTGACCTCGCTCATATCGTTGACGATCACGGCGACGCGACGCCCCTCCCTGTTGTTCAAGACATGGTTGAGCAGCGTGGTCTTCCCCGCGCCGAGAAATCCCGAAAGGACCGTCACCGGGAGACGTTGTTTGGCCATGGTATTCATCTGAGAAACCCTCCTCGAAAGCGTGTTCAGCAAAATAACAGCCACCTGTTGCAAGCGACTTGCGAATATATAAACGCAAGCAACTTGCAATAACAAGCACCGTTCGCATCATTTCAAACGTCGTGTATCTTGCTCACGCGAGCAGCGTTCGCCGGAGAGGAGAGAAGAGATGGAAGAAAAGGAAGCAAAGCAATTGCTCAAGGCGCATGATCTGCGCGCGACAAGCCAACGCCTCGCGGTCATCAAGGTGTTGGCCGCGAGCGAGAGGCCGCTCTCGTATTCAGAGGTGCTCGAACAGCTCGACTCGCAGGATTGCGATCCAGCGACGGTGTACCGAAACCTGGTCAAGCTCGAAGAGGCGGGGCTCGCGCAGATCGTGAGCAGAGCGGAGGGGATGGCGCGTTACGAGATGGTGCTCGACGCCAAGCCTCACGAGCACACGCATCCGCACTTTGTCTGTGTCGATTGTGGAGAGGTCTCGTGCTTGCCAGCATCGAGCATTCCGACGCTCGAAACCGACGCGAGGTGGTCGGATTCGGTCAAGCACGCGATGGTGCAGTTCCAGGGGAGCTGCCCGGACTGCCGGGAGCAGCCCGGACAACTCCCCGAAACATCAGGAAAGTAGCGCGGACAGCGGGCCGCCACGCTCGACGCGATCTGGCTCGCCGCCAAAGTCATCGAGCGGATGCCCGGCCGCATAGCCGAGCGTGTTGAAGAGGTTGGAGACGCGTGCGTTTCGCTCCTTGCCGAGCGTCGGGTAGAGCAGGCTGCGACCGCCCGTCTGGAGCCCGAGCTGCGAACCTCCAAGGACCAACGTCGGCCAGTTATTCGCCTCGCTGTGGTGCGTCGAGCCGTTGTCGGACATGAACACGATGGCGGTGTGATCGAGCATCGTGCCGTCCCCTTCTGGAACCGCCGCGAGCTTCCTGGCCATCTCGGCGATCATCTCGACCTGGCGCTCGATCACGCGGTCGAGGACCTTCTGATAGACCGGATTTCCGCCAGCTTCATGGCAGACACCATGACGCCAGGGCACCTCACCCGAGAAGTCGCTGTCCTCCTGAAAGATCGAGGTCAGGCTCGTGTACTTGGTGTGGCTAAAGGAGTAGCCCACCGAGTTTGTCAGCAAGACCACGTTGGTCAGGTTGCCGAGCAACGCCGCGGTCGCGAGCCTGAACTGACCGTGCAACCTGCCAAGTGGATGCGCCACGTTGAGCGCGCTGCCATCATCCGGGTCGAGCCCTTCCTGCTCGGCCAACGCGCGCAAGGTGTCACCTGAAGCCACGAGGCGCGATTGCTGCTCGCGCAGCTCCTCGATAGCGGCCAGGTAGTTGTCGAGCTTCTGACGCTCCCTGGAACCTCCCGAGAACGTCTGCTGCACGCGCTTGACGTCTTCCTTTGCAAAATCGAGCAGATCCGCCTGAACCTCGAAGGCGCGACCGCCGCTGCCCGTGGCGATCGAGCCGAACAGGGTGGTGTGTCCGTCGGCGGGGTTAACGATGATAGGCAACTGCCGCGCGCTGTTCTGGAGCGCGAAGTTGTACTGCAACTTCGCGCCAGCGCTCTCGGTGACACCGAGGCGCACCGCGGAGAATGGCTGGTCTGTGTGCAACCGATCGGCGAGCCATGCGTCGATGGTCTGGCTCCTCTCCTTCGAAGCAGAGAGCGCCTTGTACTCGGCGGTGTGACCGCCGCCCGCGATCTTGCTCGAGAGCGCGTTGATCGTCGCGGCGTGCGGCGTCAGGTCGAGCGCGCCGTTGCCACCAGCCAGCGAGGCGAGCGCAGGCGCAGATGCCAGATCACCGCCGCTGACCTCGATCAGTGTTTCGTTATCGGGCTCGTCCTGGCGCGCCTGCTGCGTGAGCGGCGAGATAAAGTTATGCGGCTCGATCCCATTGCCGGTGACGACGATGACGATGCGGTGTGGGAGGATGCCTTGATCCTCTGCCCACACGCGACCGAGCAATGGCGTGAGCAACCCGGCGCCAGCGCCGAGGCCCACGGCCTGGAGGAAACGACGTCGTGAGAGTCTCATCTTCACTGTTCCACCTCCTCTTCGGGGATATGGCGGTAGAGGAACGCGTCGGACTGGAAGAGCGCGATGAGCATCTCGGTCATCGAACCATCGGAGTCATCGTAAGCCTGCTCCATCTGCTGGAGCGTGCAAGCGTCGGCGTAGGTCTCGTTGCGGCCCATAAAGTAGCGGAAGGTCTGGCGTACGAAGCAGCGTTTGACGCGCGGTGAGCGTGAGAAATAACTCATCATATCGACCGCGTCGTCGACCTCCATGCCTGTCATGAGGACCGGATCGCTCGAGGGAAACACCGTCAGCGTGGCGCTCCCATCTGGCGGGTTGCCGTGATCCTCGGCGCGGAAGAAGCCCGCGTGGTTGTAGGTCTCGAAGGCGTAGCCGAGCGGGTTCATGATCGAGTGACACCCGGAGCACTCCGGGTTGTTATCCAATTGACTGACCAACCTCGAGCGCGCCGAGTCCCCCTTGGTTTCTGGTGACAGCATCGCATCCACGGTGATCGGCACCGGAGGAATCAGTCCGCATAACATCTCCTCGTAGACCCACTTGCCGCGGTGAATCGCGCTCGGGTCATTCTCGAAGTTGCCTCCGTGCGCGGCGAGCCACGCGGGGTGCGTCAACACGCCCGCGCGCTGTTCTTCGGGAAGCTCCACCCAGCGGCTCGGCAAGTCATCAGGAATCTCGCCGCTCTCGTAGACGTCGATGTCATACACGATGGCGCTATAGGGGTTGGCGTTGCTGGCCGATGGCAGCAGGTAACGCCGCGTCGTGAGCAAGGTCTCCAACACCTTCGTGTCCGCGGCGACCACTCGGGCGATGGTATTATCCAGGAAACCCGCGAGGTTCGCGGACTTGTAGGCGTTATCCACGTAGCGCGTGTGTCGGTAGTTTAGCGCGTTGCCATCAGGGTGATGCGGCAGGAAACGATCCTTTGTTTCAAAGCGCGAGGTCGCCGCGGGCGTGTCCTTGAACACCGAGGCGGCGTCCGCGTAACCGAGCCACTCCTGGAAGAAGCGCTCGAGCTTTGGCGACATCCAGTACTCGTCGATGAAACTGCTCGAACCAGGCGGGTAATCACTGGCCTGATCATCGGGGTACATCGTGGCCGGGTCAGTGCCCGAGAGGTAACGGCGCGTCAGCGTCGCGATGACCTCCGGGTCCGAGATCGTGCCGTCGATGGCGGCTTGCTGCACGTCGTGCAACATCACCTTGTGGACGATCGAGTCATTGCCATAGCCAGACTTGGAGAGGCCCGTGGCAGAATCACCGAGCGCGAGCGAGAGGGACTTCGCGAGCTCCCAGTCGGTCAGCTTTCTTCGACCATCGGGCCCAGGCTCGCCGCCGATCTCACTGCGAAAGATCGCTGGCGAGGTCATCCACGCCGCGCGCACGACGACATCGATGGTGTCGCGGCGATCGATCTCGGGGTTGGCCTTCTCCTTGACGAGCTGCTCCTTGGTGAAGGCGACGAGCTGGTCGACCTCTCCAGGGGTCGCAGGGCGAAAGTAAACGCCATGCTCGAGCAACGCGGTCACGAAGGTCTGGATGCATTCATCCGAGGGGTCCTCCTCCACTGGCTGATCATTCCAGTTCCACTGGAAGCAGCGCACCGTGCCGGCCAAGCTCCCCTCGCCGCGCAGGTTCACCAACCTCGGGTGACCGTTTCCGGAATGAACCTTCCAGGAACCTGCCGGGTTGTGGTTCTGACGCAGATACTCCTGCAAGATCGAGGAATCGATCGTCTCGCCATCCGAATACGTCGAGTAAGGATGCGAAGTTCCGGGAAGGAACGGGACGAGGTTTCCAGCGCTGTGCCGGATGCTCTGCGCCCACTCGAAGCTCTCGACGCGGCGAATCCTCGCGGGCGAAGAGCCCGCGCTCCCATCACACATGAACAGCTTATCTTGATCGAGCGTGTTGGGGTGCGGAGGCTCGCTCGGCCCTGGCGGCTGGCCCATATCCCCAGGCATCGACGCCATGTCTGTGGGCGTCGAGGACATGTCTCCAGACGGAGCGCTCATGTCGCCCTGGCCGGGAGGAGTGGTTTGTGTGGGGGATTGGTCCTGACCGGTGGCCATATCCATGGTGGAGGACGGAGGTTGCGTCTGTGAGGGCTCGACGCCTCGTTGACCCAACTCACCCGTGCATCCCCAGAGCGTGGCAAGGCCACAACAAAGGAGCCATTTCGCACAAGGTCTGGTGTGTGCGCTCACGAACACCTCGCGGGAGTATGTGCAGCAAAGGAAACGTCTTTGCACCACCCCCCAAAACGGTGATTCGACCACAAGTGTACCGCTTCAAGTTAGCAATAACCTGTGATTTTTAAAACCTGTGTTCGATCAGCGGGTGTCGAAGAGGTGCTTTCGGACCCTCTCGAATCTTCGCTCAATCGCACCCGGGGAAGTGGTCGACGAACTGGACCTTGTAATCGGGGAAATGATCCACGAACTGGACCTTGTAGTCGGGGAAGTGATCGACCTTCTTCCACTCGCCAGGATCATCGGGGAAATGATCGACCCACTTGACCTTGATATCGGGGAAGTGGTCGACCTTCTGGATCTTGACGTCGGGGAAGTTGTCCACGACCTGGATCTTGCCGAACAGCTTGCACTTGGAGGGGACGTTGCTGGCCTGCGCCTCGCGGCACGCCGCCAACTCCAGCGCGAAGCGCTCCTGTTTGGTCAGCGAGTCGTAGCTTCGCTCGATGTGCACTGGCGCCAACGTGGCGAGGAGCACCGCAGCGGTAAGGATAAGAGAAGACTTCTTCATAAACTCGCACCCCGTGTATAAGACATCAGCTTTGACGCCGGCTATCCTCTCATAATTCAACGAGAAGCACACGTCGTGTGGCGTACCACTGGCGATACACCGGCGCGAAGGGGGCGCGGTTTTTGAAGGCGGACTGGCAAAAGAAAGGCGCCTCGGGGCATCCCCCGAAGCGCCTTGGCGCTCGGTGTGGCGATGATAAAAACCGCGCCCCCTTCGCGCTGGGCGCCAGCATGTGCGGACCGCGCTTCGAGACGCCGGAAAATAGCGCGTGCGCTCAGGAGATCGAAGACACGGTCTCCGGTCCGATGACCTCGATCGCGTAGCCGTCGGGGTCCGTGATAAACGCGAGCCCCTTCATCCCACCCTGGTCAGGCTTCTTGGTGAAGTTCACGCCGAGCTCTTCGAAGCGCTCGCAGGCGGCCTCGAGGTCGGGGACGTTGATGCAGATGTGGCCGTACCCTTTCGGGTCGCTGTTGCCGTTGTGATACCCCTCGAAGTCATCGTCATCCTCGGTGCCCCAGTTGTGGGTGAGTTCGAGGACGCTCTGACGAGAGAACATCTGTCGAAGTTGGCCATCCTGCTCTTTTGACGCGGCGGCGCGTTCAGCAGGAGATGTGTAACCGAGGTAATAATTGGTGAAGGAGAACTGCTCGATATCGAGCGTGGCGAGCAGCGTCATCCCGAGGATGCGCGTGTAGAAGTCGAGCGAGACCTCGGGATCGCGCACGCGCATCATCACGTGGTTAAAGACGTAGCCATGGGTGGCGGGATCTGGATTTTTGGAGAAGTCGGGTTGTTGGCTCATCGGTTCGGGCTCCTTGCCTGAGGGTGAGGTTCGCGAAAGAGGTCATTGACGCGGGCGCCGATCAACCTGCACACGATGAGCCAAACGTCGAGCCCTTCAGAGCTCGTAGAAGTATCCGAGCATGATCACGCCCTTCTCGCTCACGAGCGCCTCGTAAACCCATGCATCGTTCTCGTTCTCATCAGGGAGGAGGTTGAGCGAGACAACCCTGGCGTCAGGCTCTTCGCCAAAGAAGTAATCGCGCGTGAACGCGTCGATATCTGCGAGCACGTCGGCGTAACGCTTCATACGTTGGAGGAGGTCTTGCCAGCCTTGAACCTCTCCATCATCCCACTCCCACTCATCGGTCAGCTCGGGAGGTTCGCCGCCACTGGCGAGCCAGCGCGTGAGGTGCTCGAAGTCTGCGGGGCAAAGCCCTCCAGCAAAGTCTTCTTGCTCGCTGACGTAGTCGAGGAAGCCCTCGAGGGATGTGCTTGCGGTGAAGGTGCCGACCTCCTGGGCGATCTCGTCCAGGTAGCTCTCGCGCTCGTTCGGCGACCAGTCTGGCTTCCACCAGGAGTAGCGATCGCGCCCTTCCCACCCGAAGCCCTCGGCGACCGCACCGATCCTTCTGGGGTCATCGAGGATCGCCTGTGAGGCGCCATCGTTGGAGTCGAACGCGCGCATGACGTGGAGCGAGCGCCTGGGAGAACCACCCCAATCACGCGAAGCGCGCAGTCTGTTGTAGAGCGCATCACTGTTGGCGTTGGCGACGAGCGCGCCACCTTCGATCGCGACAAAGTCTTGCCCCTTGTAGCGTTCGGCGAGCACAGCGCGGTGTTCTATCTCGCGCTGTGCGATCGCTTCGCGCGCGGACGCGACGAGATCAGGTGTGGAGATCTGCTCGACGAGCTTGTTCGCCTGGGCCAACTCGGCGCGCTCGAGCAAGGATCGAAGCTCGCCGTAGCGTTGCTTATCGAGCTCCATCTGCGCGCGACGCTCGGCGGCCCTTGCCTCCTCCTCGGCTTGTTTGGCCTGTGCGGCGGCGGCTTGCTCGGCGGCGAGCTGATCGCTGGCGTCCTTTTTCTTCTGCTCGTGGGCATCGATCGTGGCGAGGAGCTCGACGCGTAGGTCGTCGGGGATCTCGTCGCGCGCGCAGAACGCGCGCGCTCGCTCGACCTGGTCCTTATCGAGGAGGGTTTGCAAGAAAGAGCGCGAGCGCTTCTCGACCACGCTCGTCGGTGCTGTCCAACGCGATGCCATGAGAACTCTCGGTCGCTGTGATGTTTTTAAAGGGGGTTCGAGTCCGCGCGTCAGCCAGGGAGCTCTTCGGGTGATTTGCCTCCGTTTTCGCCTCCGCTGCCGCCGTCATCATCCTCTTCGGGTTGATCCTTTGCCCAGAACTCAGGAGAGAGCGCGACGAGGAAGACGCCGAGCATGATCCAGACATCGGCCACGTTGAAGATGCCCGTGCGCAAGGTCCCGATCCCGATGTTGAGGAAGTCGGTGACGCCGCCATCGAAGACGGCGCGATCGATGAGGTTCCCGATGCCGCCGCTCAAGATCAGCGAGAAGGCAAAGAGCGCGAGGTTGCTCAACGTCGGCCTGCGAAGCAGCCAAACGAGCAGCCCGACCATAAACAGCGTGGTCAGGCCGATAAAGAGGAGCGTGCGCATCTCCTCGGAGAGCGTCGCGCCGAGCCCGAGGAACGCGCCATGGTTCTCGGCGTAGGTGAGGCGAAAGGTGTCCCCGAGGTAGGAGAGTGTCCCTCGACCTTCGAGGTGCTGTCTGGCAGCCTCCTTGGTCACCTGGTCACAGCCAATCCCACCGAAAATCACCAGCAAAACGAGCGCTAACTTACCGCGTTTCATCGTCCTCTTATCCTGCCTTCGGCCCGCTCTGGAGCCCGAGCGTGATGGTATACCGAGGGGTGCACCCCTCGATGGCCACACTAACGGAAACAGCCACACAATTCGAGCGCTTTCCCTCGCGCTCCTCGCATTCATCAGACCCCGCTCACGCGGTCTCTCTGCGAGGTTTCGAGAGCACCAAAACGAGCACCGCGCAAAGGATCATCGCGAACAACGGGAACAGCTCGGCGACCTGGGAGCCGAAGGTCGACTTCGAGACGCTCCCGAGCAGCGGCAAGAAGAACCCCGCCACGCCGCCCATCGCCCCGACCAGACCTCCCACAGCGCCCACATTCTCGGGGAAGCACTCCGGGATGTATTTGTAGGTCGCGCCCATGCCGATCCCCATCGCGATCGCCGAGAGGAAGATCAAGGTCACCGTCGGCCAGAGCGGCAGCGTGAGCAGCACGGGCGCCATAAACAACGCCGTCAGCAGCAAAGAAATGCCCAGGACAGGTCTGGCGCCAAACTTATCCGAGAGGCTCCCGCCCGGAACGCGCGAAGCAGCGGCGGTCAGCGTGAACGAGGTCGCCATGATCCCGGCCGTCTTCATCCCCACGCCGTAGCGCTCGATGTAGAGGTCGCCAAAGCAGAGCGCGCCCGCGACGAACACGCCAAAGGTCGCCATATAATAGATGCCAAACGCCCAGGTGCGACGATCGAGGATCGGACTGAGCAGTGATTTTAGCGACGGTGACACCCCCTGGCGTTCGACATCGCGCACGCCAAACCAGTACGCCACCGCGCTCGCGGCGAGCAGCACGGCGTAGACGCGAAAGGAGTCTCTCCAGCCGAGCTGCTCCAGCAGCAGCGGCATCAACAGCGTCGAGAACGCGGTGCCCGCGGTCCCGAAGCCAAAGATCCCCAGCGCGACGCCTTGCCTGGATGCAGGAGACCAGGAGGAGACGGACTGGACGCCGACGACAAAGGTCGTGCCGACGACGCCCATCAGGACGCCTCCGACTAGGAGCTGTGTGGCGCTCGTGGCGAACGAAAGCGCGGCGACCGAGATGGCGCCGACGACGAGCAAGGCGGTGAACACGAGCCTGGCGCCCAGGCGATCGGTGACCACACCGATCGGCGCGCGCAAGAGCGATCCTGTCAGGATCGGCGCGGCCTTGAGCCAGACGGCCATGCCTTCGCTGATTTGAAGATCTTGTGAAATCACGCGGACCGAGGGGCCAAACATCACCCACGCCGCGAACGCGATCAGGAAACCGAGGGTATTCACCACGAGGATCTTGCGAGGCAACATCTCTCGAGGATGGGAAGGGTTCAACGCGATAACTCCGAGCAACGAACAAGGGGACAAAAAGCGCCCGATGCTAACCAGCCACGCCGCTCGTGTCCAACGACGGCGCGTTGTTTTTTCCGTCCTCTGCGAGGTTCACGGCGAGACTTTCCACAAACTCGAAATCGTGCAAAAACCTCGTTCGTGCTCCGTGGCCTCCGGCATCGATCACCCTCATGAAAAAGGGCTCCTCATGCACCGACCCTTTCGCTTCCCCTGGACCGCGCCATCGAAACCCGACCCGCTCGCCACGCTCGATGGCGCCGCGCTAGCTTATTCTCCGAGTGATCCATGGGGGCACCTCGTCGCGATAAGCGCGTGGCGCTACCGGCACGAGGATCATCGCGGAGCGCAGCCGCTGGAGTGCTCCAGCTGGGATCCTCTGCGCGAGTGTTTCGAGGATGGACCGTTACGAGGGGCATCGCTCGAGGTGTTGGGTGAGGAGGTCTTGCTCCCGGTCCTGTTCGACAAGAAGACGCGCGAGATCCTGTGCGATGATCCCATAACCATCTCGCGCATGCTCGCGCCAAAGCTCTTCGAGCGCGACGCCCAGGCTCAGATCGAGTCCTTGCGCGAGGGCATCCTGGACGCGGTTTACGAGCTTGGCCAGCTCGATGATCAGGCGACCTACGAAGAGGAGCACTCGAGGCTCGCGGCCTCGCTCGAGGTGTTGGACGAGGCGCTCCAGGACGCGCGCTTTCTCGGCGGAGATCACCCGGATATCGCGGATTACCTGCTGTTCACCTTCAGCGCGCGGCACGAGCCGGTTTACTACGAGCTGTACAAGGCGAGCGTGGGGTGGCTCGATTACTACCCCTCGATCCTCGATCACGCGCGCGATCTGTACGAGCTGCCCGAGGTTCATGAAACCACCGACTTCGATCGCATCAAGCAGGGGCACTACCTCGTCGAGCCGCTGCTCAATCCGAAAAAGATCATCCCGCTCGGCGGGATCCCTGATTTCGACGCGCCGCACTTTCGCGCCGAGTGGTTTGGACAGCATGGCGAAGGCGGGGTCGAGGAGGACCAGCAACTGACGCGAGGTGATGGCGAGTGGGTGCGCCCTGTCTCGGACGAGCGCTCGTGGATCAGCGCAGATGGCTCAGGGAAGTATCCCGCGCAGGCAGGCCGCTACCATTTGTACGCCCCATACAACTGCCCCTGGTCTCACAGGGCGTTGCTCGGGCGCGCGGTGCTCGGGCTCGAGGATGTGATCGGAGCATCGATCGTATACTTTCGGCGCGACCCGGAGCACGGGTGGCAATTCAACCCGGAGATTCCAGGCTGCACCCCTGATCAGGCGCAGGGGAAGCGATACATCGCCGAGCTCTATGACTCGGTAGGATCGAGCGAGCGATCCGTGCCGCTGCTCTGGGATACGCAGACCGAGACGATCGTGAGCAACGAATCGGCAGAGATCCTGAGGATGCTCAACGAGTCCTTCAAGGCGTTCGCCACGCGTCCTGTCGATCTGTATCCGGCGATGTACCGGGATGTGATCGAGCGCATCAACGAGATGGTCTATCAGCGCATCAACAACGGCGCCTACAAGGCGGGGTTCACCGACACGCAGCACGCCTACGAGCGCGCGTTCAAGCGCTACTTTCGGGCGCTCGACTGGTTGGAGGAGTGGCTCGGCGAGCAAAAGTGGCTGGCGCACACCGAGCACCCGACAGAGGCTGATATCAGGCTCTTCCCGACGCTGTTCCGGCATGACGCGGTGTATTACTCGCGCTTTAAACTCAACGCGCGGACCATCGCCTCTTACCCCAAGCTGGGAGCATGGCTCGAGCGAATGACCGAGCTGCCAGGGGTGCTCGAGGCGTCCAACCTGGATCACGCGCGCAATGGCTACTTCGGGCGCACGGGGAACGAGATCGTCCCGGCGGGGCCGCTCCCGCTCGGGCTCTCGCCAAAGGATTTCACGCGCGAGGTGTGGCTCGGGTCGAAGGCATAAGCCTCGCGGCGCGAGGAAAGCCGCATGATGAAAGCACCAGCGCGTATTCTTGCTCTCCTCTCGAGCAAAAGGTAACATCGAGATCAGAGCTAATAGCTGAAATTCAAAAGGGCCTCGAGCGACCCTGCCCGCTCCCCTGGGATGTCGTTCCGCCCGCTCTCCCATCCTATGAAGGTGAATGTTCTCATGGTGAATCCTCGCAAGCAGCTCCTACTCGCCGCCGTATGCGGCGCCATCGCGACGCTCTCGACCTTCGCGCTCCCCGCGAGCGAGGCGGAAGCATGTAGCCCGGCGCCTCCAACGCTCCGGTTGAACTACTTCATGCAGGATGGTGAGGTCGCGCCGCGTCAGCCTGTGATCTTGCTCAACGCCTCGGACGTGACGCCGATCAACCCGAGCAAGTTCACGCTCTCGAACGTCCAGGGGCAGACCTTCCCGGTCGCCACCGACAAGGTCGTGGACGTGCTGTTCGACACCTATCACTCGGTCAGGGTGAACACGCCGCTGCCCGAGGGTGACTACACGCTGACCTATGAGACCGAGGACAACAGCGTCGCGCCCGATCCAAACCAGCCTCCGCCCACCTATGTCGCCGAGGTGACCTTCTCGGTCGCCAAGGCATCGACGCACCCCGAGGTGCTCGAGATGGGTGTGGACTGGACCAAGATCAAGCCAGGCCCCAACGATCCGGTCTTCGCGGACTCCTGCGGTGGCAGCAACGCCGAGGACAGCAAGGTCCTGCTCTCGATGGCGAGTAATTGTCGCACCCAGCCTTACGGCATTCGCTACGTCCTCGAGTTCGGCGACGTGCAAGGGGGCACGAGCTACGCGGTCGTCAGGAACGTCCCCAACGACGCGTTCATGGGGGACTTCATCGAGTTCGAGACGGGGAGTTATTCTCAAAACGGCTCGACCACCGAGTGCTTGCGCGTGACCGCGTTCACGAGCAACGGTCTCAAGAGCGACACCTACGAGCTCTGCACGCCGACGCGCTGCGGGACGGGCACGACCTTCCCACCGGATAGCGGCTACACGGACTGCCCCAACGCAGGCGGGAACGTGACCTCGTATGCGCTCCCCACCCCCTACCCCGAGAGCGCATGCCAGCTCTCGAGCGGCTTCGACCCTTGCGAGGGCGTCATGTGCGCCATGGGAGAGGAGTGTCGCGAGGGGATGTGTGTCTCGACCGATCCTTGCGATGGCGTCACCTGTCCTGATGGTCAGGCGTGCAACGCGGGGACCTGCGAGGATGTCGATCCTTGCGATGGCGTGACCTGCGCCGACGGTGAGATCTGCAATGAAGGCGTCTGTGAAGCGGTCGACCCCTGTGATGGCGTCACCTGCGCTGATGGTGAAGCTTGCATGGAAGGTGCGTGCGTCTCGACCGATCCTTGCGATGGCGTGACATGCGCCGAGGGCGAGACGTGTGAGGCTGGTCAGTGTATCGCTCCCGAGGTCGATCCTTGCGAGAACGTCATGTGCGAGGCTGACCAGATCTGCGTGGAAGGCAAGTGCTACGCCGAGGTCACGCCGAACGGCGACCCAGGCAACAACACGACGCCATCGGGCAACAACACGACCGCAGGAAACAACAGCAGCGGCGGAAACAACGCCACCGGCGGTGAGAACAACTCCACGGGCGGAGGGAACAACGGCAACAACAGCGCCGAGGACGAGGGTTGCCAGACTGCAGCGCCCGCTGCTCCTGCGGGAGGCTCGCTGGCGTTGCTTGGCCTGCTCGGGTTCCTGGGGCTGGCGCGTCGCCGACGTCGCTGAACACACTGTCCAGACGGAAGTCGTCAAGAGCAGGAAAGGGCCAGACTCACGCGCGTGAGTCTGGCCCTTTCCTGTTCTTGACGACTTCCTGAAGCATCCGCTCCCGCTGGCATAACAAGCGCCGAGATGGTGTTGGGATAATAGCGTCAAATCGTTATATTCGACTCTCGAAGATATCACACTCGGGTCTGGAGCCGTGATGGCCGTACATGGCCAAGAGGTGTCCTCACCCATGCCCCAACCTCACACGAGGATCACATATGAACTCTTTTGCCGAAGCGTTTCGTACCGGTGGAATCTGGATGTACTTGCTCCTGGCGCTCGCTCTGGGAGGAGCGATTCTCCCATTCGCCGGCACCATTCTGGCAGCGCTCGGCAAGAGGATCCCGCTTGTGGCATGGATCATCGTTCCTTTCATGGCCTTGCTCATCGGGAGCCTCGGCGCGGCGATGGGGATGCTCGAGGTCTTCGACGCGCTCTCACTGGCGACCCCAGAGACGCGCTCGAAGTTGCTCGCGCGCGGGATCGCCCTGAGCATGAACGTGAAAGTCTTCGGAGCGATGGTGGCATCCTTTTACTTCGCGATGGGCGCCCTGGGGTTGGGGCTGGGGACTGTCATCGGCGTTGGAAAACCTCGCGAGTGGACCATCCTCCCTGCGGCGCTGAGCCTGGTCTTTGGTGTCCTCACGGCAGGAGGTGTGATCGCGAGCGCTGTGATTTTGAGAGACCTCGGCCCGAGCGCGGCCACGTTTCTGCTCCCGCTCGGTGCGAGCGTCCTGGGTTGTGCCCTGGCAAACGCCTCTACTCATGCCGAAGACAGTAAGGCGAGAGCGCGTACGGCCTCGCACCGCCTCGCCGCAGGGATAATGGTGGTCTTCGCGATGCTCGCGCACGGCTACGCGCTCGAGTGGTTCGGTCACATCCAGACCTTCGAAGTGCTGGAGATGGCATCGCCGACGACACGCCTCGAAGTCATGGCGTCTGGCAGCGAGGTCGCGAAACAGGGTTGGTATATGGGGATCGGTGTCGCGTTTGGCGCCGCCTTGCTCGGCATCTTGCCCGCGCTGTTCTCCATCAAGGATGCTGCAGACAAGCGCGGCCTTATTGGCGCCGCGATCGCCACGGTGGGGATCGTGTTCGCGGGCGGGCTGATGTTGTTGGCAGGGAGCATGTCACGAGGACCGGCTGAATCCGTGGGACAACCGACCGAGGCATGGCGGTTGCGCACGCTCTACAAAACGCCATCACTCGATCAGATGAAAGAGCTCGAAGATGTCCAACGATGGGAGCTCGATCTGGCGATCGGAGGAGATGATTGCATCTTGCACCGGCAAGAAGGTGACTGGGTGCTCTCGTCGAGCTTCGAGGAAGGAAGCATGCGCGCGAGCGGAGCATGCAAGACGGACATGAGACCAGGAACTGGCGCAGAGGGTTGCCCGAGCAAGCCAGGAAAACTCGACGGGCCGATTTGCTCGGGGCTCGACAAAGTGACCATGCTGGTGCCGAGCGAGGCATCGGTCTCCGATCTGACCTCACACGGTTGGGGGAACGAGCCGAGAACATTCGTGATCGCGCTCGATGCCCATCTCGAGCACAGCCCAGGACGCATCGACCCAGCGCTCGGGATGCTGCTCTCGGCGGCACCGAGCGGGCTCGAGTTGACGGTGTTGCCCGAGAAGAGCGAGATCGGCGATAACGCGGACCGCGTCATCATCCACAAGAAGGGGACCTACACGATCTTCAATGGAGAACAGCGAGGGACGGTCAAGGGCCTGAACAAGCTTCGTCAACAACTCGAGCAGCTCCCGCCAAGCAAGAATCCCCCCGTCATCATCCCGGACAAGACATGGGATATGCAGTCACTGGTCGAGGTTTGCCTCGCGGTGCGGATGGGAAATGAAACCGTCAAGGAGCGCGGCAGTTATAACACGCGCCGCGATGCCAGGTGCACGATCCTGGGCCGCAGCATCGGGGCCGAGTGATTCTCACTCGAGCAGCAACGCGGATGAAGCGCGCGCCATATCGATCAATGGCATGACGGGGACCTGCTCCTTCGTGTCATTGCCCGCGATAACGAGCGAGAACCACGCGCCATCCTTTCGCTGCAGCAGGTAAGAGAGGTGCGCCACGCCTGGCTCCGAGCCCCCCTTGTAGCCGATATAGGTCCATGTCTCGGTCGTCGCCTCGAGGCCACCAGGGTTGACCGCCATGACCTCGAGCGCCCTGGCGTGAGCGGGGTTATCCTTGTTGGCGACGAGGTGTGCCTGGAGTTTGCAGAGGTCTTCTCCTGTGGCGAACCACTCGATGGAGTCGATGTAGCGAGGGCTCGACCACCCCATGGCGTTTTCGAGCGCGGGGAGAGGTTCGCTGGCCATTTTGGCGAGCTCGGCGCGCCTGGCTTCGGCGTCCATGGCGACATAGGCGTCGCGCTGGGCGTCATCCCTGGCGAGCTTGAGGGTGAACATCTCGCGGGTGCTCAGGAAGGGAGCGAGCTTTGCGGGGTCGTGGTGTTTGGTCGCAGCGACGGTCGCCTCGACGTTTTCGCGGCCAGCGAGGGCGAGCAAGTGATCGGTGGCGGTGTTATCGCTGATCGAGATCATCAACCTGGCGAAGTGTTCCAGCGGGAAGGTCGCGCCAGCGGCCTCATCCTGCATCTTGCCAGAGGGGAGGCTCTTTTTGGCATCCTCGATGGCGAGCTGCTCGTCCCATGTGTGCTTGCCCGCCGCGATCTGATCCGCGAGCGTGGTGAGGATATAGAGCTTGAAGGTGGAGCCAAGCGCCATGGCGAGGTCAGGCTCGTGCGTCTTTACGGGCGTGCATGTTTGTGTCTTCGGATCGATACGAGCGGCGTAAAGCTGCGTCTTCGAAGCGGTTTGTTTGACGCCAGCGAGGACGCCATCCCAGGTTGTCGGGAGCTTTGCGTTATCGGTGGGCGCGGGTTGAAAGAGCAGCCCATCGATCTTGTGCGGCGCGGCCTGAGTGACATTGACCACGACGAATAACTCGGCGGGCTGCTTTGTCGCGACGCGCAGCACGAGGTTTGTCGGCGAGTCCTTGGCGATGGCGATGGGCCGCATGGGCGCGAGCTGAGAGGCGACCTGCGCGAAGACTTCCTGGAGCTTTGGCGCGGGGAGGACATCGAGCATGGTTTTATCGACGTTGGCCTCGATCTCGCTGACTTCGACGACCCCCTTCTTGTTGTTGATCACATCGATCACCCAGGCCATCCGCGTGCCCGTGGGTGAGGTCTTGTCATAGGAAATGGTCGGCTTTGGCGCGGGCTCGGCGCTCTCCTCGGGGGCAGCATCAGCGTTTGCCGCTGGCGCTGTTTCTTTGGGGGGTTCCTCGGCCTTGTTTTGCTTTCCCGAGCATCCCATCGCGCCAAACATCACGATCCCAGCGAGCATCGCACACGTTGTCTTTCTCATGTCATCACCTCATCTCTGTCCAAAAAATCGAGCAACCGGGAGACATTTAGACAGATGACTAAATAAACGTCAAGTAACTTCGGTGCGCCCCCCGCGGCCCTCGCGCCCCCCGCGGCCCTCGCGCCCCCCGCGGCCCCCCTGTGTCTCACTTCGTTCGGGAGGGGGGCAGACTTGGCGTTGGGTGCGCGGTTGGCGTTTTGCTCTTTGTGTCGGTTTTGCAGAATGCGGGGACATGCCCCCCCGCGCCTTCGGCGCTGCCCCCCGAAGTGGGGCTTCTTGGCGAGGATTTGGGCGTCGAGGTTCGCATCGGGCAACCTCATGAAACTCATCGCAAATCTCGAAGCGCCCTGGTGCAAAACACCCACGTTGAAGAAGCCACGGGATCGCCCCACTCTGGGGGGCAGCGCCGAAGGCGCGGGGGGCTTGTCCTCGCATTCTGCAAAACCTGCAACAAGAAGCCCACCTCTGGGGGGCAGCGCCGAGCGAAGCGAGGCGCGGGGGGCTTGTTCCCGCATTCTGCAAAACCATCGCAATACGCGAGCCAAAAACCGCCCAACCGACGCCAGGTCTGCCCCCCTCCTGAGGCGTAGCCGAAATACAGGGGGGCCGCGGACGAGCGACAGCGAGGGCCGCGGGGGGCGCGAGGGCCGCGGGGGGTGCAGGGGGCGCAGGTCGAGGAGGATGCCTCTTGCAAAACTCGCGGCATATCTCGAAGCTCCTTGATCTTATTGTCACCGCGTTGATTCAAACCAAAGGAACGCACCATGGAAGGACGCATCGCCAGGGAACTCGGGATTCGACGTGCTCAGGTCGAGGCCACATTAAGACTCCTCGATGATAAGAACACCGTCCCCTTCATCGCCAGGTATCGAAAGGACACGACGGGCAACCTCGACGAGGTTCAGATCCGCCAGGTTGCCGAACAGGCCGAGCGATTGCGCGCGTTGGAGTCGCGGCGCGAGACGATCTTGACGACGATCAAGGAGCAAGGCGCGCTCACTGACGAGCTGGCGAAGCAAATCGCCGCGGCGGATGACCTGACCACGCTCGAGGATCTCTACGCGCCCTACAAGCCGCGTCGCCAGACGCGCGCCACGCGCGCCATCGAGGCGGGCTTGCAACCTGTCGCCGACGCGATCCTCCAGGATCAGGACGCGTGGAAGGTGGCAAGACAACACACCTCCGAGAAGCACTACCCCGACGCGGAAGCGGTCATGGGCGGCGCGCGAGATATCATCGCCGAGGAGTTCGCCAACAAGCCTGTGGCGAGGCAGTTCGTGCGCGAAACCTTGCGCGATCATGGCAAGCTGACGGTCAAGAAGCGTCGCGGCGCCGAGATCGACCCCAACTTCGAGAGCTACTACGACTTTGTCTCGAGGCTGGACCGCATCAAACCCCACCAGGTGCTCGCCATTCGCCGCGGCGAGAACGAGAAGCTGCTCTCGGGCTCGATCCAGGTCGATGACGAGCGCACCGTGCGAGACCTCGATCGCAAGCTCAACAACACACGCCGCAACAGCAAGCACGTCTTCGAGGCGATCGAGGATGGCTACAACCGCTTGCTCAAGCCAGGCGTCGAGCGCGATCTTCGCGCCGAGCTCGACGAGGCCGCCGACGCACACGCGATCGAGGTCTTCGCGCTCAACCTGGAGAACCTGCTGATGCAAGCTCCGCTGTCCGGCAAGCGCGTCATGGCGATCGATCCAGGGTATCGCACCGGGTGCAAGATCGCGCTCGTGAACGAAGCAGGCGATGTCCTGGGGACAGATATCATTTACGTGCACGACAACCGAAAGGAGCGCGCACCGCAGCAAATCGCGAAGCTTATCGACAAGCACTCGATCGATGTCATCGCCATCGGCAACGGCACCGCCTCGAGTGAAACCCAACAGGTCACCGCGCAGGCCATCGAGAACACGCAGGCGCGCTATGCCGTGGTCGATGAAGCGGGCGCGAGCGTGTACTCCGCCTCGGACATCGCCCGCGAAGAGCTCCCGGATATGGACGTGAGCTACCGCGGCGCGGTCAGCATCGCGCGCCGACTGCAAGATCCGCTGGCAGAGCTCGTCAAGATCGACCCGCGCTCGATCGGTGTCGGCATGTACCAACATGACGTCGATCAAAACCGGCTCGCGGGCGCCGTCGAGAACGTCGTCGTGGACGCGGTCAACCGGGTCGGCGTCGAGATCTCGTCAGCCTCCCCCAGCCTGCTCGGCTACGTCTCGGGCATCGGCCCCACGCTCGCAAACCGCATCATCGATTACCGCCGCGAGCACGGCATCACCTCTCGCCAGGACCTCAAGAAGGTCAAGGGAATCGGCGCGCGCAGCTTCGAGCAGTGCGCCGGGTTCCTGCGTCTGCGCGATGGCAAGGAGCCGCTCGACGCGACCGCCATTCACCCCGAGAACTACGCCGGCGCCAGAGCGATCCTTCGCGCGGCGAGCGCGAGCGTGGGTGACCCCTCCCTCGCCGCAAAAATCGAGGCGCTGAGAAAGAGCGGTGAGCTCGACAACATCGCGAAAAAACACGACCTCGGGACATTCACGCTCGAGGATCTTCTCGAAGCGCTCACTCGCCCCGGCCGCGATCCTCGCGGGGATGTCCCCTCGCCAGAACTTCGCGCCAAGCAGCTCTCGATGGAGGATCTCGAGGAGGGGATGAAGCTCAGCGGAACGGTGAGAAACGTGGTCGATTTTGGCGCCTTTATCGACATCGGCGTCAAGGAGGATGGGCTCGTGCACATCAGCAAGCTGGCCAACCGCTTTGTGAAAAACCCGCATGATGTCGTCGCCGTCGGCGATCGCGTCGAGGTCACGGTGCTCTCGGTCGATCGCAAGCGAAAGCGCATCGGGCTCTCGATGGTCGATTGATTCGGAATGATTCCATGCTGTCGGCAGGTTCTCCCGCTCACCGAGAAACTGATCTTTCCTTTGTAGCATGGAGCCGATCGTGGAGATCTTCGAGCAGGGCAAAACCGATGAAAACACCAGCCGATGGGTTCCCTTCGGGGCCCACGAGTTGACAGCATCAGGGGCGCCCGGAAAGCGCAGGTTGCCAGGCTGGGAAGAGGCGGGGTTGACCGACGTGATCACGCTCCAGCGCGAAGACGAGATGAACGCGGCGATCCCACAAAGTTGCGCCGAGCGCGGATGGCGTTGGCACCACATCCCGCTCTCGGGCAAGAAGCTCGAAGCTGCCACAGATCCAGAATCACTGCTCGCGCTCGCTGAACTCGCGCGAGACCTCGTCACAACGCCAGAACCACCGCGTCGGATCGTGGTGCATTGCTCGGCGGGGCTCCATCGCACTGGCGTGGCGCTCTTTTTGATGCTGCGCGTGACAGGTTATGGAAAGGAAGACGCGCTCGCGCTTATCCAAAAAGCGAGAGCGTTGACCGCGCACGAGCTCGATCGCACCAACAGACACGGCGTTCGACTCCTCGACACCGCCGAAGGCTTCCTGCAAGCCAACCTCTCTGATATCACGCGCGCCTAGCTCCGCCTGTCCCACAGAGGCACATCTTCAAACTGCGTGCGCGTGGATTCAGGATGCGGTTTGGGCTAGGATCTTTCCGCGTCCAAGAATGTACTCGATTCAATGATTGGAGGGAGCCTTTGCTCTCCCTCAAACCAGACCGCCATGGCCACATATATGCGCACGTTCGACTCCCCGCTCGCGAGCCCACGCGACCTCCCTGGTACATCCCTCCGCTCGGCGTATGTGCCCGTTTTATTCTCGCTGCTCGTCGCGATCTCTTCGGTGAGCTGCTCCAAGCCCACGAGTGAGACCTCGACCTCGGCGCCAGCGCCTCGCGTGATGGCGAGCACGCTCGCCTACGAGCACCAGCCAGACTGGGGCACGACCATCACCTCGGAGCTCACCAGCGATCCCACGTTCGCCAACCGAGGTGACGCCATCGCGATCGACGGCGACACCGCGCTCGTGGGCGGGCTCGGCTACGCCGAGATCTATGAGTGGGAGCAAGCCTCGGAGCAATGGACGCTCCAACAAACGATCATCGAGCCTCGCGGCGTCGATGATCGTTTTGGCGCAGCGGTCGCAATCGAAGGCGACACGCTCGTCATCGGCGCACCAGATCACAGGCGAACCGAGAACAACCCGATCGGCCGGGTGTCGATTTACTACCGCGACGCGAGCAACCGGTGGGAGCTCCAAAAGAACATCATCTCGCCAAACCCGAACTCGGAGAACAACCTCCTCTTTGGCTCGGCGGTTGCGCTGTCAGGGGATAGCCTTCTTGTCGGCGCGCCAGGCTATTCGAACGCATCGGGTGGTGTGTTCGTGTTCTCACGAGATGAAGATGGCGCTGATAACTGGGGGTTTGTCATCACGCAAAGACCGAACATACGACGCGACAACGCCAACTTCGGCGCCTCGCTCGCGGTCGATGGTGACATCCTGATCGTCGGTGAGCCTGGAGGTGAAGCAAATGGCGGACAGCGAACAGGGCTCATCCACGTCCTCAAGGGTCCGACGGTTTGGAGCAACGCCTTCGGCATGACCACGCTCACGCGAGATCCCAACGCGACCAACCAACCTCGCTTCGGCGCTTCCGTCGACATCGCTGCCGACATTGTCGTCGTCGGCGAACCGAACGCGCTCGACGCGACGATGCAACCGACGGGCAAGGTCTCTGTGTACAAGTACACGGATGGCGTTGGCTTGGCGCTGCTCGACACCATCGACGCGGTAGAAACAGCGGCAAACCAATCCTTTGGCGCCAGGGTCTCGATCGACCCCAGCACCCGCACGATCGGGGTCGCCGCGCCCGATGTCTCGATCGACACGGTGCCGGGAGCCGTGCACCTCTTCCATGAACAAGTCACAGAAGACTGGTCGTTTGGCTCCAGCCTCTCGGTCCAGAACTCGAAGGCGGGCTTCTTCGCCCGCGATGTCGCGCTCGACAACAAACGCATCCTCGTCGGCGCCGCCGCTCCAGCGAGCGCTGACCTGCGCACAGGCTCGCTCTACGGGTTCACCCTGGACCCGAACATGATCAATACATGGAACGCGACGACGACGATCCTCGGGAATGACCCGACGCTCGAAGGCGTGAGGCAGGGGAGCGCCGTCGCCCTCGCAGGCGATCTGTTGGCTGTCACCTCGATGCCCGAGGAGCCATCGACCATTCCTCCATCCGTATCCATCTACGAGCGCGACGCGACCGATCCCACAAAATGGGTGCGCGCGCGCAAGTTCCTCGAGAGCTCGTTCACGGGCACAGGTTATGGAAAGCAAGTCGCGCTCTCGGGTGACTTCGTGTTCGTCTCGGCGCCTGGCTCCAGCGACGAGGTCATCGCGTACAAGCGCGATGGTAACGGATGGCAACGCCAACCAGGCACGCTCCCGCTGGTGCAGGACAGCCGCGCCATGGGTGATGCGATGGTCGCAGGAGATGGATGGCTCGTGCTCGGTCGCGATGAGGCTCAAAACCCCACCACGTTCGACACGTACCTCTACGATGAGAGCGCGGGGACCTGGGAAGTCGGCCCGACACTGCCTACCCCATCTGGCGTGACCGAGACATCCTCCTTTGGCAAGGAGCTCGCCGCATACGGGCCTTACCTCGCGACCTTCGATGATGCGAGCGAGCGCGCCTTCGTCTTCACGCTGGCATCCGATCGAGCGAGCTGGCAAACCCGGGAGATCACGCTCGATACAGATGGAGGCAACCTCACCCCTGTTGGCGTCGCCATCCACGATGACACGGTCGCCATCGCCATGGTTGGCAGCAACATGAGCTCTGGCGAAGTCCACCTCTATAACCACATCAGCTATCAGGATGGGGAAGCTCCGTCCGTCCCGTCCGCGAGCCCGCTCTTTGTGGGGATGGACGGCTCGATCGCGCTCACGGAAAACACCCTGTTCGTGGGTGAGCAAGAGGTCTCGAGCCTCATGGTCCCGGCAGGACAAATCCGCGCCTTTTACCAGGTGGAAGAAGGTCGGTGGGCAACGCGCGAGGCGATCCTCCCTCCGACTCAAGGCTTTGGCTACAGGTTCGGGACTCATCTCGCAGCCCAAAACAGTGAGCTGCTCGTGGGCGCGCCCTTCGACTCTTCCTACGGGGAAGGAGCAGGATTGAGCATGATCATCCACGCCGGGCTCGGGTGCGATGACCAGACAGTCTTCTGCTCCGCCAACGAATACCGCTGCGATATGACCGAGGACATCCCGCGCTGTGAGAGAAACAACACATGCGGAAATAGCCGCGAAGACCTTGGCGAGGAATGCGATGATGGCAACACGGTAAGCGGAGATGGCTGCGAAGCAGACTGCACGCTCCCGGTCGTCCCCGACTGCACAGAAGATTCCGCGTGTGACACTGGCGAGATCTGCGTCATGGAGCTTTGCGTCGCCGCTGGCATGTGTGGCAACGGGCGACAAGAGACCGGCGAGGACTGTGATGATGGCAACGTCGAGGATGGCGACGCGTGCCCATCAAATTGCCAGGACGATACCGAGCCACCTCCCGTGGATCTCACGCTCACGCTCGCATCCCCCGAAGACGAGCAAACCTTCCTCGTCGGCAACACCATGGAGTTCCGAGGCACCGCTACCGCCGGCGCCTACATCCGGTTCTACATCGATATCGAAACGAGCAACGACAGCTTTATTGGCGAAGCAGACGCCGATGCCAATGGCGAGTATTCGTTCGTGCTCGAAGCGGACAGGCTGGCAGAGCGCGAGCTCGGGACACACGAGCTCAAGGTGATCGCAGAGCTCGAAGGAGCCACCGACGAGGAAATCACCAGGATCTTCCACCTCCTGCCGGATCGAGGAATCCAGGTGGGCGATAAAGGCGTGGATGGGAGCGACAACGAGGTCAACCCGGGCGACACGCTCTCGGGTTATGCGACGCCCGGAAAGACGATCATCATCAAACTCGACGGCATCGAGATCTGCCGGACAAC
>Ga0208061_100097_pt1 | contig 29884 bp, 20 predicted proteins | sample DeeseametaMP0555_FD_184209 | JGI IMG/M metagenome (GOLD analysis project Ga0208061, IMG submission 184209) | Marine microbial communities from the Deep Atlantic Ocean - MP0555 (SPAdes) | ecosystem: Environmental > Aquatic > Marine > Oceanic | place: South Atlantic Ocean | collected 2011-01-23 | reverse complement strand
AGTGGTCCGCCTCGCCGCGTTCTTGCTCGCCTTCGAGCTGTTTTTCAGGGCAGTGCGCTAGATGTCTGCATCAGAGGGCATGAAGTAGTGCGACCAACGCCAGGTGCGTTGCATAAAGTCGATCACCAACTCCTCGTACTCTTCGGCCTGCACGTGCCCGAAGCTCTGATCCTGGCTCATTTTCAAGAGCCAGACACTGTCCTCCTGCTTGTGCCAGGAGAACTCGACCCCCTCTTCGAGGAGGAAGGTGTCGTCCTCGGACGCAGGAGCAGAGAGAGAATCGTTGAGCTGTGTGATGCATTCACGCAACCAGCTCGCGTGAAAGCCTCGCTCGGCGCCAAACTTCTGCGAGCCGCTCGCGTAATCACTCCCATCACTGCGAAAGCGACAGTAGTACATGTGCTCGACGTCATCGCGCGCTTGTGCTGGCGAGAGAGGTTCGCCGTCGAGCTCGAGCTCGCCGAGGTAGTAATCCACGAACTCCGAGAGCTTTAACCCCCAGGTCTCACCGAACCTGCGCGAGGTGATGAAATCCGTGCGGCGAGCGAGCAGCACGAGCTCGTGCTCTCGCCGCAGGGAGTGTGGTAGCGGGATCGCGATGCGCTCGACCTCGACGTCAGGATCGAGCGCGAGCGCGAGGTTGGCGCTGCTCGGAAAGAGCTCGTCTTTGCGGCGCCTGGTCGCCATGCCGATGATATCGAGGAGCGCGTGTTCGGTGAGGATCGGCACATCGAGCTCTTGAGCTTGATTGCAGATGGCCTCCGAGCGATCTCCGGCGAACAGGTAGTCGGTCTCTGTCGAGAGACCTTCGGCGATGGTCGCGCCCAGTTTTTTGAGCGCGACCTCCGCGTCGTCGTTGTCCAACCTGGAGAACGCCCCCGAAACGAGCACGCGTTTTCCCGATACATCGAGCTTCATCTCGTTCTCACAGCTTGACGATGTGCTCGGCGTCGTGCTCGAGCGCATTGCGAGTGTCCAGAATCAATGGCGCGTGCTCGACCACCAGGTCATAGTCCACATCCTTGTGGTTGGTGGTGATGATCACGACATCCACATCGGCGAGTGCCGCGGGCGTGAGCTGCGTGTTCGCCGCGCCGAGCGAGCGGATCTCGGGGATGTGCGGGTCGTGGTAAGAGACCAGCGCGCCCCACTCTCGCTCGAGCAACGCCCAGACATCGAGCGCTGGCGATTCGCGCAAGTCGTCGATGTTTGGCTTGTAGGCCATCCCGAGCAAGAGCACGCGCGCGCCATTGAGCGCCTTGCCCTGTTCGTTGAGAGCGCGCACGAGTTTGCTGATGACAAACCGCGGCATGTTGCCATTTATGTCCGTGGCGAGCTCGATGAAGCGGTTGTAGAAGCCGTAGGACTTCGCCTTCCAGCTCAGGTACGTCGGGTCGAGCGGGATACAGTGTCCGCCGATGCCTGGGCCGGGCGTGAACTTCATGAAGCCAAAGGGCTTGGTGCCCGCGGCCTCGATCACGTTCCAGATGTTGATGCCCATGCGGTCACACATCAGCATCATCTCGTTCACCAGCGCGATGTTCACCGCGCGGAAGGTGTTCTCGAGCAGCTTGACCATCTCCGCTTCGCGCGAGTGACCCACGGGGTGCACGTTCTCGATCATGCGACCGTAGAGCGTGACGGCGAGGTCGGTCGAGGCCGGCGTCACGCCGCCGATCACCTTGGGGGTGTTCTTGAGGCCGTAGACGGCGTTGCCCGGATCGACGCGCTCGGGGCTGAACGCGACGAAGATATCCTCGTCGAGGACGAGGTCGCTCCCCTCGGTCAGCATCGGCACCATGATCTCGTCGGTGGTGCCCGGATAGGTCGTCGACTCGAGCACGATCAGGCAAGGGCCTTGCAGGTGCGGGCGAAGTTTCTCGAGCGCGCTCTGGATGTAGGAGAGGTCCGGGTCGCGCGTCTTGCGAAGCGGCGTGGGCACGCAGATCGAGATGGCGTCAGCTTCCGCGACCGCCGAGTAATCTGTCGTGGCCTTGTAACCCCCCGACTCGATCGCCGCGGAGAGGCGCTCGTTGGAGATGTCCAGGATGTAGCTCTCGCCGCTGTTTGCTTGCGCGACGCGCTCCTCCGAGATGTCGACGCCGATGCAGCGCATGCCGGCTTCGGCGACCTCCATGGCGAGCGGAAGCCCGACATATCCCTGGCCGATCACGGCGACGACCGCGTCGCCAGTCTCGAATTTTTGCTTGAGTTGCTCGATCTTGGAAGTTGTCATTGTACTGTTCTCACGGATTGGGATGCGTGGGCGTCAGGCCAGGGGCGGCCTCGAGAAGAGAGCGTGAAGCCCTCTTTTGTCCAACGCTCTGCGTCCAGAATATTGCAGAGATCAAAGAGCGACCTCCCCCGCATTGCGGTCAAATCGCTCGGTTTCAGCGCCCGAAAGCGCTCGTGTGGTGTGACCAAAACCGCCGCATCGGCTCGCTCGAGCGCTTGCTCGAGCGGTAGCAGATGCGCCTCGGGCCATGCTTCTACGTAAGGATCATGAACCTTCACCGTCGCGCCTCCATCTCGGAGTGCGTCGAGCAGCGCTTTCGCGGGCGTCTCGCTTGTATCCGCGATGTTGCCCTTGTATGCAACTCCCAACATGGCGACCGTCGCGCCCGAGGGGAGGTCTGCGAGGATCTTCTTCGCCAGCAGCGCGGGCGTCGAGGCGTTGACCGCACGCGCGGCCTCGAGCAGCGGCGCGCCTCGCCCTGAGTCATGATCGCCAAAACTCGCGATCATACGCGTGGCGAGAGGCAAGCACGCGCCTCCAACGCCAGCGCCTGGGTGATGTAATCCGACCCTGGGGTGCGTGTTCGCCAGCTCGATCGCGGCGCTCATATCCCACCCCAGTGATTCTCCCAGCGTCGCCAACTCGTTGGCCAACGCGATGTTCACGTCGCGAAATGTGTTCTCGACGAGCTTGGTCAACTCGGCGGTCTCCAGCGATGTTTGGTGGATCGGTCCGCTGGAAAACGAGCGATAAAATGCGGCAGCCTTCGCCGCGCATCGCGGAGTAAATCCTCCGATGATGCGCGCGTTCTGCGCGAGCTCTGCGAGCGCATTGCCTGGAATCACACGCTCCGGGCTGTGCGCGAGGAACAGATCCTCTCCCAGCGTGAATCCAGCGCCCGAAAAAACCTCTCCGAGGCTCGCGCGAGTTGTCCCTGGAGCGCTCGTCGATTCGAGCACGACCAGCGCTCCCTTCTCGAGGGTTGGCAACAGGTCTGCGGCGAGAGCGCGCAACGCTTCGACTTGCTCGCCGGGGCTTCCATGAGTCGGGATGGCGATCAGATAAACTGCGGCCTTTACCGCATCAGCGCTTAACCTCAGGCGCTTCGATGCCAGCGCTTGCTCGACACCTGCGGCGAGGCCAGGTTCATCCAGGTCGCTCTCGCCGCGTGCGATCGCATCGCGGCGCGCGTTATCGATTTCGACCCCAGTGACTTGATGGCCAGCATTTGCGATGGCGGCTGCCATGGGCAAGCCGACGCGCCCGAGCCCCAGGAGGCAGACGTGCTCAGGCTCGCTCATTGGTTTTCTCGGGCGGCGAGGTCGGGTGGGTCTTGCGAAGCGAGACCACATTCTTGGGTAGCTTGGGCGTCGAGTAGGTCGGGATGATCTCCTTGAGGAGTTGCCTGACCTCTTGTTCGTTGCCATCCTCGGCGGTCTGGATCAGCGTCCCGTAATGCTCGCCGAGCAGCTGGATGCCCTCGACCTCTTCAGGCGCGACAAAGATCTTCTTGTGGCGCGTCTTGTCCATCTCGTCCTTGTTGATGGCGAGCTCCTCGAAGAGCTTCTCGCCAGGACGAATGCCTGTGTAGATGACCTCGATGTCCGTTTCGCTCAAGCCGCTCAGGCGAATCATATCGCGCGCGAGGTCGGCGATCTTCACCGGCTCACCCATATCGAGGATGAAGATCTCGCCACCCTGTCCGAGCGCGCCAGCCTGGAGGACGAGCTGCACAGCCTCCGGGATCGTCATGAAGTAGCGCGTCATCTCGGGGTGCGTGACCGTCACCGGACCGCCCTTGCGGATTTGCTCGGTGAAGATCGGAACCACCGAGCCGTTCGAGCCCAGCACGTTACCGAAGCGCACCGCGCAGAACCTTGTCTTGTTCTCCTCACGCTGCTGCGCCTTCATCAACAACAACTCGGTGATGCGCTTGGTCGCGCCCATCACGCTGGTCGGGTTGACCGCCTTGTCCGTCGAAATCAACACGAACGCGCTCACGTCGTGCTCGATCGCCAGATCGGTCAGCACCTGCGTGCCCGTGATGTTATTCTTGACCGCCTCGCAAGGGTTGGCCTCCATCAAAGGGACGTGCTTGTAAGCAGCTGCGTGGAGGATCACATCAGGGGTGTGAAGCGCGAAGATTTCGCGCATGCGGTCCGGATCGCTGATCGAGGCGACGTAGGGGATGATGCTCTCGCCGTGGTCGCCGCGCAGCTCTCGGTGGATGAAGAAGAGCGGCGTCTCGGCGCGCTCGACCATGATCAGCTCTTCGGGCGCGAAGCGCAGCACCTGGCGACAGATCTCTGAACCGATCGAGCCGCCTGCGCCGGTGACCATCACGCGCTTGCCTTGCAGTAAGCTCCCGATCGATTGCATGTCGAGACGCACGGGCGCGCGGCCCAGCAAATCCGAGAGCGAGATCTCGCGGATCTGATTGGTCACGAGCCCACCGCTGCTCAGGATGGTCTCGACCGCAGGGAGAATCCTCGTCTCGACGCCAGCGTCCTTGGCGATGTTCACCACACGGCGGAGCTGCTCGCGGTCCGCTGATGGCATCGCGATCAGCACGGTCGCCACGTTGTGCTTGTCGGCGTAGTGCTTGAGCTCGTCCATGCGGCCGAGCACGGAGACGTTGTGGATCTTGAGCCCCTGCTTGTGCGGGTCATCATCCAAAAAGCCGATCGGTTTATAGGGGAGGTTGCGGTTCTTGTTGATCTCACGCAACAGGGTCTCGCCGGTGTCTCCTGCGCCCAGAATCAGCACGTTTTGACGCTCGGGACCTTCGGCGGTGCGAGAGTGCAGCGCCTCACGCATCAGGCGCAGGCTGCCGCGAGCGCCGCCCACGAGGACGAGCGAGAGGCCAAAGTCGATGATATAAATCGAGCGTGGCGGCGTGATCAGCCCGGTGAAGACGTTGACCAGGATGAACGCGACGCCTGCGACGATCAGCGCGCGCGTCAACGTGAGCAGGTCGTAGATGCTGACGTAGCGCCACCAACCCTGGTACATGCGCAGCAACCCGAAGACGATCATCTTCGCCGCCAGCACCAACCCCAACCCCGTCCAAACCGTCGCCATCCAGGCATCTGGAATGGAGAAGTCGAAGCGGATCAGGAAACTTCCCACATAGGCCGCCGCGAACAGCACGAGGTGCATGGCCACGACCATGGCCATACGGACCGGTTGGGGAAGTGTCGGAAGCTCGTCGAGCCACCGGATTAAAGAAGCGTAGATGGTCAGCATCATTGGGATATCCTTACGTTCATTACCCTCGTCGTTCCTGTGATTTACGATGTCTCGAGGGCGCCCGGATCATCTAGAAACTCCCTGCAAAGGTCAAGTGCACCGGTGGGGTGTCGCCAAAAGGTTGCCTGGAGCGTCGCGCTGTTGCAGAGTGAAGTGATCGAATGCGTCACCTCCAAGACCTCCCATCGCGGCCTATGAAGCAATTGATTCAGGATCTCGCCAGCGGCGAGGTTGACTTCATCGATGTCCCCACCGCCGATCCTCCTGCCGGAATGATCCAGATCGAGCTGCGCAGCTCGGTGATTTCGAGCGGCACGGAGCGTTCCTTGCTCGAGTTCGGTCAGGCCAGCCTGCTTGGCAAGGCGCTGCAACAGCCCGAGCGCGTCAAGCAAGTCATGGACAAGGCGCGCGCTGAGGGTGTCCTGGCCACCTTCGATGCGATCCAGGCGAGGCTCGAACGTCCGCACCTGCCTGGGTACGCGGCGGCAGGTGTGATCACCGCTGTAGGAGAGGGGGTACAAGGATTCTCCGTCGGCGAGCGCGTCTGTTGCAATGGCCCACACGCCCAACGCGTGGTGGTCTCTCCGGCGCTTTGCGCCAGGCTCCCCGAGAATGTGACGTTTTCGCAGGGAGCCTTCGCGACGCTCGCGGCGATCGCATTGCACGGAATCCGCCTGGCGGATGTCTCGCTCGGCGAACGCGTGGCAGTGATCGGGCTCGGTCTCATCGGACAACTGGTCGCAGATTTACTGCGTGCTGCGGGTTGCGAGGTGATCGGTGTCGAGCCGAACGCCGAGCGGCGCGACCTCGCCACAGCTCGAGGTCATGCACAGTGCGTCGGTCTGGATACGGCCTCTGACAGAGAATCAGTCGTGGACGCGGCCATCATTTGTGCGGCGAGCGATGACGCCAGCCCCATCACTCTCGCCGCACAAATGTGTCGCAGGAGAGGGCGAATTGTTCTTGTCGGAGTGGCTGATATCGCGATCCAACGTCGCGTCTTCTATGACAAGGAGCTCACCTTCCAGGTCTCCTCTTCCTACGGACCTGGTCGATATGACCGGGCGTATGAAGAGAGGGGCGCGGTCTATCCGCTGGAGCACGTGCGCTGGACCGCGCAGCGAAACTTCGAGGCGGCGCTGGCACAAATGGAGCGTGGCACGTTGGATGTCGAGGCGCTCGTCGACCAGCGTTTTGACTTCGAGGATGCTCCTGATGCTTACACCGTGCTCGCGAACGAAGGGACGCGCGCGGCGATATTGCTCGAGTATAAACAGGAGGTCCCGGATACCCCCCGCGTCAGGATCGAACCTCCGATCACACACACGGGTGGCCGCGCTGTGGGCATCGGTGTGATCGGGGCTGGCAACTACGCGCACAGGACATTCCTGCCATTGCTCGGCGGCGAGAGCAGCATCCAGCGTTACCTCCTCGCCTCGGCTACAGGTGTGAGCGCAGCCTGGTTAGGCAAGGATTATGGCTTCGAGTTTGTCGCGGCAAACGCGAGCGAGGTCTTCGACTCTCCCAGGGTCGACCTGGTCTGTGTCCTGACGCGACATGACACCCACGCCGAGTACGCTATCCGCGCGTTGGAGGCTGGAAAACACGTCTTCGTCGAGAAGCCGCTCGCGCGCGATCTCGAGGAGCTCGAACGCGTGGTCACCGCGAGAGCTCGATCTGGCGGCATGCTCGCGGTTGGATTTAACCGTCGCTTTGCTCCCATGACCGTGGCATTGCGCGATGCGATCGCAGAGAAGAACGCGCCGTGCTCCATTTTGATGACTATCAACGCTGGCGCGCTGCCGCGAGACCACTGGCTCTTCGATCAGGAGCAAGGTGGGCGCATCCTGGGTGAGGCGTGTCATTTCATCGACCTGAGCCGCGCGCTGGTCGGCGCTCGCATCACCGAAACGCTCGCGCGAGGCGCGGCCGGGCATGACCCGGCCGCGACGATCTTCCTCTCGTTCGAGGACGGTTCTCGCGCGACGATCCTCTACGAGACCAGGGGCGCGAGCTCCTTCCCGAAAGAACGCATCGAGGTCTCGTGTGATGGCTCGACCGCATGCATCGACGACTGGCGCGCGCTCAAGTCATGGGGATGGCCTGGCCTCGAGGCCAGGCGCACCTTGCGCGCAGACAAGGGACACAAGGAGATGCTCAGAGCGATCTTGCGCGCCTGCCGCGGCGAGGACGTGACGCCGATATCACTCTCCGAACTCGCCGAAGTATCCCAATCCACGATCCTCGCGGCGCGACAATGCCAACCATGAGCACGTTGAAACCCTGGTTGCGCTGGCTTGCCGATGTCGGGCCGACTCGGGCGGGGTGGCGCATCGGCCACGAATTTATCACCCGTAGCGGGGTTGTCGAACGCCTCGCTCCGGTCGGTGAGTTGCCTGAGTTATCGTCATCAGACCTCACTCTCAGGCAGTGGCTTCACGGACTCCCTTCAGATCATTGGTTTCGCATCACCCGCGACCGGATCACGAGCGATGAGGCGAGAGCAGCGCTCGAATCCTTGCTCTCGCCTCGTGAACAAGACGCTCTCATCGAGCGAGCACGAAGAGCGTCGAGAGGTGTTATCCTCGCGCATGGTGGGCTCGAGCTCGACTTCCTGGAGCCCAGGCAATGGCGCCTCGCGCCGCTCGACCCCGAGCAACGTTGCTGGCCACTGGTTCATGGGCAACGCATCTGGAGCTACAGCAAGACACTGGGGGATATCAAGGACGTCTGGGCCGTGGGGCGAGCGTTGTATGTGTTCGATTGGGTGCGAGCACGCGCGCTTCAGGGGACCGCAGGCAAACGCGGTCATGACTCCGAACAGCCTTCGAGTTGGGCGCGTTTGCTCGCCCGTGATTTCAGGAGCTTCGAAGCGCAGAACCCCTGGCGCGCCGGTCCACACTGGGCGAGCGGCCAGGAGTGCGCGATCCGCGCGCTTGTGTGGTGTTTTGGCGTCGCCGCGTTGGGAGAGGATGATGGCTTCGAGCAAGAGGACTTCGCGCGTTTTCTCGGGTTGATCGAGCTGCACGCGCGTTTTCTCGATCAGAACCTCGACTTCGCGAGGTTTGCCGTCCCCAACAACCACCTGATCATCGAGTCGATCGCGTTGGCTGCGATCGGTGTGCTCTTTCCCTGGTTTCGGGATGCCGAACGCTACAGGCGTCGTGGTGCTTCGGTTTTAAACGACGAAGCGCTCTCGCAGTTTCTCCCTGACGGGAGCTATGTGCAGGCGTCACACAACTACCATCGCCTCGCCACAGAATACCTGCTCTGGGCGGCGAGGCTTCTCCCCGCAGAGCTCCTCTCGCCGCATCGTTTGCGTGGCATCTTTGTTCGCACACAGCGCTTTCTCGAGCACCAGATGTGTTCGCCCTCACGAGGACACCTGCCAAACTGGGGCGCGAATGATGGCGCGAGGATGCATCGGTTGAGTGAAACCGAGCACCGCGATTACAGGCCCTTGCTCGTGAGCCTCGCGCTGGAGGCAGGCATCGCTCCTTCATTCGGGGAAGGCCCATGGGACGAGGAAGCCTACTGGCTTGCCAGTAGGCTTCCTCGTCCCATGGGCCCCACGAAATCTGAACAGTCTGGGGCGGGGCCGCGTGGACTCGTTAATCTTGGCGCGCCAATTACTGCGCCAATCACCGCGCTCGAGCGCGGTGATTGGCGCGCGATGTTTCGCACGCAGCCTCCGCTGGGGCTCGCGAGTCAGTGTGATCTGTTTCATGTGGATATCTGGCGTGGTGAGCAAAACCTCGCGCTCGATGCAGGTTCCTACCGCTACCACGATGATGATTGGCACGAGTGGTTCTCGGGCGCGGCGAGTCACAATGTCCTTTGCCTGCTCTCGCCGCAGGGAGAGGTGCTCGGGCCGCTCGAGCGGCCCGCGCGCTTCGCCTACCACGCGAACAAGGGCATGGCGCGGGCGATGCGCTCGGAGCGCGCTTCTGCGCTCGCCACGCACTCGGGGTGGCGAGCCGCAGGAGTCTCACATTACGAGCGCGAGGTTCGCGTCACTCGAGATGGGTGCGAGGTCATCGACCGCATCGACACTCGAGAGCCCATCAAGATTCGAGTCCACTGGTTGCTCGAGGATCTGGGATGGAGCGTTTCACAGAGTGGTTTCTCGAATGGCAGTGAGCCGGTCAACATCACCGCCGAGGGTGAGCCAGTGCTTGTATCGCTAAACGCGAGCGAAGAGAGGGGGGGGATCTTGCGGCGAGAGGTGTGCCTGTCGCGTGGTGCCTCGCCGCAAGATCCCCCCCCTCTCTTCGCGGGTTCACGCATCGCGGGTTGGTTCTCGCCATCGTATGGCGTCAGGAGGTGCGCGGTGAGCGTGTTATTGGTATGTGACCTCTCGCCAGGATCGTATGAAATCACCACGGAGTTCATCGCGTGCGCATCGCGCTGATTCATCAACATTACCTTCGCCCCGGGCAGGCTGGCGGCTCTCGCTTCAACGAGATGGCGCGCTGGTGGACAGAGGCAGGTTGCGAGGTCTGGGTCATCGCTGGCCAGGTCGAATATACCAGCGGTCTCAAGCCTCGGAGTTACAAAAGGGCAGGGCTCTGGGTGCGCGAGGACGATGGCCCCGTCAAGGTGCTGCGCGCTTACACGCCAGACACGTACCACCGCACGTTTTTCGGTCGCGCTGTATCGCTCGCTGGTTTCGGCGCGAGCGCCACCGCAGCGCTCGCGGCGCTGCCGCCATGTGATGTGATCGTCGCGACATCACCGCCGCTGACTGTCGCGCTCGCAGGGATCGCCGCGCGTGTCTTACGAGGCTGGCCGCTCGTATTCGAGGTTCGAGATCTCTGGCCTGAATCAGCGGTCGCGACCGGAGTTCTTGCTGATGACTCCATGGTGACGAGCGCGCTGTACCGGCTCGAAAAGCTCGCCAATGGTTTCGCCGCTCACACCGTGGCGCTCACGCCTGCGATCGCGGCGAGCACGACGTCGCGTGGGTTCCAAACGCCGGAGCAGACGAGCCTGATTCCAAATGGCGCGGATGCCGATTTCCTGGCCGCGCCTTTCGATGTCCAGGATCGCGAGCGACTCCGAAGGCAGCTCGGATGGGAGGATCGATTCGTGATCCTCTACGCGGGAGCGCATGGAGTGGCCAATCATCTGGAGCAGCTTCTCGATGTGGCGGAGTGTCTGCGCGATGATCCGAGGATCTTGCTCGCGGCGATTGGCGATGGCCCGCTCAAGCCAGGACTTGTCACGGCGAGCAAGGCCAGAGGGTTGAGCAACCTCGCCTGGTTAGATCCTGTGGCTCATGATCAGATCCATCGGTACTTCGACGCGGCGGATTGCGCCGCGGCGGTGCTCAAAAAGACACCTACGTTCGAGACGGTGTACCCCAACAAGGTGTTCGAGGGGATGGCCAGGGCGCGACCGATACTTTGTGTGGTCGATGGTGTCGCGCGAGCGCTGGTCGAGGAGAATGGCGCGGGTGTGTTCGCACCGCCCGAATCTCCCGGCGAGATCGCGCGCGTGATCCGCGCTCTCGCCGCAGATCCTGAATCGGCCAAGAAAATGGGCGAGCGAGGACGTGAGCTCGTCCTCGCTCGCTTTCAACGCCGTGAATTGGCGATGCGTTATCTCGACTTGCTCGAGCAAGTCGTCGCCCAGCATCAGTAGGGTTGCCTGAGCAGCTCCAGGGTGCAGCGGTTTCGCGAACAGGTGTAATACGAGATCAACAGCCTGTTTTGCGTGTCCAACGCGGTCGAGACGCCATACGACGAGCCGTCGAAGACCGTGCGCATGTCCCACGTCCCATCAGGGTAACGCCTGGCGACGCGCAGCTCTGTATTACCGCCTGCGTTGTAGGCGATAATCAACGAGCCATCCGTGCCCTCGATCAAAGAACTGTAAGAGCTCACGCTCTCGTCTTCATGGCGCCAGAGACCTCGGCGCAGGTCGTTCATCTTGCCGCAAGTCATCTCGAGGAAGCCGTCCGCGAAGAGCCCATCCGGCACGGTGTTGCTCATGCAGATGTCGCCGTTTTCACGCGCCACCATCGAACTCACGACGATGCTGGGGTCATTGAAGTACGCCTGACGATCCCAGATGTTGTCGCGCAATCGGAATCGCGCCACGCCATAGGGACCGGTGTCGCCTTCTCGGTGCACGAGGAAGAGGTTGCCCTTGCCATCAGCCTGGAGGCCGCGCTCGAGCGCGGCCGAAGCAGCGCCGACATCGAGCGAGCTGAGCTGGATGTATTCGGATGAGTCGGCGCCTTCGCGTTTATCGAAGGCGAACAACTCGACGGGTCGATCGAGCTCGCTGGCGAACGTCACGTAGATAAAGTCATCATCGTGCGTCAGGTCGAGGCCGTCGTATGGTCCCGTGAAGTCGACGGGCATCGGGATCTTGGTCCATGCTTGTGGACCGCGCCCGGAGAGGTTGCGGCGCGCGACGCGGAACTGATTGTTGACCTCGTCGAGGTAAGCCACCCAGGGCTCGTTGACGTGGACATCGAGGCCAAACGTGCCGCGTTGTTCAGCGACGCGCTCGATGGTCCAGTCCGGTGCGCCCGGACGGTCGATGGCGACGGCCAACCACGAGACGATGCACTGATCATCATCACAGGGGTGGTAGCCCAACCAAACCGTTCCGTCCTCGCCCACGCCGAGTGAGGTCCTGTCATTGAGCGCCTGAGAACGAGGGACTTCCGCGACGACTTCCTTCTCCCAGGGGATATCTGGTGGGATGTCAGGCGGAGGTGGTGGGAGATCCGGTTCTTCGAACAGATCAGGAGCCAGATCGGGAGCCATATCCAGGTCCGGCTCCATCGCCAAATCCGGTTCCATGGCCATATCAGGCCACGGTTCGGTCAACTCCCACGGCTCGGCGCCGGTCTCATCTTCGCAATTACACGCGCTCAATGGGAGCAGCATGCATATCGCTCCCAACATCACATGTTGGCGTGTCCCTATCCTCTTCATGATCTCCTCGAACGTATATCAGGCGGGGCCCATCGAGTATGGGGTGTATCTTCCCTGGATCACTCGAGGAAAGCAAACAACGCGCGTATACAACAACGCGCGCTTTTGACCCCTTGCCTCTCGCTGCTCCGAATGTGCGGCGAGAGCGGTGGGTTGTTTGTCGATCCTCGCCTCATTATAGACGCTCGAGGACGTGCATTTATTCAGCTTCTTCCCAGAGCGTCGCCACTTCGCCGATTTGCTCGATCCCCAACTTGAGCAGGTATGCCGAGTTTCGCCCATAAGACTTCGCACCCAACACGAAGAGATTTGGCTCTGGGTTGAGCAAGGTCTCCACACCAGCGCTCGATTGCGCCAGGCAATCCGCGCCACCTCCGCCGGCAGCGAGCAAGGACGCGGCGAGCTTCATCGGGCCTTCAGACGCATAGCAGAGATGGACCTGAAGTTCGCGCGTCAGGCTGTTGTCCGGGCGATAACCCACGTTGGACACGATCCGGTCGACCTCGAGCTTTCGCGTCTCGCCCCCCTGTTGAATCTCGACCTTCCAGCGCCCTTCGTCAGTCGGTTTGATCGCGTAAAGGTAGGAGCCAAGAAGCGGCGAGACGCCGTCGCGAAGTCCCTCGCTCGCCTCATTGCCAAACTCCGCCAACGCAGCGCGTTGTGGGAGAGGATCGTTTTCGATCAGTTCATAAGGAGACTCTTCCGAGCGCATCAGCCAGAAGACTTCGGTGCCAGCTTCTTGATTCGCCAACTCTTCGAGCGCTTTCACCGTGGTGACCGCAGAGTAACCTGCGCCGATCACCAGCGTGTGTTGTCCTGCGTAGGTATCACGATCCGCGCCGAGGACATCGGGCACGTAGCGCTCGATCGCCTCGCCTGCGGCCAACTCGCCAAGCGCTGGCAGTCCGCCAGGGCCGAGCGCGTTATGGTGGCGATAAGAGCCCGTGGCATCGATCACGATGTCAGCTTCCGCATAGAACTCGTCATCGCTGTTTTTGATGTGCAAGAGAAAGGGCGCGACATCGCGCTCGGGGTTGGCGATGAAGTCGCCCTTCAAGGCGTGCTTCCTCGAAACATTGAGGACCTCGTGGCCAGTGTGCACGCGCCCTTCGAGGAGCGAATGGTTGCTCAAAGGCTCGATGTATTGCTCGAGAAACTCCTGACCTGTCGGGAAAACGCCATCCTCGCCGAGCGCGATGCCTTGCTCCCTTAACAGATCTTCGCCCCACGGGCTGCGGTTGAGCTCCCACGGGGAGAACAGGGTCACGTGACCCCAGTTCGCGACATGCTCGCCGACCTCTCCGCGCTCGTAGAGGTGCACGTCAAAGCCTCGCCTCGCTGCAAACAATGCTGCTTCGATGCCAGTGGGTCCTCCGCCGAGGATCGCGATTCTCTTCCCGTTGCTCATGCTTCTCTCGCTTTGATCGAGTTGTCTGTCTGGCTCCACGAAAGGGATATGCGCCAGACGACCTCAGGGTTCATCCTGCGGCTGGGCAGAAGTGGCGGATGGCGTCGACCACGCGCTCGCGCTGTGCGTCATCCATATTCGACCCCGAAGGTAAACAGAGTCCGTAGGTGAACAACTCCTCGGCGACCTCGCCGCCATACATTTCGCACTCACTGAACAGCGGCTGCATATGCATCGGCTTCCACACCGGTCTGCACTCGATGTTTCGTGTCTCGAGCTGTTGTCGCAACGTCTCGCGATCTGTGCCGAAGGCTTCCGGGTCGATCGTGACACAGGTCAACCAGCGCGTGTGACGACCCCAGGGAGCTTCCGGTGCGAATGTGATCCCTGGCAGATCCGAGAGCTGCTCGACGTAGAAGTCGAAGTTGCCGCGGCGTGCGTTGACGCGATCCTCGAGGACTCGCAACTGTCCACGTCCGATCCCCGCGCAAATGTTGCTCAGGCGGTAGTTGTAGCCGACTTCGGTGTGCTGATAGTGAGGCGCCGGATCGCGCGCTTGTGTCGCGAGCTTACGCGAGTGATCGATGAAGTCCTTGTCATCCGAGACGAGCATGCCCCCGCCCGAGGTCGTGATGATCTTGTTGCCGTTGAACGAGAAGATCCCGCAACGTCCGAAGCTGCCAGGAGCTCTGCCCTTGTAGGTCGCGCCCAGGGCTTCTGCGGCATCCTCGATCAGCGTCACGCCGAAGCGCTCGCATGCCTCTTGGATCGGGTCGATATCGGCGGCCTGACCGTAGAGGTGGACCAAGATCACCGCCTTGGGGAGCTTGTTTTGTTTGGCCTTCTTCTCCAGGACCTCGACCAAAAGCTCTGGGTCCATGTTCCAGGATGTTCGCTCGGAGTCGATGAAAACAGGCTTGGCGCCTTCGTAAACAGCGGGGTTGACGCTGGCGACGAAGGTCAGGCTCGAGACGATCACCTCGTCGCCCTGACCGATATTTTCCAGGATCATCGACAGGTGCAACGCGGCGGTGCCCGAACTCAGGGCGGCGGCGTGCTTGCTCCCGACGAGCTCGCAGAACTCGGCTTCGAAGCCGTTGACGTTTGGTCCAAGAGGGGCCACCCAGTTGGTGTCGAATGCTTCCTTGACGAAAGCGCGCTCTTGTTCGCCAATATGCGGCGAGGAAAGATAAATGCGAGGTTCTTGCGTCATGATCTGCTGCGTTGCTCGTGGAAGTGATTGAGTGCACCGTCGATCCTTGCGCGGCTAACATCCCTCAATCGTCGGTTTCTGTCACGCTCCGATGGCGCGAGCAGCAGCGGCGAGAACAGACCCATGACCCCCGGAGTACGCCGATGGATTTGATAGAGAAAAAACGCAAGGTCTTGATTCTTGGCGCCGGAGGACACTCCAAGGTCGTCGCGGATGTCATCCGCGCCGCAGGCGGCGATGTCGTCGGATTGTGTGATCTCGATCCTTCTAATCTGGGCAAGGAGGTCGAACCCGGAGGGGGTCGCGTGGTCGTCTTGCAGGATGAACTCCTGGATGATGTTCCTGGTGTGTTGAGACGTCTCGGGGCGACAGAGTGCATCGTGGCTATCGGTCACAACGGCGTGCGCCAGAAGTTGAGCGATGCGCTGGGAGAGTTTTTGGCGAAGCCCTGGATCGATCCTCGCGCCATCCTGAGCCCATCAGCCACCATTCAGGATGGCACCGTGGTGCTTCCTGGCGTGATTATCAACGCGGCAGCGCGCGTGGGGCGCGCGGTGATTCTGAACACCGCGTGCGTGATCGAGCATGACGCGGTGATCGAGGACGGCGTTCACGTGTCGCCGGGGGCGACGTTGTGTGGTGGCGTGAAGGTGCGCCAGGGCGCATGGGTTGGCGCAGGGTCTACCGTGATTCCTCTACGCGAGGTGGGGGAGGGCGCTGTGGTTGGCGCAGGCGCTTGCGTTGTCAGGGATGTTCCGGCTCGCGTCACCGCGGTCGGGGTTCCTGCAAAAATACGCGGCGAGAAGTGAGCTCGCTCAACCGCTCTCGCCGCTACCGAAGAACTCGGTCATGGTGGCAGATCCCTGTGCGCTGATGCCATCGCGCGCGATCACCTTGCTCACCGTCATCAGGATGATCTGGACGTCGAGGAGCAAGGATCGATTGTCGACATACCAGACATCCTTATCGAACTTCTCCTCCCAGCTCAGGGTGTTGCGTCCATTGACCTGTGCCCAGCCCGTGATGCCTGGTTTGACCTCGTGGCGTCTTGCCTGGTGGGGGGTGTAGCGATCCAGGTAGCGCATCAGCAGTGGCCTCGGTCCAACCAGGCTCACATCCCCCGCCAGGACGTTGAGCAGCGCGGGGAGCTCGTCGATGCTCGTGCTGCGCAAAAAACTCCCCAGTTTCGTGAGGCGAGAGGCATCACTCTTGAGGGGATCCTCGCCGGGCTTTGGATGACGCATCGTGCGAAACTTGATCATCTCGAACGGCTTGCCATGCAGGCCAGGTCTCGCCTGTCGAAAAAGAACAGGGCTCCCCATCGTCGCGCGTATGGCGACAGCGGCAGGCACGGTAAGCGGGGCGGTCAAGACAAGCCCCACGCTCGCTCCTGCGATGTCCATGGCTCGTTTGAGAGGAGGGTAAAACATGCTCGGCATTGTCGCTCTTCTTTCGTCCTTGAGAATTTCGAGAACCATCGAGGGGGAGTGTAGGTCGGATCTTCGAAATTGTCAGCGCATCTGCTCTCGCTGATTTTTGTTCGCGGCGCCGACGCGAGATATGTAAGCCATCCTTTTGGAGAGCGGCGGCGATCTCCTCGTCGAAACCGAGCGCATCGGGTCGCTGTCTGCGATGAGACCTTTGATGATGTGACTCTGTGCCTATGCTATGGGCTGAACGCGTGAACGTGATGATAGGATGTGATGAAGATGGCGAGCGCAAAGAAAGAAGAGTTCGATATCCCCAAATCCTCGTGGTTTGTGCGGATCATGATTTTGGTGGTGGTGCTTGTTTTGGGCACGATCGGCACTGGCTTTGCCAAGGAAGCGGTGGATGCGTACACGCTCTCTCGCGATGTCAGCGCGTTCACCTCGACCAAGGGCGAGATCACGCGCGCCTCGGTGCGCTCCGAGGGGCGAGATCAGGTCCCCGAGGTCAAGTACAACTACACGGTCAAAGGACAAACCTACGAGGGGAGCAACCATTACACGGCGAGCTCCTATCGGGACGCCAAGCTCGCGAGCCGAGAAGCCAACCGCTACAAGGTCGGTCAAGCGGTCACCATTTTCTACGATGCGCAGACGCCGAGTCGTTCGGCCCTCTCGCGCGAGATTCCTCTCCAGCGCGCATACGTGAGGTTTGCCTACGGCGCCCTGTTTTATGGCATCGCCATCTTCTCGATCGTGACCTACATCCGATCGCGCAAGAAGATGCGCGTGCTCGCCTACGCCAAGCATGTCGAGCGCGAGCGCCAGAAAATCCTCGACGAGGAGCGCGCCATGCGTCTGAAAACAAGCGGCGAGGAGCAAGCCTGACGGGCGCTCCTCGCCGATCGATCCAAGGCACAAATCACGGCGCGAAGGTGATGCGTTGGCCGACGGCTTCGTCGGTCAGGATCACTCCTGCGCCAGCATCGTCGCGTCGGTAGACCTCCACACCATTGACAAATGTGCGCACTGGCCAGCCCCTTGTTGTTCTCCCCCTGTAGGGCGACCAGCCGCAGCGCGAGTGCTGCTCTTCATCCGTGATGGTGCGCTCGAGGGCGGGGTCGATCAGGACAAGGTCGGCGGCCAGACCGACAGCGAGGCGCCCGCGATCGGCGACCTCATAGATCCTCGATGGTGCGTGACAGAGCCACTCCACGACCTGCGCTGGTGTACACCAACCCTTGTGCGCGGCGTCCAACATCAACGGCAACATGGTCTGAATGCCCGGCACACCGCTGGGGGCGTGAGGAAATGGCTTGGCCTTCTCTTCGAGCGCGTGTGGTGCGTGATCTGTGGCGACCATATCCACATCACCGCTTCGTAGCGCGTCCCATATGAACGCGCGATCATCCTCGTCGCGCAGCGGAGGGTTCATTTTGACGTGGTTGCCCCACGTTTCGTAGGCGTCTGTGTTGAGGAAGAGGTGGTGAGGGCAAGCCTCGGCGGTGATTCGAGCGCCGGTGTTTTTCGAGGATGCTTCCTCTCGCCCGGCTCGTAGCGCCGAGACCTCTGCGTGGGTGGACATATGCAGGATGTGCAGCCTGCGACCGTAGCGGTTGGCCAGTTTTGCGGCCATTTCGACGCCCAGTCGAGCGGCCTCCGGGTCTCGGATCACCGAATGGATCGCGGGATCGGTGTGGCCTTCGTGCGCGGCGATCCGTGCGAGCAAGCGCTCCTCGCTCTCGGCGTGGACGCTGATCCTGCCTTCATAAGCGGCGAAGATCCTGTCCAAGTCCTCTTCCTTATCGACAAGCAGATCGCCTGTGGACGAGGCCATAAAGATCTTTAATGCGCAAACAGCGTCGCGCGCGTCCAGGCATTCCTGGAGGTTCTCAGGGTTTGCGCCAAAGAACAGGCCGTAGTTGATGCGCGCCTTCTGGCCGATGAGCGCGTATTTTTCCTCCAACCTCGATGGCGTGATCGTGGATGGTTTGGTGTTGGGCATATCGAAGGCGGAGGTGACGCCCCCAGCCGCTGCGGCCCTGGAGCCCGAGTCCCAGTCTTCCTTGTGCGTCAGGCCGGGTTCGCGCATGTGCACGTGCGCGTCGAAGGCGCCCGGAAAGAGCCAGAGTCCGGCGGCGTCGAGCTCGCGCGGAGCGCTGCCTGTGACCGAGCCCAACTCCGCGATCTTGCCATCCTCCACGAGGCAATCTCCCTCCTTTGTGGAGCCGTCCGGCAAGTAGAGTAAAGCGTCGCGGATGATGAAGGTGTCGTTGGTTTTGCTCGCCATTGCTCTCCTCCTGTTTTCGAGCCCCACGGATCGCGCTCACCTTGCGATCACGACCCACTTAAGTCAATTACAGGATCGTGACAAAACGTGCGGCGAGGGGAGCTTCGAGATCTCGCTGCTCGCCGCAGCGAGCGTGGAGAAAGTGAGAAAAAAAGAGGTTATAAACCCACCCCCCTTCGGGACCCTGACGATCCCCCCGCCTCAAGCCATCCTGGCGCACCTCGGCACTCCAATTTCCCTCGAACATTTTCCTGCTGGCGATGAAGTCGCCGTGACCCGCGAGTCTCGAGCCAAACACCGGCCCCACGAGAGGTCGGCGCTTTGCCTGAAACCACGCATGCCCGACACGAAGCGTCAGGCAGGAAGATATTGAAAAAAACGGGTTCGCCGGAGCTCTGTTCGTTAGAGGGTGTTGAAGATATTCGGACCGAGTCTGGAGAAGTCCAAATCAGGGCAGCCAAGGAGAAATGCGCAGGCGATACGTAGTATCGTCGAGCACATTTCGACGCTGGCTGCGTTGATTTTGGCGAGTCAGACGACGTGGAGAATATTTTCAACACCCTCTTAGAAAGAACAGGGTGCTTCCGTGGCACGACCTCGACGCTGGCCTTGGCAAACGAGGAAGGCACTTCGGTTTTCGGCCGCTCGGACGATGCAATTGCTTCACAAAGCAGGTTTTTTTCTTCTGATGGAACGGAAGAGGCAGATGCGCTGGCGATCCGCGCGATCCTGGCACGAAATTTTCAGATCAGTTTCTTGATGAAATGATGTGATTTGGAACGTGTGTGGGTTTTTATCATGCTGAATTTATTGAAAATTTCGTGCCAGGATCGCCGGGCTGTCGCTGGTGGTTCACGCCCCGGAAAATCCACGCTCGAGTATGGCCAAAAACCTTGTATTGCCACCTCTTGCTGGCTTGTATGGCGGGAAAGCGTGAGGCAATCTTTGTTTTTAGTCGTATAACGATGGTAAAAAGTGCTTTGAGGTGGTTTTTGATCGTAATGCGTAAAATGAAGACGTTGAGAGTTCGGGTGGCCTCCCTACAATTAAAACTGTCACGACGGGGACACGGTTCATCCACCCGTCACCACGCTCCAGGGTGGAGCGGTTGAGTTTCAAGAAGAGCAAGCTTTCACAGCAACGCCTTAAATAAGAGAGGGACGTCATGGCCACCAACCCAAACATTACACACTTCCCAACACCTCCACAGGCACTCCCCGAGCAAGGACGTCCACTGGCTCGCAAGCTGGCTACCGTCCTCATGGATGTGCACCGCGTCCCCAAAAACGGCCGCAACGACTTCCACGGTTATGACTACGTTTACGAGTCTGACCTCGTCGACCACATCCGCACCAAGCTCGCCGAGCAAGGCGTGGCCCTCTTCCCCAGCGTTCGCGAACACACCGTGGATGAGCTCCAGGATGCTCGCAATCGCACCGTCTACCTGACCACCGTCACCCTCGATGTCAGCCTCATCGACGGCGAATCCGGTGACATGATGACCACGACCTGGGTCGGTCAGGGCCTCGATAACGGCGATAAGGGCTACTACAAGGCTTACACCGGCGCGATCAAGTACTTCCTCCTCAAGACCTTCCTCATCTCGACCGGGGACGATCCTGAGAATGATGACGCTCCTCGCCCCGTCAACGGCCGCAAACAAGCTCCTGCGCCAACACCCAAGCCAAAGGCCAAGGCCGCTCCAGCAGCGCCTGCGCCTGAGGAGAAGGTCGAGAACGAGAAGAACAAGTGGGAAGAGCGCAGCAAGGAATTCCGCGCGCTGCTCGAAGAGTCCGCTGAACCAGAAGTTTGCGATACCTTCCAGAGCCTCTACGTCGAGCGCATGGGCGCCGAGAAGCTCGAGGATATCGACGCTCAGAAAATCAGCGCCATGTGCCGCAAGCTCCGTGGCATGAACTCCGAGACCCGCAAAAATTACATCGAGGGCGTCATCGAAAACATCGAGGAGTGAGCCCTCCAAAACTCCTCGACCCAGTGACTGAGCGCGCGTGGGTGCGCGCTTTATCACTGGGTCGAGGTTAAAATATCCCAACCCCCCACACCCTCCTTTACGAAGGCCGCTCGGCCCGCGTCGGAGGGTGTGGGGTTTCTTGTCTGTTTAAATAGTTCTCAGAGCTCCGGCCAGAGCTCGGTGGCGGAGCCAACCTCGGCCCCACTGGCCACATAATCAGGCCCATCCGCAGCATAGGTGATGCTCAACAGGATCACCTCTTCCTGTGCGCCAGGTTCAACCTTGCTCGCGATAATCGCCTTCCACGCATGAGCATCGCCATCCTCGCGCCAGAGGCGCGCGACGGTCGGCTTCTCCCATGCGGATAAAAGCGCCTGCACCTCTTCGGGTTGCTCGCCAGGAGCAGTCATCCACGTTCGCGCAGCCCCCCACGGGTCCTTGACCTCTCCACAGCTCGCCACGGTCTTCTCCGCGGGGACCTCGTCTGGTTTTGTCTGCTTGTCCCCACAACCACTCGCCACGAGCAGCGAGAGCGCGACACAGATACATCCGATTCGCTTGAACTTCATGACCCCTCCTTATCGCTCGATGTATCCGATGAACACACGACGTTGCGGGATCGATAGCCCCGCGCCCACGCGCTCCAACCATGACATTGCCGCTCCGACCGTCACATCTCCTGTGGTGGCGAACATGGCAAACGAAGGATTATCGGGCTTTTTTGCTCTCATTCCTGCGGCGAGCGCGGCGAGTCGCTTGTCGAACTCGCCGCCATCAGCGATGCAAAAGCTCATCTCCTTGTCGCATGAATCCTCGTCCTCGAGCACCGCGCTCCCCTGGCTCACGCGAAACCCCGAAGCCTCCTCCAGCGGATAATAACCCAGCACGAGCGGCACCGGCTTCTTTAACCCAGGCAGGCTCCCGAAGATCGGCGCGGCGGTCTCGACCGCGCCGAGCGAGCCGTCCTCTCGCGATGTCACCAGGTAGAGCTTGTAGAAGCCCACGCTCGAGGTGCCAAACACCACGCGCGTCAGATCCTGCCAGGATGCTCTCCTGTCCGCGATCACGTCCACGCTCGCGGCCCCCTCGTCATTCTCCAGGTATTTCTCGAGCCACGCCTTGGTGTGCTTCACCAGCGTGGGAGGAGGCGCGATGCTCGCCCCTTTCTGCGTGGTGTCCAGCTCCGCGAGCTCGCGCTGGATATCGATGCTGCCATATGGCGTGATCATCTTGTCCCGCGTGAGCAAGATCGGGAGCGATGGCAACCTCGAGTGCTCGCTCCACGGCTTCGCGCTCGCGGCCTCGGGTAACGCCCCGGATGATGCCATGTTTAACAACGCCGTGGAGAACGCCTCGTTTGGCGTCCAGCTCACCGTCCAGTTGTCGCACCCGCCCACGTCCGAGCGCTCGAACTTCACCGGATAACGCACGCTCAGGTTCTTGTAGGAGAGCTCGACCTCTGCGGCCCAGCCCCCACCTGGCAACGCGTCGAGCGCCAACACGCCCTCGAACGTCGCGCCTCTCTTTGCCAGCGCGCCAAGACCTGGCGTCATCTGACCATCGAACGCCGCGCGCGCGGCAATCATCGGGCTCGCGGCGAGCTCCTCGGCCTGTGCCGAGGTCGCGAGCATGCATAGCGACAGGATCGCGACGCTCGCGCTCCCCGCTGTTCGTACAAATCTATTCGACATGGAGTCCTCTCGGTCTGTCCAAACCTGTCCCGTCAGCTTTAACGACACGCTCGTCGATTCTGGATCGATTTCTGCGAAATCATTGGAAAATGGCCTCCAAAAAAGCAGAGGGGTGCGGCGAGGAGCCGTGATCGAAATCACTCCTCGCCGCACCCCTCTCGAGTCTCGAGCGCAGACCGAACGTGTCTATTCATCCGACACTTCGAGTCAGCGGAGCTTCGAAGGCTCGGCAACATGAGGTCGATCGATCACCTGCGAGGATCGATACAGACCTCGTCGCTGCCGCAATCCGAGAAGAAGTCGAGCACGTCGAAGAAGTCGGCGTTGCACGGGTAGTTCTGCACTTCGCGGTAACAGTTCTCGTACGAGATCGAGTCGATCTGACCATCAGAGCATTCATCCGATGGCCAGAGATCGTAGAAGAACGACTCCGTATCCGAGATGCACTCGCTGTAGTTCTCGAAGTCGCGCCCTTCGCCGATCTCACCGCATTGCTCGATGCGATTGCAGTATTGCGTCGAGATCCCCTCCACGCGTCGTTCACGGCTCGGCTCGAAGGCGCCATCGTCACGCCCTGTCGCGACAGGGCCACAGCCCACCGCTGACACGCTCGTCGCGACCACGAGGCCAAGCATCCACACACCCATCATCTTCTTCATCGGAGTACCCCATTTTCAGTCTATCGAGTGGCGCGCCCGAGCGCGCCGAGGTGATGCTGATTATGCTTACCAGACAGTCCGAGAGCAAGTTGGCATCTTTCACGCTGTCAATCAGGGCTCGAGCATGTTGCTGCTCGGCCCCTCGCGGTACCTGATGTTTTCAAAGGATGTCGTGAGTTTGGCCTCGGTCTTTAGCTCGTCGAGCAAGTTCGTGTAAGCGTTGCGAATCCCCTTGGCTTCGAGCTGCTTTCGGATCTGCCCCTTGACCTCTTCGAAGGGCACCGTGCGCGCGTCCTTTTTCCCCTCGACCTTGATGATATGCCACCCGAAGCGCGTCTTCACCGGCTCGCTGACCTCTCCGATCTGCATCGCGAAGGCCGCCTCCGAGAAGGGCTGGACCATGCGCTTTGCCGGGAAGTAACCGAGGTCTCCTCCCTTTGGTCCTGTGGGCCCCTCCGAGTGTTGCTTGGCGAGCTCGGCGAAGTCCGCGCCCGGCTGCCTGGCGAGCTTCATGACCTCCTCGGCGCGTTTGCGCGCCGCCTCGATCTCGTCTGGCGAGGCGCTCTCATCGAGCTTGAAGAGGATATGCCTCGCGCTCACTTGCTCCGGTTGCTCGTAAGCAGCGGCGTTTTCATCGTAGCGCCTGGCGACATCATCATCGCTTACCTCGAGGCCAAAGCGTTTCTTCAACAAGAGCCGGAAGCCGATCTGCTGGCGAACCTCCTCGCGAAGCTCCTCCATGGTCATCTTGCCATCGCTCGTGATCATCTCGAAGACCTTCGGCGAGGACTCGCGCATCTGCTCGAGCTCTGCGTCGACCAACTCCTTTGGCACCTCGATGCCGTCGGCCTGCACCTCTCGTTCCAACAGGGTCCTGTCCACCAGCTGCTCCACGAGCTTCTGCGCGTAGAGTGTGGAGTACTCGGCGGGAATCCTCCCCCCGGTGATCTTTTGCATCTTGTAGGCTTCGCGGTTGAATTGCCCCGCAGAGATCTCCTCTCCATCGACGCTCGCCACGGGACCGACCGCCCAGAACAAAAGCTCTGTCGAGGTGTCCCCGCGCGTCAGCACGCCATCGGGTGTCACCTTGAACAGATCTGTGGGCTTCTCGTTGTTGGTCAGCGGCGCGGGCTCCTGCTTGGCCTTCTTGTTGCTCGCGCACGCTGGGAACGCGCAAATGGCCAGGATCAGGATCAGGGTCAGTGGACGGGACATGCCGAATACCTCGGGCTTTGTTGGGAGCTGATGCGATCTCGCGTCGCTCATGGGAGACGCGGTTGTGATTCGGGGTAGCGGCGCGGTTGCGTCGAGGGCGCCTTCTTCTTGTCATGATAACGAATGTTCCGCGTTAAAAACTCGATGTCATGCTCGCTCTTTGCTCGCCGCAGAAACACATTCTGAGCCTGCGCGATTTTCTTGTCCAACAGCGCTCGCTCGATCTCCTCGCGCACCTCTTCAAATGGGATAAGCCGCGCGGGCGTCTTGTCCTCGACCTTGATGATATGCCACCCGAAGCGCGTCCTGACAGGTTCGCTTATGTCGCCAACCTGCATCGCGAAGGCTGCATCCGCGAACGGTCGCACCATGCGCCTTGCCGGGAACGTCCCCAGATCACCACCCCGGGACGCCGAGGGCCCCTCCGAGTATTGCCTGGCGAGCTCGGCGAAGTCCGCGCCCGGCTGCCTGGCGAGCTTCATGACCGACTCCGCCTCCTCGCGCTTTTTCTCGATCTCTTCGGGGCCTGGCCGGCTGCTGCTAAATTTGAACAGGATGTGCCGCGCCTTGACCTCCGCCTGCTTGTCATAGCGGCGTTTGTAACGCTTGTAGTGATCCTCGGCCTCTTGCTCGGTGACGCGAACCTCGTAGACCTCGATCAGGTATTGCCGGTGATGCAGTTGCCGACGGACAAGGTCGCGGTAGCTCTTCGCGTCGAGCCCCACCGATTCGAAATAGGCGTCGATCTCTTCCTGGGTCTCGAACTTCGACAGGAGCCTCTCGAGCTCCTCGTCGACCGCCTCCTCGGTGACAATGATCCCGGTGTCTTCGGCCGCCCTGTCGAGCAGATAGCTCGAGACCAGACGATCGAGGACGATCTTGGCGTAGGTCCTGTGCAAATGTCTGGCGATGTTTTGGCGAGCGTGCTGGCGCGCGACCTCGTTGAAGGCGCGCGCCGGGATCAACTTGTCATCCACGCGGATCACGCTCCCCACCGCCCAAAAGGGGAGCTGGATGCGCTCGTCGCCGTCGACCCATTCTCCGCTCTCGGTGATTTCGAACGTCTCGACGTTCCAGTCCTCTTCGCTCGTCAGGCGAACAGGCTCTTCCACCTTCTCTCGATTCGCGCACGCGGTCATCAAAGTCGCGAGAGACAAGGCGATCATCAGGTAACGGTAAGGCATGCCAGTGCTTTCAGTGGTGGTATGCGAGGCGTAGATCGCGATCTACGCCTCGCCTCGAGCTGGCTCACTCTTCGACGTCAAACGGCGGCTCCAGGCGAACCTTCCCTTTCTTTTTACCACCTTGTGGTTCTTTTGGCTCCTGCGCTCGCGCCGGTTTTGTCTCTTCTGTCTGAGACTTCTCCTGCGGCGAGGAGGCGTTCGCCGATGCGTCGCTCGCCTCAGTATCCGAGGGAGGATCATCGCGTGAGACAGCCTCGTGCTCGGCGGTTTGCTTGCGCGCTTCCTTGAACGGGAGCCTCTTCTTGACGCCTGTTAACGGTCGGTCGCCAAAACCACTCCCGCCATCGCCTGACGAGGATGTACGACCTTGCCCTGTGACAGGCGCGCTGCCTCCGAGCGCTCCGGGAGGCGGCGTCTTGAGCGCTACTGGCGCCGATTGCATCAACTTCTCGATCGAACGCAACGTGTCCGCGCTCTGGCGGTTCGAGTTGGCCTGCGCATCCGCCAACTTCTCGATCGCACCGAACGCCCCCTCGAACATCAATGTCTGGCGTTGGAGCAGCGCTTCGACCTGATCGGAGTGATTGCCATTGTTGCCGTTGTTCGCGCCCATCGCAGCGATCGCAGCAGTGAGCTGCTCGATCACCTGCGGGCTCAAACCTGCGCTCTGCTGATTCTCATTGGCCTTCGAGGCCACCCCTTCGGTTTGCAGCTGCGCGACCGCGGTGGTGATCGCGTCGCGAATCCCTTCGAGCGGTGTGTTGAGCTGACTGTTGCCCTGGAAGACGCCCTGGAGCTCCTCGACGCGCTGGACCAGAGAGCTGATCGGGCCTGCGACGCGGCTGACAGGATCGTTATCTCCGCCACCCATCATCTTGCGGCGACGGTACTCCTTCTTGATCGACTCCCAGCGTTCCTTCTCCTCGGCGGTCAACCTGCCACGGATCTCCTTGAGCTTGAGCAGGTTTTGCTCCGCTTCCGTCGTCAGCGTCTGTGATTCGCCCAGGTAGTGATCGTCGATCAGCGCCTCGAGCTCCTGGTCGTTCATGGCCGAGACGACCTTCTCGGCCAACTTGGTCATGTTACGGTAAGACCCCTGGAGCTTGAACGGCGGCTCGGTCCGGTAGGCATCGTCCTGCGATGCCGACTCGATGTACGCCTGGTTGACCTGCAACAAGACGTCCTGGCAGACGAACAGCTTCTTCAAGACGGTCACGATCTCGTTCGCCTCGACCGCAGAGTAGCTATACTTCATGTCCGTCAGCGCGATGTCCTCGCCCTGCGCCATGCGGATAAAGAGGTGGATGTCCTCCTTCTCCCTGTTCGACAACGGCGCGAGCACCGGGTTCGAGGTCAGCGCGTTCTCGATATAACTGAGCGCGAAGGCATCCTGCGAACCCTCCAGAATATCACCCAGGTTGTAGGTGTCCGCGCGGTTGGCGAGCATGTCCGGGATCTGGAATCGCTCGCCGGTCTCGGTGTAGGGGTTCCCCGCCATGACCACCGAGAAGCGCTTTCCGCGAAGGTCATACGTCTTCGTCTGACCATCCCAGACGCCCTCGATGCGGCGCGTGGCATCACACAATGAGATGAACTTCTGCAACAGCTCCGGGTTACAGTGCTGGATGTCATCCAGGTAGAGCATCACGTTGTTGCCCATGCGCAGCGAGAGGTTGATCTTCTCGACCTCTTGCCTTGCCGTGGCGTTTGGCGCCTCGCTCGGATCGAGCGAGACCACGTGGTGCCCGATCGCCGGGCCGTTGATCTTCATGAACGTCAGCCCGAGGCGGTTGGCGACGTACTCCATCAACGTCGTCTTACCGTAACCGGGCGGCGAGATAAGCAGCAGCAAGCCTTGCCTGTCCGAGCGCCCCGATTCGCCCACCGAGCCCATCTGCTTGGCGAGGTTGTCACCGATAAGCGGCAGATACACCTCGTCGATCAGGCGGTTACGCACGAACGTCGAGAGCACGCGCGGCTTGAGCTCGTCCAGGCGCAACCTCTTGCGCACGCGGTCGAGCACCGTGTGCGAGAGCTTGCGGTAGGCGCGATACTCCGGCGCGCGCTCGTGGATGTAGCGATCCAACCTCGAGAGGAACTCGTCCAACCTGAGCGTGAGCACCTGCGAGACGATCCTCGGGTGTTGCCCGAGCAGCTCCTTGACCTGTGTTTCGGTCTTTGCCGAGGAGATCTCGCGCTCGATCTGACCATTCGTGATCAAATACGCGATCGTCTCGTCCATCAGGTAGGCGACAGGTGATTCATCCTCGCGGCGTTGCTCGGTGTATGCGGCGAGCCAACTGCTGGCGAGCTCCCAGCTCGCCTCGAGTTCGCCGGTCAGGGTCTCCAGGTCATCCTCGAAGTCCTTGCGCGAGTTGCTCAGATCGAGATGATCGAAGAACTTTCGGGCGAGCTGCTCCGCCTCGGCGTTGAGGATAAAGTGAGGGTGCTCGCCAGCGGCGAGCTCTTCGATAAGGTAATCCGCCGCCTCGACGCGAACGCGACCCGAGAAGATATCCTCGATGCCGTGCTCCTCGCAAAAACCACCGAGTTCTTTGGCGACCTCGGCGCGAAGCTCTGCCACCGCCGATGCCGAAGAGAACGTCTTGCGAAGGCGTCCAAACGATTGCGCGCGGCGCACGAGCAGCTTGCGCCGACGTTGCGCCGGTGACTCCTTGGCCTTGCGGCGCTGCTCGAGCGTCATCGTGGTGGTCTTCTCGACCTCTGCATCCTCTGGTTCTGTAGCCCAGTAGAGCGTCGCCAGCGCGCGCGCCTTCGAGCCAAAGCGGAGCAAGCCCGCGGTTGTGTAGAGCCCGAGCAACGCGGTCAAAATCTGCGTCGTGTCGGTGTCGTGCACGCCGCGCTCGTAGCCCTCGTCGTAGCGTTCCTCGATGTACTTGCGCACGACCTGCAACAACTCGTCGTCGTTGACCGAGAGATCGAAGAGGTCCGAGATCGTGTAACCCTTGGCCTTGGTGCGTGCATCCTCGAGGATGCACGCTGCCAGGTATTCGCCACGATACACATCGCGTGTCTCCGAGATCAGCTGCTGATCCCAGAGGTAGCGCGTCTCCAGGAACTCTTCGTCCTCGACTTGCTCGTAGAAGTCGGTGCCGGTGATGTGGAGGCGAACCTCGTTGTCACGCGGCACCATCGTCAGCTCGAGTGACTGCGTGTTGATGCTGAAACGGTGCTTGCCGAGCTTGATGACGGCGTCGCCACCCTCGAACAGGTCGAGCTTGTCACGCAGCGTGCGGATCGATTGATCGCGCGTGGCCTTGAGCTGGTTCTCGAGGTCATCGGCCTTGACCGGTTCCTTGAGATCGCGGAGCTGCTCGGCCATCTCGCGGATCTTGATGACCATGGCGTCAGCGGCGAAGTAGGCGTTAAGCGCCTCGACATCCTCCATCTTGCGCGCGCGGCGCTGGATGCCCGCCAGGATCTTCTCGGCCGCCTGGTTGATCGTCGATGCCTTGCGTTGGCGAGCCTCGATCAGCTGCTGCTTGCGCGTCTCGAAGACCTCGTAGATCTCCTCGCGCTTCTCGGTCAGTTGCGCCAGGAACATGTCGAACTCGCTAAAGCGGCTCTCCATCTCTTGCAACTGGACCATCATCCGCTCGAGCTGCTCGTCGCATCGCTCCGGCGTCTCGGCCATGGAGATGGCGCTCGTGACCGATTGCCCGAGCAGCTGGAATTGCACGGCGAATTCGGCGCGACCCTCGGTCTCGAGGAGCGCGCGGTTCTTGGCGTCGAGCATCGCGCGAGCGCGGTTCTGTTGACCCAGAACCTCGGCGATGTTTTCGAGGATCTGCGTGCGCGCGGTGGGGTCCTCGATCTTGAGGCCGCTGATCACCTCGGTCAAGAGGTTGAGCCCCTCGCCGATGGAGTCGAGCTCCTCCTTGATCTTTGTGGCCTCGACGGTGGTCTCGATCTCCTCGATCCCCTTGATGACGCCGTCGATTTTTTCGCGATAGGTCGTGAGCGAGCCCTCGCCGAGCAGGAAGCTGACGGTCGCCTTGGAGAGCTTGTCGTAGTGATCGATGACCTCTTGCTCGAGCTCGTCGATGCGCTCGACCTGCATGTACTTCATCTCGCGCAGCGTGATCAGGCGACCTCGCTGGCTCCTCAAGCCATCCAGGCCATCGACGAAGCGGCCGATCTCACGCCAGTTCGCGTAGCGAATATCTGCGAAGAGGCGAGACTGCTCGCGCTCCGCTTCACGGAGCGCCTCGCGCGCGTTCTGGCGCATCGCGCGGACTTTCTCGAACTCTTCGATGATCAGCGTCGCGGTCTTGATGACCTCGCGCAGAGGCTCGCGCATGTCGCCAGCTTCCGACTCGCCGATCCAGTAATAGGCGTCGATCATGCGCTCGGCGGCGGAGATGATCGA
>Ga0208061_100096_pt1 | contig 29931 bp, 22 predicted proteins | sample DeeseametaMP0555_FD_184209 | JGI IMG/M metagenome (GOLD analysis project Ga0208061, IMG submission 184209) | Marine microbial communities from the Deep Atlantic Ocean - MP0555 (SPAdes) | ecosystem: Environmental > Aquatic > Marine > Oceanic | place: South Atlantic Ocean | collected 2011-01-23 | reverse complement strand
CGAGGCTAGCCTCGAGCCACTGGCTGCTGGTGATGGAAAGCCCCAAAAGCTCGCCAGGGATGCCGTGCGCGTGGTCGGTTCCACGTCGAAGAGCGCGCGAGGGTTCGCGATGCTTTTTCTGGGTGAGTTGCCTGCGGGGAGCTACGAGGTGCGCCTGAGCGGCGTGGCGAGCCAGGGCGACGTCATGATCCTCGGGGAGGAGGGAGAGGCCACCTCGCGCGTGTCGTTCACGCTGGCCGATCAGGGTGACAAGCCAAAGACAGTGACAACCTTGACGCTCCCCTGAAAGCAGCGCTTATCGAACCTCTTGGCGCAGGCGCTCCATCATCTGTACGGGGCCGCGCTCGCGGACCTTGCGCTCGAGCCATCCAGGCACCGAGATATCGGGCACGATGTGCACGTCGTAGGTCACGAGCGTGCGCGATGGGTCCTTGTCGTAAGGCGCGATCTTCCACGAGCCACGGTAGTGCTTGTAGTCCCCCTCGAGCAGGTCCCAGGAGCGCGAGTAAGAGCGTCCGTTCTCGCGGTGTTTGGCGCGAGAGCGTGAGCGCAAGTCATCGTAGGGGAATGGCATATCGTAGACGATTTCACACACATGGTAGTCACCACGGCGCGAGATGAGCTTCGCCGAGACCACGCGGTCAAAGGTCTGCTCGTAGCGGTCACAATCGGCGATCACGGCCCAGATGCGCTCCGGTGAAGCGTCGATAAGCGCCTGGGCCTTCAGGCCCGCGTCGCTCGAGCCTCTGATGGTCGTCGCGTTGACGATCACATCTCCAGCTTCCAGGCGTTGGGTGCGGTGCGCGTCCGCGCTCCGCGAGGTCAACCCGAGGGCGAGGCAAAACGAAAAGCAAATGGCAACTTTCGAGCGGTGATTCGACAACGTGGGGAGTGACATCGGGGTATCTCCTTTGTGTGCCGCGCACCTCACGGTGGGCAGCAGTCGGTGCAAATATGGACCGCCGTGCGCGGTCACCATGTTCAACACCGACCGCCATAAGAAGTGTCACTCTTTTCTGCCGGAAGGCCCGAAAACTGCGAAAGAAAAGGAGCGGGGAGGTTCTGGAACAACTGTTCCAGAACCTCCCCGCTCCTTTTCTTTGTTCAATCAAAGCTAAATCAAAGGTTTGATTAAAGAAGTGAGCGCTAAATCAAAGCGAGCGAACCCCAAGCCCTCCGGATTTAATACCACTACTCATCGTACCGATTGATCACGAAGCAGATATCGTGCATCGTAAGATCTCAGATAAGATAGATTGGAAGATATGGTGTTAAGCTGTGGATTCACTAACCAGAGTCTCGGTGTTGGTCGTCGAAGACGAACCCGGGGATCAACATGTCATCAAGCGTATGCTCGGGAGGCTGGGGATATCCAGGCTCTCTATTGTCTCGACGATCGAAGAGGCAAAGGCGCTGGTGCGCGAGGAGCTCTTCGATTGCGCGTTGCTCGACTGGAACCTGCCTGATGGGCTCGGGCGCGACTTCCTGGCGAGCGCTTCGAGCCGCCTGCCAGTCATCCTCCTGACAGGCACCGAACAGGAGATCTCTCCGCTCGAAGCGTTCTCGCTCGGTTCTCACGATTACATCAACAAGAACGAGCTCACCCTCCACCTGCTCGAGAGGACGATCGAGCACGCCCTCATCCGTCAACAACGCAGCAGGGTAAAGGCGGGGCTCGTCGACGCCGAGAGGCTCCGTCTGGTCGGTCGCATCGCATCGGGCGTGGCGCACGAGGTCAACAACCCGCTCGCCTGGCTGACCTCCAACATGGACTTCCTGACCTCCATACTCGGCACCAACCGGCTGTCGGCGCGGACCGATAACCGGCTCGTGCTGACAGCCGAGCAGGCAAACGAAACGAGAGAGCTGCTCGAGGAGTGCAGGCAAGCCATGGTGCGTATCCAGAACACCTCGAAGACCCTCCTCGACTTTGCCGAGCTCAAGGATGAAAGGAGCGAGACCCTGGAGCTCAACGCGGTCGTCGCGCTCGCGCTCGAGGTGAGCAGCCCACAGCTCGCCGATACAATCCCGGTGTCAGTGAACATGGCGCCAGAATTGCTCCTGTTCGAGGGAAACGAGGGGTTGATCACGCAATCACTGACGGCTGTCCTGCTCAACGCGGGTCAGGCGATCAGACGCGCTGACAAAGAGCCTGGTCATCAAATCACGGTGTCGACGCACGCCGAGGACGGGTTCGTGAGGGTGAGGATCAAGGATACGGGCGATGGCATCGATCCCTCCATGAGGGAACATGCATTCCAACCCTTTGTCACCAGCGCTCCGGACAAGTCAGGGATGGGCCTCGCGTTTGTCGCCAGAGCCATCGCCTTGCACGATGGAGACGTGTGCTTCCTCGATGAGGAGCATGGCGCATGTATTCAGTTCTCCTTTGCTCAGGTCCTCGATGGCGCTCCACGAGAGTTCACGAGTGAGTTTGCCGACACCGTGGAGGTCGATCCTGAGCCTGAGCCCGAGCTTCGCATCCTGGTTATCGATAGCAGACCCCACATGACCAAGCTCTTCTTGCTGCTCGCGGGAGCGCATTGTGAGTTTGTTCGTGTGGACAGCCTCGAAGAGAGCATAAGGACGCTCGAAAAAGACACCTACTTCGATGGCGTCTTTGTCAATGTGTCCAGCGCAGAGTTTCGCGTGGGTGGGATGGCCTGGTATCAAAAGCTCGCGATGCTCATGCCAGGCGTGGCACAACGCGTCGTCATCTGCTCTGTGGGAGATCGCTCCAGGTATATGGATGACTTCCTGGTGATGTCCAGGGCGATGCTGTTCAAGGGACCCTTCGACTTCGAAGGGCTCGACCCCATCATCTGGCACTGGAAGAAGCTCTCGCGTTAGTGCGCTGCTCCAGGCTCGCCATTCTGCCTCCGGCCCGACGTGCTTTGACCTTGCTTGTTGTGGCGAGGCAGATCATCTAACGGAGAATCTTTGAGGAAAGACGGTTTATGTGACGGGGCAATTCGAGCCGGGAGAGCAAGAAGTCGTGCGGATCAGTGCCAAGGCTCTGGGCGCGCTGGTGAGCCACAATGAAACCCTGTTCATCTTCCCCGAATTGCCTACGCCATCGACAGCAGGTGTTTTCGCTGATGCCTCGCTCGCGAGTGATCCGTGAAACGATCTGTAAAGCAGACCGTTTCACAGACCGGATAGAAGCGCGTCAGTCGATGGCAAAGAAAACGCGTGAGAAAAAACGAGGCGATTCACAACGCCTCCAGCGCAGAGGTTTACTCTTCTCTTCGAGCACGCCATTGCATTCTCCCTTCACGTTCATCCCTTCGACGTTTCCTTGGATCACATCGAGCATGGATAAAACAACCTGAGCGCTCAACATTCCATGTGGGCGAACGGCCACTCTATCCGGTCTCGTCCCATGCTTTTTCTGGATGGATGTCAGGAGATACTCGATGGTTTCGCCCAACCTGTGGGGAGCGTATCCGCTCAAAACCTCACTGTGTCCTTCGAAATCCACGCTCGTGGTTACACCTGCTCCTGTTTCAAACTTCGAGCGGTGGTTATCGATTTGACCTAAAATCGTAACGGTTTCATCAGAAGAATTTATGTACGGCTTCAAGCACGCTGTCGCATCGAAGCGCTCTTGTTGACTGCAGGACTTCGGATCGTAGCGAAGAAAATGCTCATCGCTCGGGGCGCCGAACATGGTTGTCGAGAGCTTGCCTGAAAGCTCGAAGTAAATGGCATCGGGCTCGAGATGGATAACAACCTCGCCCCCCGACGCCTCGTAATGCTCTAGCAAACCAACCTCGGCTTTCGGGATTTCGAGGGCGGCGATGTACCACTGCGACATCTCGTACTCGAACGAGGGCGCGCGCGCGACCGCCAGATTAATGTGATCTATTTGGTCGTCGCTCCTGCGCTGACGTAGGAAGGTTTGCACCCTCTGTACGCGACTCCATGGCGTGTGGTGAGAGGGGGAGATCGCTGTTTTTATTGGCTTTGTGCCTGCTGTATCGGAACCCCTGAAGTGCCTTTTGACATGGGTATCGATGATGTCCTGCGTAGATCGGTGGTCATTTTCCGCCACGCGCGCGCCATTGATCGTCGTCTCGGACGGGGTAAGCTGAACGACAACGTCATGAGCACCTACAGCCCCGGTACGCGAGGGACCAAAGTAGAGCGGCACGACGTGCTTGGTTTCGAGTAAGGGTTCGCCGAGAGCGAGCCTGTGCCGATAGATGTCCTCCTCCTTGTCAAACGTATTGAAGTCGAGCGCTGCTTTGGAGACCAAGCCACCACGCAGGTTTATGGTTATCTTGAGGAGCTCTCCCTTTTTCGCGACAGGAGCGCGCACGTCCCTGTAGACACTGATCATCGCTTCATCGGCTTCCTGTATGATGCGATCTGGAGCAACCCAGCCCTCGTCTATTTCGAGCACGGAAGGGAGTTTCTCCAGCTCGATCGGTGGATGGAAAGAGATCAGCGCGTCGAACGGTTTGCCAGATTTATCAAACCGCGCGAGTTCGATGCTGTAAGGCCCTTGCTTACGGCTCGCGTAACTACATGACCCAACAAGCTTTTCTGTTGTTTTAGGTATAAATGAGCCCCCATCGAGGCAGTTTGCATCACCTGCGCCTTGGCGCAGCTCGTTCTCGAGCACCTCAGGGGTCTCGAAAAACTCCTGCCATGAGACAAAAGACGAACCTTCTGGTGCAGGATTTTTCGAGAGGGGAACCGTCTTTTGCGATGGCTTACAAGAACCGAACAGCACCAAGCTTACAAAAACAACCCCGATCAACCTCATGACGTCGTATCTCAAATGCATTGCCTTTTACCTTCAGTGTTTATGTAACTTTTGCACACATAGTTTCGAGCAGATACTCCGCAGTTTGTCAATATGAGCGAGTCCAAAGCAAGCAATCCTCGGGACACTTTTGATTCGAGGCAGCTCGAACTCGCATTCGACCATTGTAGTTTGAAGTCGCCGCTGTTTCTCTTCGGCAGGTTGCCTTATCCTCCATCCACACCCCGAACACTCGAGACTTGTGCCTCGATGATGATGGCCTGAGCGGAGGTTTTGATGGCGCACGTAGCGCGAGGACATGATTTCTCAGCGGATGAGCTCGAGCTCGCGGTGACCACGTGGACGGTGTGGCCGCGCGCCGAGCAACCGCGCGTATTCCAGCCCCACGAGGCGATCGAGCGCGCGTTGCGTGGCAGGAAAGATCCGCACGGCTACCCATCGCTTCGCGTCGACACGTCTATGATCGTCGATGGGTGGAGGCGAACAGACAACCTCCTCACGCGCGAGGAGGCGGCCTTCTGGTTCTCGATCCTCGTGACCGATGGATACTCGCGAGGTCAGGTATCGATCATCACCCCCTTGTGGGTGCGTCGGCGCAGCGGCCGCTACAAGGCAGACACGCCAGCGCGCGATTTCATCGAGGCGCTCGAGAAGAGCTGCTTTATCCGCGTGATGAACAGCTGGTCGTATGGCTCTGGTTGGATCGGACCGCTCGGCGTCTTGCTGAGGTTGCTGCGAGATCTTGTTCCTTACGAGGACGCGCTCGAGTTTGTCCTCGCGCACGCGCCGCGTTGGTACATCGGGCAGTGGGTCGAATCACTCGGCCCCCCTCGAGACGCCGAGGAGCGCGAGGCCGCGCTCGCGCGCGTGGAACCTGTCTGGAGCTGGCTCTTCGATGGAGGCGCGCGCGTGGAGCGCGACACCGCCACGTTCTTCTCGATGATCCCTTGCTCCGCGGGTATCGAAGCCGCCTTGAAGCCCTTCGTCGAGGGGGAGCGCCCCTGGACCACGGACGCCATCGAGATCGCGCTCCACCTCGATGACCCCGCAGTGATTTTGCAATCTTTGCAAGGTGTCGCGCGCGAGAAGGATCGCGCGATGACGCGCTCCCAGATCACTCGGTTCATCGCGCGCGTCGACCCGGACCTCGAGCACCTCGATACGTTGCTCGACCTCGCGCTCCCGTGCAGAGACCTCGACGAGTTCGAAGAAACGCTCCAGGGGATCCTCTCGATCCGCGCGCCGGAGGTGGTCGAGCGTCTCTATAACGTGCTCGAAAACCCAAACCACGAAGCGCTGTTCGACGCCTACCTCTCGAGCGATGATCCTGCGATCCTCGAAGGGCTGCTGCGCCTGTGCAAGTCGAGGAGCAAGAAGCAAATCTGGGCGCTCGAGCGCCTGCGAGCCTGCGCACGCGAGCACCCCGTGTCGGTTCAGACCATGCGCGACCTGGCCTCCTCGCATGATGAAAGGGTGCAAAAATTGATCGCGCGCGCCTTCGGTGAACCTGACGCGGGCGATGCCAAAGAGTCTCCACCGGCGAGCAACGGCGGTGAAAGTGTCATCCCATCGGACGAGCTGCCAGGCTGGGCGACGCGTCTCGCGAAGGTCAAATGGCCTGACACCATCGATGAGGCGAAGGGGGATCTGGATTGGCTCGGTGTGGGGATGCTCCCGGCGCTTCACCTCGATGATGAAGATGGCCGAGCGCTCCCTCGAGACGTCCTCGAGGGCATGTTCGCGACGGCTTACCGTATCTGGGCGCAGAAGTATTGCTCGAATCAAAAACAGCTCGAAGGTGACCTCACCGCCCTCTTCTCGTCCACGCGACAAGGGAGCGCGCGCCACCTGCTGTTGGAGCTGCTTCGCGTCTGGGGGCCATCGCGAGAGCTCGACCACGGGCGCTGGATCTTGCGGCTCGCGGGCAAATTCGGTGACGGCGCCATCGCCGAGGCGCTCGAAGACTACGTCCGCGCTCGCCGCTCCAACAAGGAGCTCCACGCAGACCTCGCCATGTTGAAGCTCGCCATCAAGCAGCTGCTGGCGCTTGACCTCCCCGAAGGCCGGTACGCGCTCCGCAAGATATCTCGCGAGCACCCCAACGAGATGATGCGCTCCATCGCCGCCCGCGCGATCCTCGATTACTGCTCCGAGCACGACCTGAGCGAGGATGACTACATCGAGATCTCCGTCCCTGACTTTGGCCTCGGCACAAACGGTCGGATGCGCTTCGATCTCGGCTCACGTCAGCTCGACCTCGTCATGCGAGGTCGCGACGCGCTCGTCTTCGAGGATATCGAAAGCGAGAAGATTTATAAGCGCTTCCCCACCAGGAAAAAAAGCGATGATCCCGACCGCCACGCCGCCGCGAAGTCGACATACAAACGCATCCGAGCGCCGCTGCTCGGGCTGTTCGAAGAGCAGGGCGCCTGGTTCGAGCGCGCGATGATGCTCGGGCGCACCTGGGACGCGGAGCGCTGGCAGGTGCGCATCCTCTCACACCCCATCCTCGGTCACTTCGCCAGGCGCCTCGTCTGGGCTGTGTTCGAAGATGGAGCGCGCGTCGAGCTGGTCCTCCCTGACGCCGAAGGCACGCTGATGGATGTCGCCATGGACAACGTCACGCTCACCCCCGCACAGCAGCTCACGCTCGTCCACCCCTCCACGCTCTCAGACCAGGAGCGCCGCGCCTGGCTCATCCAGCTCGCCGAGTTCGAGCTCCTCCAACCCTTCGACCAGATCGACCGCGCGCTCTATTGCAAGGATAATATGCAGGAGCAGGTCGAGAGGTTTGGCGGCGAGCTGGATCAACAAATCCTGATCGATGCCTGCGAGCGAGGCTGGGAGCCTTACTTCTCAGGAAGAAAGATGTTCCGCTTGCTTTACAAGGCGCCAGGGGATGCGTTCTGGATCTGCCTGGGGCTCGAGGGAGATTACCCACGCGGAGATGAGGACAGGTTGCGCCCTTCGAAAGGGGCGTGCCGGGTCACGAGCGTCGTCTCGAGGGAATCCTACGACAAGGTAGATGTCGTCCTGTTCCACTCTTACGACAAGGAGGTCGACCCGGCCCACCTCGACAAGGTCTCGGAGCGCGCCTGGTCCGAAGCCACCCGCCTCATCCTCCTCGCTAACGGTAACCTTTGATATTTGGAGTATCGCTCGGGCGCTTCGCGCCCTTCACTCACGCTGGTCTTCGGTCGTTGAAAGAAAGCCATACGCAGCGGCGCACCGAGCGGCTGCCATTCTCGCACCGAGCGTGAGCAACAACCGCCTCGATCTGTGTCCTCAATATCCGGGTATCGGCGCGCGCCGGACCCACTCGTCCTCGGTCGCGCACGCGAGCATGAGGTGTGCGACATCGCCTCGAGAGATCTTCGGGCTCGGGACGCGGTCAGGAAACACGCGGTATGTTCCAGTTGCCGGGCCTGGGATGATGCGAGGTGGTCTGACGAGCACCCACTCCAAGTCAGTCGCGGTGATGATCTCGTACTCTCGCTCCTTGGCCAGCGCGACATGCTTTGCCATGAGCCCGAGTAAGAAGCGAACAAAGCGACGACCCATCGTCACGTGGTCGTCGGGTGTCAGCACACCGGCACCCGAAATCGCAACCAGCCGCGTGACACCGTGCTCCTTCATCGCTGCGGTGATGTTCGCCATCGCCGTCCCAAAGATCTTTACTTGCTCCGGGGTGTTCGAGCGCGCGCCGAGAGCGCTGAGCACCGCATCTGCGCCTTCGATAGCGCGCGCGACCGCGGCCGCGTCGTCGAGTTGCCCCTCGACCACAGAGAGCTCGTCGCGCCGAACCAGGTTGGCAGGGTCGCGCACGAACGCTGTGACGTCGTGCCCGAGATCAAGGGCCAATGGGATGAGATGACTCCCAACATTTCCCGTACATCCGAAGATGGTGAGCTTCATGGCGTACCTCGCATGAAAGAATCAGAGATCGCTGGCTGGAGGTGTGCCGACACACCTCTTCTGGAGCGGAACACTCGATAAACTGCACGCGCTGACTGGTCTGAAGCACGTGAATCGTTGTCGGAGGAAGGCTCTCGATCGCACCCTGGCCAGCGTTGCAGGTTCGTTCCCTTCACGATCGCGCAGTGGGCGAGACCATGACCACACAGGTGACGAGCTCGGGCCGTGCGCCACAAAAACGACGCGGGTGGCTTGCTTGGGCTCGTTATCGATGATGCTCCGTGGCAGCGCCATTAATTTCCTTCTGGTCAGAAACTAATGGCACTGTATATAGTTCTATCCATGTTGGTCAAGACCGAGTCTCTGCGCTCAGCAAGGTTGACCTTGTGGCGCGCCACAAGGTCAACAAGTCACTGTGATCATTTGGAAATATCGACCGATCGTGACGACGATAACAACCTCTGACACATTCCGAAACCAGGTCTCTCTGCGAGCATGGTTTCAAGACAAAAACACAAGGTTCATGAATATGACTCACTCAGATAACATCGATGTGCTGCTCGATCAGTTGTGCCAAGCCCTCGAGGGCCCCCCGAGCGAGACAAACTTCGCGTCTGTGTGTCAATTCATCGACCGAGTCAGCTGGCTCGATCAGCAACGAGCCTTGGCAGAGGCCGTTCCCCTCACCGCTGGCAAGCTCTCGAGTTGGCCCGATGCGGTGAGGATACTTCCATCATCATGGGCAATACGCTGGCTCGAAGGAGATCTTCCTGGAGCGATGGCGGTATTGGGGCGAGCCTTGCGCTTTGAAGAGTACGCGTGTCTCAGGGATGATGATGTCGATGCACTCGTCGAACTGATACGTCTCGTTTCACCAGTGAAACTCGATGTGAACGTCAGTGAACTCGGTGGGGCTTCGTTTCATCGCCTGTTCAAAAGCCCGGAGATGGGTTCGATCACATCCCTCTGCCTTCGCGGTGGCCTCGGCGTCGAGGGCGCCGAACGTCTGGCCAAGGTCGACACGTTAACTTCACTCAAAACACTAACCCTCCTCGGGGGGCGTCTCTCGGAAGATTGTCTGCCCCTCTTCGAAGGAGCGCAGTGGGCGCCTGGGCTCGAGGAGCTTCACCTTTCGAGTTTGAGAGGGATGTCTCCGATCGCCGAGTGCGCGAACCTGTGTGAAGGCCTCAAGTCATTTGCGGTCAACTGGGGATCATTCTCACGAGAGGACTGCGAGGCCTTCGCGTCTGCCCCTGGATTGGCCTCGCTCGAACACTTGCATCTCGATGATTGCGGTATCAAAAATGATGGCTTGCTCGCATTGATCGCATCAGGCTACCTGTCCAACCTCGAGACGCTCTCCGTAGTGAACAACGGCCTTGGCTCCAAATCGATCAACAGGCTGGCATCTTCCAAGCTGATCGAGGGGGTACGCCGGTTGCGAATCGGTGACAACCCGATCAAGGCAGGAGGTCTTAAAAAGCTCGCCAAATCTCCATGCCTACACGCGCTCGAGGAGCTCAACATTTATGACTTCGATGACGACCTCGGAGGGGTTTTTCTCGACGCGCTCGCCCAGAACCTCGCGGTGACTTCACTGCGAAAGCTCGAGGCAAACAACAACGCCGTCACCGACGAGCAAGGAAAGGCGCTCCTCGAGCGCGCCGACCTCGGTCAGCTCGAATACCTGGAAGGCTCCTCCTGGCGTCTGAAGCCCGAGACCTGGCGCGCGTTGCTCTCGAGCAAGCTCGGTCGCAACATTTCCCACCTGGATATTGCCAACACCGAGCTCATCGACGAACACGGCTCGATCTTCGATGATATGCCCGAGACCTCGCGCATTCGTTTCTTTCGTTATGAAACCTGGGAAGAAAGTGAGGGCAGAGGAGCGCTGCTCTCCTTGCCACCGTTTCGCGAGCTCGAAGAGCTCGAACTCGAGGTTGTCTCTCTCAGCGAAGCAACCGAAGCTTTCTGCAAGCCCCCACTCACAGATTCCATCCGAGCTCTTCGCGTGGATGTTGGAGGAATCTCTGAAGAATCCATTATCGAGCTCTTGAAAGAAGGGCGCTTGAACAACATCGAAGAGCTCAAGTTGGATCGCTGTGAGCTGACCGAGCGGACCATCGATGCGCTCATCGATGCCAAACACATCCGAAACTTGCGGCACATTTCACTTTGGAAAAATCACGGCATCGGTGATGCCGCAGCCAGACTCTTCAACTCACACCACATGCGCTCGCTGCGCGAAATCTACCTCAACACCGTCCAGTTAAGCGGCGAAGCCCTCGCGCGTGAATTGGGTCAGCTTGATTTCGATGCTCCCCTCGAGACCCTGGGGGTGCAATCGAACGCGATCGGTGATGAGGGAGCGCTCGCGCTCGCGAATACGCCTCATCTCAAGAGTCTGTCGACGTATTATCTGTATGGCTGCAAAATCGGGGAGGAAGGGGTCATGGCGCTCGCGAACTCTCCCAACGTTAAACGTATCTCTGTCTTGCATCTGGGCAACGATCCAGGGAGCGAGGAGGGAAGAAAGGCGCTCCTCGAATCACCCTACCTCCCCGAACGAATAAAACGGGCCTGGGCACCCGAATCCGATAAGTCCTGATGGTCGTGCTCTGGCTGTTGCTGTCATGGTCGCATCGTGACCGACCACCCCGAACGGAGGGCGAGAAGGAAGCGCGTTCGGGCATAACGAATGCGTGGGAGGCGAAATTCGCGCGAACAGGTGAAGTTCTCCGCATCGACCAGTTCGATGGTTTTCATCACGTGGGACTCGAATCAAAACGCTTCGAGCAACTCCTACGATCTTGACGCGTTGCTTCGGCCGCCATAACTTTTTCGCAAGGCATGGGCTCGTGCCTCCCTCCCTCCACACGGGGAAGCATCCGACATGCGGAGCCACCTACCGACATTTACAGACTTCCTGGGCTGCGAACATGAGGAGGGGTTGTTCCGATCGCCTTGATGGAGGTTTGTCATGAAATTATCCGCACCGATCTACAAGCTCAAGCACCTGGCGAAGACGCGCGCTCGTGCACAAAAGATCCCATTGCATCGCGCGCTCGATGAGATCGCGCGCGGCGAGGGGTTCACATCCTGGAGTCTGCTCGCCGCAAAACATGCGAGCCAGGATAACGTGGCCAGGTTGGAGCGCGCGTGCAAACCGGGCGCGGTGATCCTCGTTGGCGCACGGCCCGGTCATGGGAAGACCAGGCTTTGCCTCGAGCTCGTGGCGCGAGCGCTCGATTCGGGCTCGAGCAGCGCGCTGTTTTCGTTCGAACTGCGCGCGATCGAGGTCGCCGAGAGGTTCGCAGGCTTTGGCTCGAGTCTATTGGAGGTCGGCGAGAGGTTCATCTTCGATGACTCCGATGAGATATGCGCCGCGCGCATCATCGAGAGGCTCGAGCGCGCGAAGCGTGAGGCGATCGTGGTGATCGACTACCTTCAACTTCTCGATCAACGACGCACCAACCCGAGCCTCCAGGAGCAGGTCTCGGCGCTCCGTCGATTCGCGAAGCAGCGCCAGCTCGCGATCGTCATGATTTCGCAGATTCACAAGCGCTTCGAGGACAACTCGCACGACCTCCCAACCCGTGAAGACGTGCGCCTGCCGAATCCGTTGGATCTGGACCTGTTCGACGAGCTGTGGTTCTTGCACCTCGGGCAGCTCGAGCGCGAGCAGTCGCCAGGTTAGAGCGTGACGCTGGCCATCTCCAGCGCTTCGTCGATGCTGATGATCTCGCGCCGTTTCGCTCTCCCCGGAGCGTCGAGCTTCTGCGCGGCTTCGCGCATCCAGTCGCGAAGCTCCTGGCCAAGCGGCGCGACGCTTGCGAGCAGGCCCAGGGCCTGAAGCGCCAAAAGAGGCGCGCGGACCTCTGAAGCGCGCTCGCACCACCTGGCGTGCTCCTCGGCCTCGATCGCTTCGTTCATCTCCACGCGAATCGCCATCGCGAGCGCCTGGCACAAGGTCGCGCCAGCGGTCATCCCGGACATGACCCAACAGTCCGCGCCGCGCGTGGCGTAATCGAGCGCCGTGGTGAAGTCACCGCGGCGCCAACACACCGCAGCCTCGATGATGAACGTGCGCGCTTCGAACTCGATGTTCCCCATCAAGCCGATGGCGTCCAGCAGGTCATCATCGGTCTCGGGCAGCGCGCCATTGCGATAGGCCACCCAGCGCGCGAGCTGTAGCGCCTGGAGCTCGTAGGCGTGGTGCCTGCACGCGCGCGCTTCACGCGCGACCTCCTCGACGACCTCGGCGGCCTCGGCGCCGCGATCCCCGTCGAGGAGTGCCCAGACCCGGCCAAGCTGCGAGGCGATGCGCGCCGAGCGGCGGCGCTTGTTCTCGGCGGCGAAGGCGTGGAGCTGACTCGAGCGTTCGTAGTCGCCGCTGGTGTAGGCGAGCTGGCCGAGCCAGCCCGCCGAGGTCGCGCGAGCTTCGGGGATATCAGGCAGCTCGCTTGCCCAGGCATCCGCGTCCTCGATGATGCGCTCGAGGCGCTCGTCCTGACTCCACAAGCCAGCGCGCACCATATACATACGGCGGCGAAGTTCGAGGATCGGGTCATCCTGCTCGCCCAGTTCCTCGAGCGCGGTGATGACCTCGCTCCCCGGTTTGCGGCAGCTCTCTCTGGCGAGCTCGGCAAGCTCCTCGAGCTCTTCGATGACCGGGTGCCCTTCGAGCTCCGCGCTTTGCATGGTGCGCAGCAGGCGCTCGATCTGGCTCACCGAAGGGCTCGCCAGCGCGATCCTTGTCATCGCTCGCAACAACTCGACGAGGTCTTCCTCGCTTCTGTCTTGTCGAGAGGTGATCGAGGCTTCCTCGAGCAGGGTCAGCGCCTGATGCGAGAAGCCATCTTCATCGAGCTTGTTGGCGACGAGGATCACATCCTCGACGAGAGAGGCGGAGGTGATCCCCGGATGCTCCAGCAGGACGCGAATACGCGTCCTGCTCTGGCGTGGGAGCCTGTCGACCAGCAGCTCCGCGCGCGTTCTCGTCAGCTCGTCGCTCCCCAGCCGCACGAGCGCGGTGATTTCGCCTCTGGCGCGGGCGATGATACGCCTGCGCTCGAGCTCTTCGAGCAGCGCTTCGACCTCCCAGCGAGGTTGGCCCATGAGCAAGATCAGCTCCTCGAGCGCGATGCGTTGGCGCACGAGCGCCAGACGCGCGAGCAGATCGCGAAAGACAAACTCATCGGGCTCGCTGCGCGCCGCGCTCGGCGCGAGCGGTTGACCATGCCGCGCGAGCCAGTCGAGCCCCTCTCGATCACAGGTCCATCCCTGCTCTGTCTGCCAGGCGAGGCCGCGCTCTTCCCAGCCAGCGAGCTCGCGCTCGACGGCGTCGGGCAAGCCTCCAGTGCGCAGGTAGAGCTCGTGTGCGGCGTCCGAGCGCAGGCGGTATCCAGCCTCCGGTCCATGAAATATGGTCTCGAGCGAGGCGGGTGATATCGGCTCGATCGTGAAGTCGCCCGAACCTGGCACCGCGCGTAGGATGCGTAGCTCCCGGCGCACCTGCTCGAGCAGGCGCGCGCTCCAGAGGTCGAGCGCATCGACCTCCTCGCACACCAACAGGTCACCCGCTCCGATCGCTTCTTCGAGGGCGCTCGTGGCGAGCGTTTTGACCTGCTCCAGCGACGCGCCTTCGGGGACCTCGATCGAAAACGTTTCGATCAGCGCGCTCAGTGGGGACTTGCCACCCGGCGCGATCGATCGCCACGTTCCACCCAAGGACTCCCACGCGCGGCGCAACATCGAGAGCACGCGCCGACCATCCGCGCCAGAGATGCCACCGAGGTCGATAGATTCACCAGCTTCGAGGCGTGCGATGACGCCTTCGAGCTCGAGCAGCGCGTGAATCGGGAGGAGCTCTCGAGATGGTTTTTCGGAGGCGACGATTTCCAGCGCGCGCTCGGCGCTCGCCGGGCGCGCCGATGGCTCCCTCTCGAGCAGCGCATCCACGAGCGTGATAAACGCTTCAGGCGTCTCGGGCGCGTGTTCTGCCAGTGAGGGAGCCTCTTGCATCAACCTCTCTCGCATCAACGCCGTGATCGAGGAGGCGTCGTGAGGAGGTCTCCCCGCGAACAATTCGAAGAGGATCACACCCACCGCGTAGAGGTCTGATGCGGGCAAACCGCGCTGCGCGCGAAGCTGCTCGGGGGACATGTAGACAGGCGTCCCCTCGCGTCGCGAACTCTTCGCGCCAGATTCGTGACCGAGTATCCGTGAGAGCCCGAAATCGAGCAAAACGAGTCGCCCCGTCTCTCGCTCGATGAGCGCGTTGTTTGGCTTGAGATCCGAGTGGACCAATCCCGCGGCGTGCAACCTGGCGAGCTCGGATAAGAGCGCCCGCGCTCTGGTGCACTTGAGCGCCATGCGCTCGTTCTCATCGTCTGGCAGAGGGCCCGGAAAAGGATCTCCCTCGATGAGCTCCATGACGATAAATGGCCACCCCGCGTGGACCCCTTCGTCCAACAGGCGCGCGCCCGTGGCGAGCCCGGTCCTGCGCAACATCGAGGCTTCACGCCACTGTTGGGTCGCGTCGCCGCCCTGGTTGTCGATGAACTTGATGGCGACATCGCGATCGAAGTGAGCATCGCGCGCTCTCCAGACGACGCCAAAGCCACCCTGCCCGAGCTGCTCGAGGAGCGTGTAACGCGAGGCGATGCTTTGCTGCCGCTGCTGTTCTCGCGCGAGTGCCTGTTGGATAGTCTCGTGCATCAGCCTTCTCCGGTCTCTTCGAGGAACGCTTCGAGCTGCTCGAGACGCTTGAGTTCACGCTTGAGGATGCGGTGTTGGTTGCGGTTCTCGACGGTGCCCCCTTTTCCAAGGATCGCGAGCGCCCTGTCGAGATCGCCATCGAAGTGTTCGCGCGCGACCTCGAGGACCTTGCCGCGCAACCCGTCGACGAGATCGAGCGAGACGCTGATACCTTGCTCGTTCGCGCTCACGGCGACCTCGACAAAGGCCTTGGCGGCGGCGCGAAACGCTGTCATCAGCGCGCCCTCTTTTGGTTGCTCGGCTGGCCGCTCGTCTTCAGCGGGTGCGATATCGAGGGAGTGCTCCATCGCCATGGCCGCCTCGATGTCTTCCTTCGAGACGATGGATTCACCGCGAACGCTGGTGATAATCCAGGCGCGCCGGATGACGTTGTCGAGTTGACGCAGGTTGCCGGGCCACGGCTGGCGCTCCAACGAACGAATGGCAGCATCGTCGAGCGATGCTGCCTCGGCGCGCGCGGTGCGCTCGATCATGAACCTCGCCCACGCCTCGATCTCATCGCGACGCTCGGCGAGCGATGGCATATGCATCGGCAGCACGTTGATGCGGTAGTAGAGGTCCTGGCGAAAGGTCCCCGCGCGGACTTGCTCGAGCAGGTCCTGGTTCGTGCCCACGATAAAGCGGACGTTGGCCTCGCGCGCCCTCCCGCTGTCCCCGAGCTTTCTCCAGGAGCCCTCTTCGAGCAATTGGAGCAATCCTGCCTGCGCGTCCATCGAGAGCTTGTCGATCTCGTCGATAAACAGCGTGCCCTTGTCGGCGCGCTCGAGCGCGCCGGTCACATCCTTTACAGCGCCAGTGAAGGCGCCCTTGCGCCATCCAAACAGCTCGGCCATCTGCATCTCGGCAGGGACCGCCAGCAGATTCAGCGTCTCGAACGGGGCCGCAGAGCGCGCGCTGCGCGCATGACACCAGCGCGCGATGCGCGACTTACCCGAGCCGGACGCGCCGCTTAACAGGAGCGTCTCGTCGGTCATCGCGAAGCGCTCGAGCACGCTCAGTTTCGCCGCCATCGCCTGACCCACGACGGGCAACCAATCATCCTGCAGATGCCCGAAGGTCCTGGCTTCTTCGCGATCGAGGACGAGCTGCGGCCCGATCAGCGCCGCGATGATTTCGATCTGGGCGCTGGCGGCCAGGAGCTTGTCCGGCGCCCCGGTGAACATGGGCGCTTCGAGCTCGAGGGTGAGCATGCCCTTGATCGAGCGCCCGAAGCCCCAGAGAGGCACCGCCATCACATGTGTGGTGGGGCCATCGAGAAGGTGGACGAGGCTGCCGCTCAGTTCGAGCTGGCGGGAGTCGACATCGTTCGCGTCGAGGAGCGTGATTTCGGGTGAGGCGTTGGCCAGCCGCCCTGGCGAGGAGAGGATCTGGAGCAAGAGGTCGAGCAGCACGGGTTGGCGTTGTTGTTCGACCCATTGCCACATGCTTGCGGAACGCAGCGCAGTCGAGTCCGAGCGCTCACCGCTCACGTGCACGGCCAGGTAACCTGCCTGATCGCGCAGGTAGACGCCGATCACGCCGAGTCTGGCGCCGAAGCCGGCGATCGCGCTGGCGAGGTGCTCGATCAGAGCGCTCGCTTGCGCCTGGAAGTCGCGCTCGAGGTGGACTCGCTGGAAGAGCTCGGCGAGCTTCTCGGGCGTCGTGAACGGGGGCGTGGCTGGCATGACTCTCGGCTTTCGAAAGGGAAGAGCGACGATCGTCAAAAAGTGACGATCGTGCGTCCAAACACGACGATAATAGGCGAGAGCTACCACACTTCACCGTGAGGAACACCCGATTTCTTCGTCCAGAGAGCCTTGGCACGGGAATCGCAGATAAGGAAATCACAGCAACGACTGAGGTCGAAACTCGAGCAATCCGGGATGTGGGTCCGGGGTGAGTAAAGGAGTGGGTGATGAGTGTGATGATGGACTTGACGACGATGAGTCAACGGGAGGCGCCTCGAAGGTTGCGCCATGGCGCGCTGCGTCACCTGGCCGAGACCCTCTCGGGGGATGCGGTGGTGTTCTTCTCCATCGATGTCCACGCCGGGCAGCCCCACTTTGGTCACGTGATCGCCATGGGACAGCGGGACTTCGTGCGCCGTTGCCACGAGCTCGCCGGAAAGCCGCTGCTCGAGGGCGCGGTCGGACACGGGGATGTCTATGACTTGCATCAAGCTATCGCTCACCGCGCCGATCACCTCTGCTCGCCGCAGAACGAGTACCAGGACCCGATGCAGTGCTACCGCTCTCCGTGGTGGAGGAGCATGGTCGCCCCGTATGGATTCGCCAGCCACCTCAGGATGGCGATGTACGATAGCGAGAGCCAACTTATCGGCGTGGTGATTGTCTTTGGCCACCCCGAACAATTCGAGAGCAAGATGGATGCGATACGTGATCTGGAGAGGGAGACACGCGATGCGCTCTTGCTCGCCGATATGTTCGAGCGCCCCGAGCGCCCCGGTGAAGCGCTCTATGCGCTCTACTCGAGCGATGGGACGCTCACGCTGGCGAGTGAAGAGACGCCGCGCTGGCTCGATCGCGAACGCCGCGAGCTCTGCGCGGGACGCGCGATGGAGCTGCTGGCAGGGCGCGAGCAGCGCGCGACGACAGCCATGGACGGGATGCGCATCCAGCTCGAACGTCTCGATGGCGAGGAGCTGTGCGTGCTCGTGATTATCACCGCGCAGTGCGCCCCCAAACGTCTCCCCACAGACATCCTCTCCGATGAGCAGCGCCGGATCGCCGAGTTCTTCGCTGTCGGCGCCACGCCCGGTGAAGTCGCGCGATACTTCTCCCAGACGGACCAGACCATCGAGAAGAAGCTCAAGAAAATCTACGGGCTGCTGGGTGTCCGCGACCGCAGCGGCCTGGTCAGAGCTTTACGACAAGAAAAGAATTGATACATTCGATTTGATCCAAACCGGATGCAAGACGAGCAGTGGGACCTCGATGTGGAGAGAATACCCTCGTTGCACATCACATAAACCCATGAAACAACAACGAAAAAAGGAGTAGGTATGCCCGTAATGGAGCTTGGCCCTGGCCCATGTGAAGTCACCCTGACGTCGGACGGACGAGCCAAACACATCGGCTACGTTTGGGTGACCCAGGATAGCCCCTCGAATTACTCGAGCTACTATGTGCTGTTCTCGCCAGCGTCGCTCCCGGCGCCGCTCCCAGATGTCGGCGATCAGCTCGTCTTCACGCGCATCGCAGAGATCGATGGCCACGAAATCACTGGCCCCGAAGAGATGGCCGCCGTGGTCGCGGATGCGTACCCGAACGAGACGCTGAACTACCAAAAGATCGAAGAGAAGTACGATACGTGGTCGCCTTGAGCGCCAGCTTTCAGTAGTGAACAAAGAGAGGGAGGGCGCGGTTTTTTTGAAGAAAAACCGCGCCCTCCCTCTCTTTGTTCGTCTTGGTTCGAGGATCGGTTTCAGCCGTTCTCTTCGGGTACCGTCTTGGACCCAGGTTCGACGGCGCTCAGGCTTCCTTGCTCCTGCACCGCGGTGAGCTCACCGCCTCCTCCAGCGGCGATATCGAGCGCGCCCTCGAGGCGTGTGGCGAGATCTCCACCGGTCTCCCTGGCGAGCTGCTCGCGATCTTTCGCGGTGGTGTCGTGAAGGTATGACGCCATCGTCTCGCCCTCCCAGAGAGCGATGTGCGCCCTCGCGGCCGCGGCAGATTCCTCGTGAAGGAGCGCCTTCTTCGCGATCTCTATCGCCTCGCCAGAGGGGCTAATAAAGGTGAAGAAGACATTGTAGAGGGTGCCTCGCGTGCGATGTGCCATGGCGAAGTCGAGCCGTTTCTCGGCCGGAAGTTCGTCGGGAAATTTATCCTTCCCCGACAGGGTCAAGACAAAGACACCCCAGCGCTCGCGAATTTCATGGGGGGATAGCCACATGAAATAAAGCTCGAAATCATCCTTGCCGAAGAGCCCCTCGAAGAGCTCCTCGAGGAGCTCTTCAACCTCTCTCAGGGATGGCTTTGGTGTCGTCTCGAGGAGCTCCGAGCTCGCGCGCTGACGGTTTATGGTCCGCCAATACAACCAGATGGCACCGCCCATGAGTACGACCATAAAGATCACGGTCGTTGTAGCCAGGATGGACTCCAGATCACTGAACATATCGAGGCCTCTTCGTTCATCGCGCGATAGTGAAAACCTGCGTCATGACCTCCTGTGAATGGGTATGTTCACGAGGAAACGCGTACGATTTACACATCTTTGTAAATCAGATGCCCTTGACGAGGTGGCCGCCATCGACAGGCAACACCACGCCGGTGATGTGCTTGCCGCCTGCGCCGCACAACATCAGGAGCGGCGCGTCGAGGTCCTGGAGCTCGCCAAATCGACGCGTCGGGATCGACTTTCGCAGCTTTTGCCCGAGCTCGGATTCGAGGAAGGCGTCGTTCATCTCGGTGCTGAAGTATCCGGGCGCGAGCGCGTTGACGCGGATCTCGTGCCTCGCCAACTCCAGGGCGAGGTTGCGGGTCAGGTGAATCAGTCCCGCCTTGGCCGTGGAGTATGCGGCGAACTGGCCGCCGGTGGTGATGCCTGCGAGCGAGGCGATGTTGATAATCACGCCCCCCTGCGATTCTTTCTCCGCCATCTGACGTGCCCCCTCCTGGGCCACGCGCCACGCGCCCCGAAGGTTCGTGCCGACGACAAAGTCCCAGTCCTCCTCGGTGTGATCGAGGAAGGGTTTGACCGTGGAGACGCCCGCGTTGTTGATCAGGATATCCACCGGTGCGACGTTGTCCGCGAAGTCTTTGAAGGCCGCCTTGACCGAGTCCGGGTCAGTCACGTCCATGGCGACCGAATACGCCTCGCCGCCAGCATCACTGATTTCGCCAGCGAGCGCTTCGAGGCGCTCGAGGCGTCTGGCCGCGAGGACGACTCTGGCGCCAGCGCTGGCCAGAGTGCGCGCGAAGTGAGCACCTAGCCCGCTCGAGGCGCCCGTCACCAGGGCACATTTACCGTCGAGCGCGAACATCTGCTTGAAGAACGATTCCTGACTCAAAATAGGGACCTCTCGCTTGGTGTCATGAGGATCATGGTTGGGGACATTCGGGATCGCGCAACGCCTCGACATCACAGGGACAATCGATGGTCAAATCCACCCTATAGCTCTCGCCATCGAAGCGATGACGCGTGAGCACGCCGCCCAGATCATTGGCGCATTCGGCTGGCAGCCACGCGTTTAGATCGCGCACGCCCTGATTGCTCGTCTCGAGGATCTCGGTCGAGGAGGCGATAAAACCGCCCGCGAATCGCATGCAACCCTGGTTACTAAGGTAGATGCCGATCTTTCGCTGCTCTTCGAGGAAGACCTGGACGACGGTGTCGGGGATCTCGTCAGCGTCGAGATCAGGTCCTCCAGAGAGGACCTCGATGGCGTCCTCGAGCTCGCCGGGGACGCTGAGATCGAGCAACGCGCTCTGTCGAATCTCTGCCGGGTCGATGCACGAGAGCTCCTCGCCAGCGTCCATGTCCATCCCCATATCCGCCGACCTCTCGGCCATATCACTGGCTGTCGTCGCGCTGAGGTTGGCGGCGCTCTTCTCGGAGATTTCCGCGTCGCGCCTGGCGTCTGAGCCCGTGCAACCAGCCAAAAAGAACAGCACCGCGCACATCGTGACCACGTTGGCGTGATTCAACCTCTCACTCCTCTTCCTGAGTCTCCCCGCGAGCATACGCCGCGGGATTTTCGAGCAGCGCGTCAGCCTCTTCATCGAGATCGATGGAGCGCAGATAGCGCGCGAAGCGCTCGATCTCATCTTCCTCGTCGAGCGCCAACTTCGAGGGCGTATAAATCGACGCAGGCGCCTCGTCACGCGCAGCGAGCGCTGCAAAGAGCGCCTCTTCTTTCGTGGCGACGAGCGCGCGATACTTCCCGAAGACGCGCTCGATCAGGTTGGCCTCCTCGGCCAACTCGAGCGCGTAATAGAGCGGTCCTGTGGACGCCTGCCACCCGTGACGCTCCTCGATCATTTCGAGGAGCTCGCTCGGTGTCTTGACGACTTCTTCCTCGAGGATTCGCGTCATCGCCCAGATGACAGGCTGAGCGTCACCATAGGCTTGCTCGTCGCTCGCGAGCATCAACAACATCCCCGAACCGAGCAGCACGCCTTCCTCCCTGGCGAGCAACGCCGCCATGATTCTCGACCCCTGTTCGTGCGCTGCCAGAAACGCCGCCGCCGGTGAGCCGAGCACTTCGAGCAGGCGCGCGCCGGTCATGGGTCCATCGTTCTCTTCCAGGGTTTGTTTTGCCGAATCGATAAGGCGCGCGAGCATCGCCTCGGTCAAACCTATGGCGTCTCGATGCAGGAAAGAACCTTGCCCGAGGTTGAGCGCGAACTCTGCGGTTTGCAGCGAGGCATAAATCGCGCCCTGGTGGAAGCTGACGTGTTCGGGCATTCGCTCGCACACCTCGGCGCTCGTCAGCGGGCCATCCGCGGCGGCGAGGATGGCGTCGACATGGTCGAGTTGGGTCTTTCGTTGACCGCTAAAGGTTGCCAGGTGCGCGACCATGTCGGTCGCTTGAAACAACTGGATGCGAGGATCCCTGCCCATGATATCGCGCATGAGCATCGGGCTGATGTCTTCGACATCACGCTCATCTCTGTCTGTGTCACCGCCGTCGGAGTACCGCGCGAGCAGGGAGCTGGCGCTGACGGCATGAGAGGTCCCCTCGAGCTCCTCGATGAGCTCGCGCGCGATCGCCTCGAGCTCCGAGATGTCGCGCGGCAGCGCGTCCTGGTGCATGTAGACGCCGCGATCGACGTAGTAGACCTCGTCGACGCGAGCGAGGTTATTGTAGATGTGGCGCTCGCTCGGTGGCTTGTCGAGGTTGAGGCGTTTTTGAATCAAGTTCGCGAGCTCTCCGGCGGTGATCTTGCCGTCGACCTCCTTGATGATCTTGGCGTAGAGCGCGTGGAGGTTCTGCCAGGGGTGCACCAGCGCGTCTCCATCCGCGGTGATGTTCGCGCTCCAACGGATGCACGCCAGCGCGGCGATTTCATCCTCGGTGGTGGTCCACCCGAGCTGAGCGGCGCGCGCGACGAGCTCCGAGAGCGGGACGTGTTCATCGTCGGCTTCGATGATCGCCTCGCGCAGCGCCTCCCAGAGGCCCTCGTATGCGCTGACGGCGAGCGTGGTGAGCGTTTGATCGCTGGCGATCCAGCGCGCCTTGTGCCCGAGTAAATCGAGCGTCATCACCAACATCCAGGCGGGCGCGCCTTCGAGCAACGTCTCCACGCGCTCTCTCCCGAGCAGTCCGCCCGCGCTCTCGAGCGTGGCGAGCACCGGATCGAGCCAGCCGGTCATGGCGTTCGCCCAACGACGCCTGGCGACCTCCATGTCGCGGTCGAGGCGCTGTCGCACGCGCTCGCGAGAGATGGAGAGTTCGTTGCCGATCTCCTCGAGCGTCATCTCCCTGGCGTAGCGCATGCGGAAGAGCCCATCGCCATCTTGTTCGGTGTCTTCGAGGAGGCGCAGGCACGCTTGCTCGAAGCTCTGTGGCCTCCCCTCTTCGCCCCAGATGTATCCTTCCGGCCCGGTGGTGACGAGGCGATCGAGGTGTTGCTCGATCTCTCGCGAGGTGGCCTCTCCAAAGCCAGTGATTCTCGAGAGCGTCCCCGCTTCGTAGCGGAGCACGACCTCGCGCAGCGTCGCCAGCTCACCGCGCACCAACAGGTTATAGGTGCGCGTGCTGAGTTGCCCGAGCAGCTCGCGCCAGTCCGTGTCGGGGTCGATCCCGACGGCGATGAGCTCGTCGATGATGTAACGGGTGGTGGATTTCCCTTCGATGAGGGAATGGAGATCCTGCTCCTCGAGGGTCTCTTTCGCGAGCTCCTTGAGGTCTTCGATCGCCTGGATCTTGCTCTTACCCACACCTCGTGTCTTCTTCACGCTCGCCATGTCCAGATCCAGGAGGTCCTGGATCGTGGCCACGTGGAGTTTCTCCAGCGTGTTGAGGATCAACGACGGGGGCTTGAGCAAATAGACGTCCATCGACGCCAAATCGATGTTCTCGGCCTGCTCGCTCATCGTGACACTGAACTCCTACTGAATATGGAGCAGGCAAGGGAAAGAGGGCAGCTACGGGAGTTGGGAGTGTAGGCGCTGCGACCTCTGTCGGCAAGGGCGCCTCCCAGGAAACGATCGCTGTCCAACGCGAAGGGATATGCTATCGTTTTGTATTGAATCAACCGCGTACTGCTCGCGTCGAACCTGTTCGCAACGCTGTACCAGATTACTTTATCGTTGAGGTCGACCATGCCAAAAGCCCTTCATTGCAAACCTCACCATGTCCCGATGGTGGTTATTTTACTCGCTGCACTGTTGATCCCTGTGACAGGGAGTTCTCTTAGCGACAAGGCGCTCTCCAATGGAGAGGTCGATATTCGGTTTGTCGAACTCAAGGGCTATGACACCCCCGAAGCGCGCATCGAAGCTGTGGTCAACGCTCCCCCCGAGAAGGTCTGGAAGGTGATCGGGGACTGCGCCAATTACAGAAAGACCATGCCGCGCATCGAGAGCTCGAAGCTGATCAAGAAGAAGAGCCTCGGCGGTACGAAATCACAGCACATCTGTGAAATCATCGTCGATATGCCCACCCCCTTCGACAACCTCGCCGCCGTCACCAAGGCAGTCCACACCGAGGGGCCCGACGAGTGGTCTCGCAAGTGGACGCTCGTGCGCGGGGATTACACCGTGAACCGTGGCTCCTGGGTGCTGACCAAGTTCGACAAGGCGGGCACGCGCACGCGCGTCAAATACAGGCTGCACGCCGAGCCCAACACCTCGATCCCCGAGTGGATTCGCACCCGCGCGCAAAAGTCCTCCTTCCCGGACCTGATCGAGCGCCTGCGCGAAGAGACCAAAAAGGTCAAATAAATCAAGTCTCTAAATCAAGGGGCCATGGTGTCGAGCGAGTCGCAATGCACCGCGTAAATATGACCGCTCGCGGTCCCGGATGGGAACGTCGCGCTCAGATCGAGCGCGATAAACCCTTCCATGTGTGATGGCATCGCCATCCCCACACACTCCACACACAAGTTGCCCGCCTGCGGCGTGAGCTCGACGGTGTCGGCGCGCTCGAAGACCTGCTCCTCGGTAAACAGCGTCCCATCGAAGTCTAGCAAGGTCGCCGCGATGCCGTGCTCTGCCTTGGTGTAGGTCACGCCAGCTTCGGTGGGGATCTTCAAGTTCGCGACGATCATCGTGCGCGCAGGCGTCGGCGAGTCCTGTTGTGGGCACCCTTCAAAGCCGCCGTCGAGTGCTTCGAGATAGACCTCCCACTCGCCGCTCTCGGTGGTCTCGGGAGCGCTCAGGCCATACACCGCGCGCTCGAAGGGCTCGGTCGTCGCGCCGTAGGTCGCCGAGAGATCTTGCGTGGCGCAGGCGCCCTCGCATGTGCTCGGGAAGCCGCCCATATCTCGCGGGTCAGCCATATCAGGCGCAGCGCTCATGTCCTCGCCATCAGACATATCCAACCCGAGATCCTCCCCTGGCTGGCCCATATCTTCAGGACCTTCAGCCATGTCGTCGCCAGAGGAGGTCATGTCCTCATCGAAGAGCACGACCTTCATATCTTCCTCGTCGGTCGAGCCAGGGTCGTTGTTCTTGCCGCATGCGGTGAACACGAGCGCGAGCGCTGGGATGGTAATCGAGAGCAGGTTCCTGGTGAGCATGGCTGGGTTCCTTTCAAAGCTCTTGGGGGCACGGACCGAGGAGGAGTATAGACCGTTCGACGACTCTCCACAAAAGTCTCATGCCCAGCTCGGTCTGTGGGCGAGGACGTGAGGCCCGAGCTTTCGCCGCGCCGCCGCGATCGCGGCCTGCCTGGCACGATCCTCGCGCCAGAGCGCTCCGGCCGGGATGCGCTCCATCAGTCCTCTTCCGAAGGTCTCGTAGAGGTCGAGCTCGTCCATGTGGATGTACCCGATATGACAGCCGCATGCATCCGTGGTGCAGGGCTTTGGCGCCAGTGATTCTCGAAAATCAGCGTCGTAGATGTTGCCTATGGGCGCCTCGATAAAGTGACATCTGCGCGCGACGCCTCCTCCATCTACCGTGAACGAGGTGTGTCCGCCCTGGCACGGCTTGCCCTGGCTGGTGTGATAGCGCGTGTTGTAGCGAAACAGCGGGTCGATCGACTCGAAGCGACGCACGTCCTCTTCGGTGTAATAGTCCGGCTCGCGCTTGTAGGCGTTGATCCAAAGGTAGGTGTCTGAAGAGAGCTGCTCTCGGAGCGTCGCGATATCATCGAACGCTTCCTTGAAGCCGACCACACCCACAGAGTACCTGACGCCCATCTCGTCGAGCGCGGCGCAACGCTCGAGAAACTTCTCCATGCTCGTTTCCGTGGGGTGATACGTGGTCCAGAGCGCGACGGTGTCGAGGTCGCACTCCTTTAGCCAGTCGAGCTTGCACGAGAGGTTTGTTTGGGCCGCGACCCGCTCCACATGCGGCAGATGCCCGATCTCGATCATCGCGCGCTGATAATGCTTTCGTATCAGCGCCTCGCCCCAGGGCGTGAACAGAATCCCGATCGAGCGATCGGTTTGCTGCCCTACCCAGGTGGTGAACCTGTCGAGCTTTTCGGCGTCATCGAGAAGCTCGGCGCGCGTATTACGCGTCTTGGCAAACGGGCAGTATTCGCAGCCGTAGTTGCAGCTCGACAGCGGGCCTCTGTAGAGGATCGACCAACGTTCCATCGTCGTGCTCATGTCAGGTCGAAGGTGGCGATGAGTTCATTGACCCGCTCGCTGTTGAACCAGGGGCCGATCACGTCCGAGCGCTCCATCCCTGCCTGCGTCAAGCGCAGGCAGTCGTCCTCGTCGCTGCGCGTGGCGAGCTCGAGCTCTTCGAGCACATGCAACTGAGGGAAATCCTCGAAGACATCTTGCCCGAAGCGCTCGACGTAGCGCTTCGGATCGAGCCCCTCACTCGAGAGCGTCGAGAGGATCACCCAGCGGCGTCTGTCCTCGGCGTCGTCGATCTCGAACCCGTAGTCAGCGCGCGCGAAGTGTGCGTCCTCGCGTTGCACGAAGTCCTCGATGATCGAGACCACGCCTCTGCGACCGACCGCATAATCAGTCGAGTAGTGGAGCTTCGAGCTGTAGGAGCGCGCGCCCGCGCCAAGACCCACCATGCCATCCTCCTGGCAGTGATAAATGGGACCTGGCGTGGTGTTCACGTCTTTCTTCTGGAACATGCGCATCGAGGCTTGCTCGTAGCCTCGCTCGAGCAGGAACTCGCGCCCCTGCCGATAGAGGTCGAGGCGATGATCATCCCAGCTCTTCGACGAGTTCCCGAGACCTGTCAGTGGTCGCACGTAGAGCGGGTAGAGGTAGACCTCCTCGGGCTCGAAGCTCATGGCGTCTTCGAGGCTTTGCGTCCAGCTCTCCTCGGTCTGGAAAGGCATCCCGTAGATCAGGTCGAGGTTAAAGACCTCGAAGTCCGCCTCGCGGATGGTCGTCAGCGCGCGCAAGACATCCTCGCGTTTTTGCGGTCTACGGACCGCGCGCGTTTCTTGCTCGAGGAAGCTCTGCACGCCGATCGAGGCGCGCTTGACGCCGCGCTCGACCATCACGCGGACCTTCTCTGCGTCCACGGTCTCGGGCGACATCTCGCAAGAGACAGGGATGTTCTTGATGTCCGCGCCCATCTCCTCTTCGATGATGTCGAAGACCTCGATAAACGCGTCGAGCTCGAGCTGTGTGGGCGTCCCTCCCCCGATGGCGAGCCGCGCGAACGACGCGTCCCCGAGCGCTCGCTTGACCTGTCTGGCTTGTCTGCGCAGCGCGGTCATGTAGGTGTCCGCGAGCGGCTGCTTGGGCTTTGCCATCGTGAACAGGTTACAGAACCCGCACCGCATCTCGCAGAACGGGATATGCACGTAGAGAAAGAGCGCGTCCTTGTCCTCGTTCGCCCAAACCTCGCTCAGTTCCCTGGGAGGATCGAGCGGTCGATATGCCATCTTATGTGGATAGGAGTAGGCATAAGATTGGTAAGGAGAACCGCGCAGCATGCGCTCGAGCGTGGTCTTGTAAGAAGGTTGTTGCATCGTTCTTTTTATCACTCGGTCACGCCTCGGTTATCGTCGAGGGTGAATGAATGCCTCGGCATAAGGGACGGTCATCACGGTGGGGTGGCTCAGGCGGTGACCCGAGAATCCATCTTCACCATAAGCGGTGCCATGATCAGCAAAGATCATGCAAAAGGTCGGTCTCGAACGCGCTTCGAGCGCGTTCGTCAACACGGGGAGCTGGCTATCGACGTATTCGAGCGCGGCGGCGTGTGTCTCGATGCTGTCCTCCTCGGCGCCCTCGATGTAATGGCGGTTTGGCTGGTGTAGCGCGGAGATGTTGATGAAGAGAAACGTCGGCTCGGTGTGCTCGTCGAGGATCTTGGCGGCGAGCTCGAGCTGGTTTCTCGTCGAGTCCGGGTCTGTGACGCCGAGCGCTCGAGACCAGTGGTGTTCCTGGAAGAACGAGGGCAGCACCTTCCCCAACGCGGTCTCGCCGTTGAAGAACCCCACCCCGCCGATGCACACCGTGTGGTAGCCGCGCCCGGCGAGCCCGGTGACGATATCGGCGGTTTCGAAGATGCAGGTGTTGGGGGTGCTCGTCACGCTCCCCTGGAAACGCGCGGCGAAGTGGCGAGGGTGTGGGCCAGGCGTCGCGGGCGTCGGCAGAAAGCCAGCGAAGAACGCGTGATGCGCCGCGTAGGTGAAGCTCCCCGGCGTATGGCGCTCTTCCCACCCATCAGGTCCGAGCAATGCCTCGAAGTGCGGGGTCCTGCCCCGCACGAAGCGCTCGCGCGCCACATCGTATCGCAACGTGTCGAGCGTGATCATCACCAGATCATGGCTCCCCACGATGGCGTTCATATCGAGCGTCTCGCTCACAACAGCTCCAGAACTTCAGCGTAATGGTTCACGATCCTGTCAGGCCATACATCGAGTTCGGCGAATGCTACTTCAGGATCACGGTTCATGCGAACCCAACAGGTTTGCATCCCCACGCGATGGGCCCCTGCGATATCACGGGCAGGATCATCACCGATGAACATGCAGTCGCCAGGATCGTGCCCGACGCGCTCGGACGCGATAAGAAAAATCTGAGGATCAGGCTTCCAGCTCCCGAGCGCGCCAGATATCAGCACATGTGCGCTGTCCACGAGCTCGTAGAGCCCGAGCGCGTCGAGCTTGGGCCGCTGTGTTTTTATGCCGCCGTTGGTCACGATGGCCAGCGCGAACCTCTCATTTAGTGCTTCGATAAAGGGCTTTAAATGCGGGTCCGGGGCGATGTGCTCGCTCAGATGCGTCTGCCAGTCGGTCCAGAGATCTGCGGTAGTCTGACCATTCGATCGTCTCGACCACCACGCCAGAAAGTCTTCACGTGGCGCGTACCCCAGCGCATCGACGAGGAGAGCTTCCTCGAGGAAGCTCTCCTCGTCGATGCTTGCCTGGCTTCGTTCGAGCCAACCTGCGAGGTATGCGCGCACGGCGGCCTGGCGATCGAGCAAGGTGTTGTCGAGATCAAAGAGCAGCGATCGCGGGTTCATGGTGGTGCTCCCTGCTCGAACCAACGCGCGACCTCGGTCTGGTAGGTGTCCAGGCCATCGACCAGCAGGTTTGGCAACAAGTCACCAAAGGCGTTGACCTCGATCACCACGGGGTCGAGAGAGCCAGAGCACATCATCACATCAGCGCCAAAGTAGAAGCTGTCGGGGAACGCCGTGGCGGCTTTTTCAGCCTCGGCGAGCGCGGCGTCGAAGGCATCTTCGCCGAAGGCCTCGATGACGCGTTCGCGTGTCTCGCGTTGGTTCCCCAGGTGCAGGTTGGTCATCGGAGTGCGAGAGGAGCGCGCGACGACGTGCGTGGCCTTGCCCGCGATGACGACGACGCGCATATCGAAGGCGCGGCGATCGATGTTTGACTTGGGGAGCCACTGCTCGACGACGACATCCTGGGCAGCGAGCAAGTCGATGAGCGTGCGGATGGTGTCAGACTCCATGTAGTGCTGGATGCGCAGCGAGTTGTAAATGCGATCTGGTTGGCCAGCATCCTGGACGAGCTTGCTCGAGGTGATGGCGCTCTCGCGCTCCCCTCGTGTGCGATACGCGACCACGCCAGAGGCGCTCGAGCCATGGAGTAACTTGATAAAGACGCGGCGTTGGTTCTCCTCGCGCATGCGGCGGCGAAGAGAGTCGTAGTCTGTGACGCCATCGATGCGACGCGGCACAGCGACCTCGGCTTCGCGGAGTCTGTCATAGGAGCGCGCCTTGTCGAACATCGCGAGGATATCCCTCGGGTGGTTCATCACGCGGACGCTGTCACCGTGTGGATGGTCTTCGAGTTGCTCAGCGAGCTGCTCGAGGGTGGCTTGCCACCCGAGGAAGCGCTGCAAGGGGTGGAAGACCTCGCCGTGTCTTGCCTGGGTGTGTTCGAGCGCTTCGCGCGAGAT
>Ga0208061_100095_pt1 | contig 30013 bp, 28 predicted proteins | sample DeeseametaMP0555_FD_184209 | JGI IMG/M metagenome (GOLD analysis project Ga0208061, IMG submission 184209) | Marine microbial communities from the Deep Atlantic Ocean - MP0555 (SPAdes) | ecosystem: Environmental > Aquatic > Marine > Oceanic | place: South Atlantic Ocean | collected 2011-01-23 | reverse complement strand
CGGGCATCGAGCAGCCGCAGCGAGGCCGGAGACAAATCGCTTTAGCCGCCACAGGAGCCGCTCACGCGGCGCCAGTTCGACTTGGGCATCGACGTGCTCGGCGCAGGCTTGGCGTTACCCAGCAAATAGAGCGCGCGTCGGTTGGCGGCTTCATCCACGTTGTCCGCGGTCTTGACCTTGAGCACCGACTCGCCAAACCCCTGATAGTAGACCGGCATGTCGATCCCGTTCTTCTGGAACCATCGCGCGATGGAGCACGCGCGTTGCGCGCTCAGTTTCTGGTTCGATCCCGCCGGGCCGACCGTGTCCGTGTAACCGGCGACATACAGACGCATCCCCGCGCGGTGCTTCTCGTTGCGCTTCATCTGCTCGCGGATCTCCTTCAGGGAGTCCTCGAGCTTCTTCTCCTCGGCGCCATCCTTGATCGCGTACTTGCCCGAGTCGAAGTTCACATCCTTGTGCTCGATCTCGATCCACCACGGCTCGAGCAGCACGCTCGTCCAGAACTCGTCCACATCGTAGACGCGGATCTCGATCGATCCGATCGCTCCAGCGGCTGGCCAGCTCGCCTTGAGGTTGCCATACGCGCCACCATAGTTTTGCGTATGCACGCCCAGGTCGCGCCCCTTGGGGTCCTTGAACGCCATCTCCACGCGATCCACCGGGCGGTTGACCTTGAACGGGATCTCGCGTGAGTCCATATCCACGCCGTCCGGATCGATCACGAGCGTGATCGGCTCCACGCGCACAACGTCGAACTCGAAGGCCGGAATCTCGACCTTCTGCCCACCCGCTCCCTCGGCGGAGATCTTGACCGTGAAGGTGTGCGCGCCCTTGCCCACTCTCAATGGGATCGCCTTGGTCGCGCCCGGGTTCATGCGCCCGACCTTGACGGTTTTATTCTTGGCCGACGAGCTCTTGATCTCGATCTTTGCCGAGTTCACGATATCGGTCGCCTGCAGCACGAGCGTCGGGGGTTCCCCGTCGGTCTGCGATTTCTTGTTCACGAGCTTGTACTCGAACCCCGTGGCGAACGCGCTCGTCGAGATCAACATCGCGCAAGTCACCAGCGCTACACACAGCGCTCCCTGTCCCCACTTGTTGGATCGATCCTTTCTCATCCTCGGCTCTCCTCACGCTGGTCTTGCTGACCCAGGTTAATTCGTGCGCGTCGTTTGCTGTGAACCTCACCACACACGACGTGCTTCTTATCACTCTGGAGACGTTGACATCAGGCACACATTCAATGTTCCCTCCACGATCGCCCACCCTATGCGATGCCGCTTGCCAGAAGCAAGGCGCAGCGCGTCATCATCGCTCTAAAACGGGTCGTGAGCCTTGCGTCACCACCGTAAACGAATTAACCAATAAGCTGCTCGCGCCGCTCGCTCGTGATGACCGCTGATACCGAGGCAAAGGATGTTGCTCCTGGCCCAGATGAACCTCGCCCTCCCTGCTCCCTGGAACTGGATCGGACTCGCTGTCTCCGGCACGATCTTTCTCGGGATCCTCGGCGCCATTTGGGGGATCTACGCCAAGCTCGGCCTGCGTCCTCCTCACAAGCTCTTTCCCTTGCCAAAGAGCGAGAAGTACCCCGCGCTTCCAAAGCCAAAGAGCACGCTCGCCGAGCAGGCAGATCGACGCTTGCTCGAATCCAAAGAGCAACAGGAGGGCGCCAAACTGTTGACCTCGACGGTTGCGAAAGAGGAAGAAGAGTGAGCTCGAAGATCCCTGCCTTGCGTGATGCCGCGACCATCATCGTCGTCAGACCCGATGCCACAGATGGCTTCGAGATCTTCATGGTCAAGCGCCACGCCAAAAGCTCCTTTATGCCCGATGTTCACGTCTATCCTGGCGGCGCGCTCGACCCGCAAGACTGCGTGCCGCGCGCCAGAGAGGGCGTCGAGGGGTTGACCGCCGATGCGGCGAGAGCGCGCCTCGATGAAGCCATCTCGCCGGAGAAAGCGCTCGGGTTATTTCTGGCTGGGGTTCGCGAGACCTTCGAGGAGGCGGGTCTCTTGCTCGCCAGAAGACGCGGCGAGCAAAAGTTTATCGACCTCACCAGCGACGAGGACGTCGCCAGCGCTTTTGCTGTCTATCGAAAGCAGCTTCGCAGCGGCGAGATCTCACTGACCGAGGTCTTGCTCGCCGAGGATCTCGTCGTCCCGCTCGATCGCCTCGGTTACTTCGCGCACTGGATCACGCCCTATATCGAGAACAAACGCTTCGATACGCGGTTCTTTGTCGTCCGCGCGCCCGAGAATCAGATCCCGCTCCATGACGAGGTCGAGACCTCTGACAGTGATTGGTTGAGCCCGAAAGCCGCGCTCGATGCCTACCTCGATGGCAAGATCGCGCTCTCTCCTCCGACGCTCTCCACGCTCGTTCGCCTGACTGGATACGAGAGCGTCGAGGCGCTCGTCACCGCCTGCAAGACGATCTCTCCGCCGACCCTGCTGCCTCACTTTGGCAACGTCGAAGGCATCCCCGAGATCTACCTCCCAGGCCACGAACTCTATCCTGGCGATGACCCGCGCTACATCCAGTCAACCACCGCGCCCGACTGGCTCACGCTGCGCCTCATCGATGGCATCTGGCATATCCCGGGTCACTTCCCCTCGGATCGATAAGTCAGATCTCGGACGCGCAGATCCTCACGAAGTCCATCGCGTTCGGCCAGCCATCATGCGCCCATGAAGGGGATGGGGTTTGCAGATGCCCCGGCGCACAGATCCGATTGACGCCGAGCCTCGCCAACTCTTCGGCCCAGGCGCGCCTTACTGGCCCCGGCGCTCGCGTCCAGAGCGCTGCCCCCTGAAGTTGATGCCGTGGCACCTTGATCACGTGGCGAAGCTCTTCGATGCTGTTCGTGTGATGCAATGTCACCGTGTGCGCCGAGACGGTGTCTCCGAGCCACGGGCTGCTGGTCAATTGCACCCAGCCAAGGCCATCTCCCCAACAGTGCCCCAAAAACTCAGCCACGCCTCTGGCCTGCACACGCCTGGCGAGCCTGTCCTCGCCGAGCGTCGTCGCCCCGAGGTTTTTCTCGCGCTCCTCGATCGCCTCGCCGAGCAGGTGCCCGAAGCGCTCCATCCGATCGCGCGTTCCGTTAAAGACAACCGCGCGCGCTGACAAACACCCGAGCTGGTGCCAGAGCACGATGTCCGTGGCCAGCGCCATGGCGATCTCGGCGAGGTTGCTCTCGCCATCATCGACCACCGCGCCAAAGCTCACGCGGTGACCATAGGTCAGGAAGGTTGGCTTGCCTCGGTGGTGGCCATGCCCGATGAAATCGCGCAGCGCGTCGATCGCTTCGTCAGAGCCGCTCATGATGATCGCGTCCACGTCGCGCCAGGAATCATTGGGCGCGCCGAACTCCAGCGAGAGCAGCGCGCGACCCTGGCTCGAGACATGCCACGCCTTGTGAAAACGGTGCGCGAAGTACACCCCGCGCGAGGATGGGCGAACGATCTGCGCCGCGCCGAGCAACCATCCGAACAACACCGGCGTCACACCTGCGCCAGGGAGTGAGGGCCACAAGTGCACGATCTGCTCTGGAGCAATGATCCTCGCGCCGATATGCTCGTGAGCGTCGCGCGTCGAGCTAAAGCGCTCGAGCGCGGCGACACCTCCGTAGCCATGGAGCTCGCGGTCGAGCGCTTCCACCAACCCGTCCACATCCCATGTGCGGCGGTGAAGCATCAAACCTTCGCGCGCCATTTGCTCGGGCCAACCGTCGGCGACGACCGCGCGCACGGTCTCGTCGAAGTCATCGAAGAGTTCTCCGATGGCTGCTCTCAGGAACTCGACCCTCTCCCAAAATGGTGGAAACTTGATGGACATCTCCTCCGCCTCGACAACACTGGCTCGAAATCGCTCTCTCTCGAGGCATCATCACGCCAGAGGCGCGGCTGCGCAAGCGCGGCGAGTGATTGTTCTCGGCTTGCTGCTGGCGCTGGCAGCGCCTGGCGTTTCCTTCGCTCAGGAGGTGGACGCCGAGGAGGCGCGCGAAGCCGAGATGTTCGGCACTGAAGAACCTGCGGCAAAGCCTGAAGACACGACGGATAAAGACGAGGACTCGAGCGAAGAGAAAGAGCAGGAGGGCGAGGACGAAGACACAGACCCCGAGGCCGCGCGCGAGGCCGAGATGTTTGGTGGCTCCGAGGACGATGACGACGAAACCATGTTGGAGACCATCGGGGGAGGGGCTGACGACGAAGGGCTGTTGGAGACTCTCGAGGGGGGAGGTGGCGAGGAGTCTCGAGAGGACGCCATGTTTGGCGGTGACGATGAGAGCAGCGAGACAGAGACCTTCACCTCATCGCGAGATCGCATCCTCGAAAAGATCGAGGACGCCGAGGACGAACTCGCCATCGGCGGCCTGCTGTTCATGCAGCTCAACTACAACATCCCCGAAGGATACAATTTCGAGGATCAGCGCTTCTCCGCACCGAATCTGGTCGATCTCTACTTTGACGCCAGGCCAAATCCTCGCATTCGCGCCTACCTCAGAGGTCGACTGACCTACGATTACACACGCCCCAGGCAGTCCGCCAATGGCGGCACGCCCTCGCTGTTTCCCTCCTCGGATGCGGAAGAGGAGACCTCGGCGGAGACGCAGCTCCCATTGGGATTTAGCACCGGAACACTCGGCGCATCGGGTGGGCAAAACCTCCAGGTTCAGCTCGATCAGCTCTGGCTCAAGTTCGACGTCGCGCGCACCGTCTACGTCACGCTCGGGCGCCAGCGCATCCGCTGGGGGGCAGGGCGCTTCTGGAACCCCACTGATTTCTTGAACGCGACCCAGATCAACCCGATCGCGATCTTTGATCAAAGGCTCGGCGTGGATTTGGTCAAGCTGCACATCCCGATCGAGACGCTCGGGTGGAACTTCTACGCGGTCGGCGCGCTGGGAGAGGCGGACACGCTCGATGATGTGGGAGGCGCACTGCGCGCAGAGATTTTGTTCTCCAACGCCGAGCTCTCGCTCTCGTTCGCCACGAGGCGCCAGACCGTCCAGGGACCACAGCCGATCCCATCACCCGTGGGGGATGATAACCTCTACGAGCCCACGCTCGAGTGGCCGCAGACCGGCACCCCGATGAGGCTTGGCGCGGACCTCTCCGCTGGCCTCGGCCCCTTCGATGTGCGGCTCGAGGGCGCGCTGGTTCGCGGCCTGATCCAGCCCTTTTACCGAGGGGAGCTGAACCTCGATCTGGCAAACCTCGCCTTCCCCGAGGATTACTCGCGCGGCGATGAGTGGGTCCCGCAGCTCGTCGCCAGCGCAGACATCATCCTGAACTATGGGAGCGGTGATTCGCTGATCCTTGGCGCCGAGTACTTCTACAACGGGCAGGGCTACGGCGCCGATCAACTCGAGGACCCGAACTTCCTGCTCTGGCTCGCGCTCCAGGGCGGGCTGCGGCCATTGTATCTGGGGCGACACTATGGCGCGCTCGCCATCGTGTTGCCGTCACCGGGGAGCCTCGATGATAGCTCGTTCACGTTTAGCACCATCGGCAACCTCTCGGATGGGAGCTTCCTCTCGAGGCTCGATTACAGCTATCGGTTGCTCCAGGATCTGAACATCAACGCGTTCGCGATGTATCAGTTCGGCGCCCCTGGCGAGCTCAATTACGGTAACACCATCGAGGTTCCGGGGCAGGACCCGTTGGTGATTCCAGGGCCGGAGTTCACGCTGGGCGCGGCGTTTCGCATGAACTTCTGAGCGCGAACCACCAGCCTCTGGCACGCGACCGATGCCGCGGAAACATTGCCCGACCTGGGTGTCTTTTTGACCAACCCTGGGCAATGTTTCCGCGGCATCGGTCGCTCGGCCACCAGCGTTGGCGAACAAAAAAGAGCCCGTAGTGATGCATCACTACGAGCTCTCTCACTCATCGCGTTGCCGCGTGTTTCTCAGCGCCGACGACGCCACGCGAACGCGAGGCCGAGCATGGCGAGCAGGCCGAGCCCGCCGCCAGCAGGTGCGCCCATGCCGGTCTGCGCGCAGCCCTCCTCATCGTCCATCATCATGTCATCGCCACCGCCGCTGGTGTTGCCGGGCGTGCTGTTGTTACCCGCGGTGTTGTTTCCTGGCGTGGTGTTGTTGCCGCCGGTGTTGTTATTGCCAGGCGTGGTGTTGTTTCCTGGCGTGGTGTTGTTGCCAGGAGTGGTGTTGTTGGCGGGGGTGCCCATATCCATTTCGCCGCCGCCCATGTCGACATCGCCGCCGCCCATGTCGACGTCACCGCCACCCATGTCCATCTCGCCGCCCATATCCATCTCGCCGCCGCCCATGTCCATCATGCCGCCTGCGGGGACGCTGCTGGAGTCTGCGGGATCGGATTGGAATTCACCTGGGTCGTCGCCGGTCATCCAGCTGCCATCGGTGCCGAGCTCCTCGCCGTTGGTGAAGCCGTCGCCGTCCGAGTCGATGCCCGCCAGCGTCTCGCCCCACTCGCGACCGTTGATGTCGAAGTCATTGCCAAAAGCGTTGCGAGGGCCGCCGCCGCCAGCGTTCTGGTGGCAGGTCCCGCACAGGTTTTCCGTGGCATTGGGGACGCGCGAGACATAGTTCGAGCGCGCGAAGGAATCTGCAGGCATACAGAGCAAACCGGCGCTCATCAGCGCGCCACCAACCAGCAATTGTTTCAAGCGATGGGACATCTTCTTCCTCTTTTCGATAACAGACACCACACGAGACGTGCGTGTTCAGGCTTCACCCAACCACACCCATGGGGCATGTTTTTTGGGTCAATTTGATTGTCAATGCAGGACCGATTACAGCATCATCGCCAACGCGTTGCAAAGTATTTATAACCTCTCACTCACCTTCCGTTTGGAGACGATATGCCAGAGGTCGAAGTTCAGGCGCTATATACCTACCCCATCAAGTCGTGCGCGGGAGTGCAGCTCGAGCGAGCGCAGCTCGGTCAGGGTGGCTTGCTCCACGACCGCAGCTGGATGCTTGTCTCTACAGATGGAAAGTTTCTCAACCAGCAGCGCCACCCCAAAATGGCGCTCGTCAGCATCACCGCGATCGATGAAAGCGGCGTCACGGTCTCGGCGCCCGGGATGCAACCACTCGAGATCGGGCGTATCGACGCCGAGGATGAAATCGGCGAACCCTTTCGCGTCTACAAGAGCACGGTCGAGGGGACGCGCGTTGGCAGACGCGCCGATGATTGGTTTACCGAGGTTCTGGGGACGCGCTGTCATTTGATCCAGGCGGTCTCCTACACATCGCGCGAGGTGGCCGAGGAGCACCCTGGCGCTCACGAGGAGCCTGAATCGATCCGTCGCCGCATCGACTTCGCCGATGACTTGCCGATCCTCGTCGCGACGCGCGCCTCGCTCGACGCGCTCAACAGGGAGCTCGAGCAGGATGTCGAGATGAAGCGCTTTCGCCCCAACGTGATCCTCGATGGCACCGAGGCGTTCGCCGAGGATGGCTGGCGTGTTCTGAGAAGAGAGGATGGCTTCGAGCTGCTCGGCGCCAAACCGTGTGTGCGGTGCTCGATGATCACGGTCGACCCCTCGCGCGGCGTCCTCGATGGCCCCGAGCCGCTGCGCACGCTCACGCGCCTCTACAACCCAGGCGGCAACGGCCCCGTCTTCGGCGCGCTGATGATGGCGCGCGGCGGAGAAGCGATCGAGGTCGGAGATCGGCTCCAGATCGAGATTTGAGGCGCGTGACTGGAGATGTGTCTGGCTGGCGCGTATACTCTTCGAGACATTTGCTTTTCGGGGAGCCCCTCCCACCGCAGCCATCGACTTTCATGCCCAGACCTCATCCAAAGACACTCCTCGTAGCGAGCGCGCTCGGCGCGCTGATGCTCCCCTCACTGGCGCTCGCTCATGGCGGAGATCCGCTCCCCAGAGACCTCCACCCTGTCAGCGATGACGCCTGGGTGCTGGCCACGAACTTCGGGGTCATTCGCAGCGAGGACCCGCGACACTACGTTTGCGAGGAGGCCTTCCTTGGCGGTGATAACTTCCTGTTCACCCCGCTCGCTGATCTGACCTGGGTGACGTTCTCCGAGACGCGAGTGATGCGAACCGAGGACGGGTGTGACTTCGAAGAGGTGATGAAACTCACCGAGGTCCCTGTCGCCGTGAGCAGCGACCTGACCACACGACATGTGGCGTTTATCACCAATCAGGATGACCTCGCCGCGCTTCAGGTGAGCGATGACGAGGGCAAAAGCTGGCGAGGTGTCACGCTCGAACCTGGCAAGGAAGTGCACTGGACGGGCGTCGAGTTGTCCGGCGAGGACAGCGCCTTTCTCTCGGGCTACTCTCGCGAGGAGGCGGACAAGGGCGCGGCGCTGCTTTACACCGTCGCGCTCGATAGCGGTGAGTTGACCCTGCACGAGCTCCCCGCCGAGGCGCGCTACCCCTACCTGTCCGATGCGTCCGGGGGCCGCGTGGCAGGACAGGTCAATATGCCCGATGGCATCGCGCTCCTGTGGGGAACGCCTGACAACCTGGCGGTTCACCCGCTGGAGAGTTGGCCCACCGACATCGAGCTCGCCGACGATGGCGCCACCATCTACGCCTCGGCCACGACCCCCGAGGGCGGCGTGCTGGTCGGCACCTGGGAGGGCGACTCGCCAACCTTCGAGATGCTCCTCCCCGAGCACTCCGCGCGATGCGTGACAGACTTCGGGGAGGATCTCTACATCTGTGCACGCCGTGACAGGGAAGGACATGACCTCTCGCGTTACAGCGGTGGCGAGATCACGCCTGCGATCGAGTTCAAACAGCTCCTCGGTCCTCCGACGACATGCCCGGAGGATTCGGACACCGCGCGCACCTGCAAGATCGTCTGGCCCGAACTCGCCAAGGCGCTTCGTCTCGAGCTCCCTGATCAAGAAGCCCCCGCAGACATGGGCAGCGCCGCTGACGAAGATATGGGCGGAGGCCCTCCGATCGGCATGGACATGGCCACTGATGACTCTGATCAAAGCTACGAACCTCCAGGCCCCAAGCCGATGCCCGAGGAGACGTGCAGCGCCTTACCCACACAGGATCACGCTCCCGTGCCCTTCGTGTTGTTCGGAGTGATTTTGCTCGGCGGTGTTTGCGCGCGTTCCTCGAAAACGCGCCCCCCGAAAACGCGCCTGCGCCCCCCGAAAACGCGCCTGCCATCGTGAACCACCGAGATCGAGGTCTGGCCTTGGCGCCATGGCGATGGTGAGACGGCGCGTTTTCTGCCCCCCATTTTGCACTTCGTTTAAAATAGGGGGCAAACTCGCGCTCCGTTTCGAGGTTGGCGTTTTGCTCTTTGTGTCGGTTTAGCAGAAAGCGAGGACATGCCCCCCGCGCCTTCGGCGCTGCCCCCCAAGCTTGGTGGGCTTCTTGGCGAGGATTTTAGCGTGGAGGTTCGCGTCGAGCACCTTCATGAACCTCATCGCAGATATCGAAGCTCCTTGGCGCAAAACGCCAACGTCGAAAAAGCCACGAGATCGCCCCACTCTGGGGGGCAGCGCCGAAGGCGCGGGGGGCATGTCCTCGCTTTCTGCACAACCTGCAACAAGAAGCCCCCTCAGGGGGCAGCGCGAAGCGCGGGGGGCATGTCACACCTTCTGCTCGACTCACAACAAGCCACCCTGCGGGCCACCAACCGCCCACCCAACGCCAAGTCTGCCCCCCTCCTGAGGCCGTAGGCCGAAACACAGGGGGGCCGCGGACGAGCGAGAGCGAGGGCCGCGGGGGGCAAAAAATGGCCACCTGTATGCAATCGATACAGGTGGCCATTTTGGGGGTGGCAGGTCAGCCACAACGGTCGTTGATCAGAGCGACATGCCGAGATTTTCGAGGTACCAGCGCAACAGACCTGGCCAACCCCAGGTATGTTCACTCAAGGTAAATGCGGCGCCAACGAAGATGGCGACAGCAAAGGGGATCTTGCTGCGTTCGTCCTCTTCGAGCTTGGGCTCGAAGTTCTTGGTTCGGTAGACGAGCAGGAGGAAGTAGCCCTTGATCAAGTGCCAGAGGCGCCTTCCCAGCTCGCGCAGATAACCGTTCCAGAGGGCGAAGAAGATGCCGAGGAAGAAGCCCGCGAGCGTCGAATAGAAGAAGACCTCGAAGAGTCCCTTCCCGCCCAGAGCAGCGCCTACGGCGATCAGCAGTTTGATGTCCCCACCCTTCATCCAGCCAAAGGGCAGGATGAAGAGCCCTATGATCAACATCGCTCCTGATGCGAGCAACCCACTGCCTAACCCCGCCCAGCCCATCGCGATCGTGTGTGTAATCAAACACACGAAGAAGAGCGGGTAGGTTAGCCAGTTGTAGACCTTGCGTTCACGCAGGTCTGTGGCTGCTGCAATCAGGAGCGCGAGCCCCAAGGGAGCCAGAACGATAAGCTGACGCCAAAGTTCTAGCTTTAAGAGTTCAGACACGTTTAACCGTCAAATCAGGTCAGAACGTGACTTCGGTCGAAACCGAGCTGTTCGCTTCGCTGAACTTCTGCGACACGGTAGCACCGAACGCCTTCACGATCACGATGACCACACATGCGATCAGGATGAGAAGGATGATGTACTCGGTGGCGCCTGCGCCGTCTTCGTCGTTGTGCAATGCGATCAGCAAGTTTTTGATGGCTTCCATTGTGTTCTCCTGGTGAGTTCGGGTTTTGTTTTAAAACCCTGTTTTGTAGGTGACCTGCCGTATTTTTCGTGACCCGATTTGGAGCTCGTGACCAGCGTTGCTCCCAAATCTTTGGAGTGTTGTCACTCACTCTCTCCATAATGCGTTTTCCGTGCCAACTCTGTCAAACCCCCAAATAAGCCCTTTTCGGGCCGTTTCGGTAAGTTTTGTGTGACATCTTGTCACGGAGCATCGTGGACGTTGTGGTCTCTGCTCCCCAAATCCCTCTAGACCGCGGGGTGCGTCATCCACCACACGAGGAAGTCGCGGTACGCCTTCACATAGGCGGCCACCGAAATCAGCGCCAACGTGGCGCCGAAGGTGATCGCCGAGAAGACGATGATGTACTCCGTCATTGCCACGCCGCCCTCATCTTCATGCAGGGCGAGCGCGGCGCGCTTCAAGAAGGTCAATGTCTGATTCTCGAGCATGGCGTCATCTCGCTTTGGCTTCATCTTGTGGCAAAAACGCTTGCTTTCCAAAAGGAACGGTTCCAGAACCACAAGAGTAGATCGTTTTGGGAGGGATGAAAAGTTTCGTCTCTCACGTCCTCCTCGGTTTCTTGCCTCATACTAAAAGCACGATCCACGCCAACCTCTCCCGTTTCACCCCTAACACCCTCCTCGCTCCGAGACATTCCACGCCCCCTTCCTCTCCCGGCTCGCTCGGTTTATGTTCGTGACGAGGTTCTCTGTAGGCGCGATGTCACGCGCCCACAAGAACGCACGAGCCTGACCTCGAACACAAGAGACCTGATCGCCGGGAGGTGTTTCCAGATGAGCGACGAGTTGACCACAGAAGAAGCTGAGATCGAGTTTGTCGAGATCTACGCCACGCATAACTTCCTCGAGGCACAGATCCTCGAAGACCTCTTTGAAGATAACGGGATTCAAACCCTGGCGCGAAAGATCGAGGTCGCGCCCATGCCCACCAACGTGGGCACCTTCGGGGAGCATCGCCTCGGCGTCCCGGAGCAAAGAGTCACCCAGGCCGTCAAGCTCATCGCCCAGGCGATCGAGGATGGCGCCGTGACGCGCGGCGAGGGGGAGCTGCTCGTCTGATCCGGCCAGCCGCTCATGCGCCGGTCTCTGCCGTGCGCATGAACAGGTAGATGATGTAGCCGACGTAGCCCACCAGCAGCAGCGAGCCCTCGATGCGGTTGATGCGCAACCCCGTGCGCATCACCGGCCAGATGATGATCGAGATCGCGAGCATCACCCACATGTCGATGTCGATGGCCACCTGGCCGACCGTGATCGGCATGATCATGGCCACGATCCCCAACACCAACATGATGTTGAAGATGTTCGACCCGATCACGTTCCCCACCGAGATATCAGACTCGCCGCGGTAACTCGCCACCACGCTCGTCGCCAACTCCGGCAAGCTCGTCCCGATCGCCACGATCGAAATACCGATCACCAGATCCGGGACCTGGAATTCCTTGGCGATAAAGATCGCGTTCTCCACGAGCAGGTAGGCGCCGAGCGCCAACCCCAAAATGCCGCCGCCAAGCAACAGCAGGTCCTTGCCGAGGTTGTCCTCGTCCACGTCGAGCTCCTCGAGCTCTTCCGGCAACTCCACATCCTCGCCGCCCTTGAGCCCTCGCCACAGCGAGACGCCAAGAAACGCGGCCATCCCCACCAGCATGATCCCCGCGTCGATCCTTGAGAGCTCGCCATCGTGCGCCAGCAAGACGAGCAGCCCGCTCGCCGCCAACATGATCGGGTACTCCCGCTTGACGGCGATCTCGGACACCTGGATCGGGCGCACCAGCGCCGCGCATCCCAGGATCAACGCGATGTTGGCGATGTTCGAGCCGATGATGTTCCCGACAGAGATCCCGTCCTTGCCATCGGCCAGCGCCAGCAAACTCACCAGAAGCTCCGGCGCGCTCGTCCCGAAGGCGACGACTGTGAGCCCGACGACCAACGGCGCGATCCCGAAACGGAGCGCGGCAGAGCTCGCGCCCGCCACGAGCCACTCCGCGCCGAAGTAGAGCATCACCAGGCCAAAAAGGAACAGTACTATCGCCAGAGCCATATCGATCGCCTCGAGAGTTTCACTTGCAAACTACGTCTTATTTGCCGTGCGAGGTTAAGGGTCAAGTCCTTTCTCTCATAGCGTAAAAAATCGACGCTTCCATTCGGCTCAGGCGAACGGTGGCCATCGGTGGAGCCGGTTTGTTTGTGGCGTCCCGTTCGCGCTGCTGTTAATTTGTGGCACGAGGAGCCGCATATTTCCCTCGCCGCCCGGCGACTTTTTATCGCGCGCTCCGCGTGCTCGTTTGCCTCGTCGGTGCAAGCCTGACGGCAGGCCAAGGGAACGTATGCGTTGGCCTGTTTGTCTCTCTTCTGATAAGAACCGAACAAACGTGCCGCGCATGTTTTCACGTCAAGGTGCAGGATGATGACGATGCGATCTCGAAGAAAATACAAACGCCTCCTCCCCACACTCACCCCATGCCTCCTCGCGCTGTCTCTTGTCGGCGCCGTGGGCTGTGGCAAGGATGATGCCGCGGATAAGGACGCCGACGCGCTCACCGACAACAAGCGCCCCGGTGATAACCTCGTGCGCGCGCGTAACAAAAACCTGACGCGCGATGGTATGGGCGTCAGCACGCAGGACCTCAACCGCGACGAGAAGCCCGATCAGTGGGTCCTCACTGGTGCAGGCGGCACCGTCGTGCGCATCGAGCGCGACCTGAACTTCGATGGCGCCGTCGACGTCTGGCAATACCCCGACACCAACGGCACGATCCTTGAGGAAGAGATGGACCTCGATCACGATCGCCTCGTCGACGTGATCGCCTACTACAGAGAGGACGGCTCGCTCGAGCGCAAGGAGCTCGCCCTCGAGTTCGGCAACGTCTTCACCGTCTTCAAGTTCTACGATCCGGCCGGATCTCTGCTCCGCGTCGAGCACGACGAGGATGGCGATCAACTCGTCGATCGCTGGGATTACTACGAGAAGAACCGCGTCGTGCGCACCGGCTGGGACGAGAACCGCGACGGTGTGCCCGATCGCTTCGATAACCTCCCCTGAACCTGTCGATCCTCGGCCTTTTTTCGCGCCCTCTGTTCCATACGAGCCCCATCGATGTTCCCTCCCATAGAGCACCTGTTTATCCCGACTGACTTCTCGCGCTCGAGCCGCGCCGCCGTGGAGCTCGCGCGAGGTCTGGGCGCCAACGGCGAGAAGCTCGCGCTCGAGCTCGTGCATGTCATCGACGCTTTGCCTCCTTATATGCGCGAGGTGCTCTTCCCCTTCGCCGGGATGGGCGAGGACGAGGCGGAGCTCGAGAACGACCTGTGCGCTCGCGCCACAGAGGCGATGGAGAAGACCTACGAGCTCGACCTCTCGCGCGATGAGATCTTCGAGCCGCGCGCGCTCGTGGGTGTGCGCGACGAGGCGATCACCGACGCGCTCGCTGCCTCCAACGCGCAGCTCGTCATCATGGGCGCCTTCGGTCAGGGGGGCGCCGTCCCCGAGAGCATCGGCTCGACATCTGGCCGCGTGCTGCGCTCCTCGACGCGCCCCGTGCTCCTGACGCGCTCCTTGAGCGAGCGCGTCCCGCGCATCCGCAAGATCCTGTGCGCCATCGACCTGACGCCGAGCTGCGCCGAGGTCGTCGAGTGGGCGATGAACCTCGCGATCCTCACCGGCGCCGAGGTCGAGACGATCTTCGTCCTCCCCGATCCGCTCTATCAGGACCCCAACGGGATCCTCGCCGGGCACGTCAAGTTCCAGGCGAGGAAGGTCATGGAGCGAGAGCGCCACAAGCTCGAAGCGCTCTTCGAGCGCACTTATAAATCACTCGAGATCCCCTTCTCGAAGCAGGACCAGGTCAACAGGCGCTGGAAGAACCGGCAGATCCTCGCTGGAGATCCCGCCACCGTGATCCTCGAGCGCGCCGATCGCATCGACGCGGACCTGATCGCGATCGGGACGCGCAACCTGCAATCCCCCTCGACCTCGCGCCTGGGGCGCGTCTCGTGGACGGTGACGCGCTCTGCAAACACTCACCTGCTCGCCGTGCCGCTCGCTCGTGAGGCCAACCTCCTCGACGCCGAGGATTGAGCCATCTGCACGCGCTGTTCGACTTTTTTTTCAAAACTTCGCAAGATCCTTCGCGATGTCGCCGACAAACAGTCGGGGCCATCGCGACGCGCATCGTTGTATGCAAGCTATCGTGATGCGATCGTTGTGGCTCTTTTCAAAGTGTCTCGAGATACGATACATTCGTGCAGGGGATGACTCAGGTCACCCCCAGGAGATGAGCATGGTAGAAGCTCGTGGAAGGTTGGTTGTTATTCGTTCGCTCTCGTGGGCTGTCGTGGCCTGCGTCGCTGTTATTGGCAGCGGCTGCACCACGACGATGACCTCGATGACAGACGCGCGCGCTTACGAACCTGGCGAGGTGCAGGTCGCCGCGAACATGCAGGCGACCGTGCACTCGAACATCGTCAGCGGCGTGGCAAAGTCTGTGGATTCGGCCATCGACGAGTTTGGCGACGAAGAGGACATGCCGATCACCGAGGAGAGCTTTCGGCAATGGCTCGACCTGGTGATTTTGGCGGCGCTGTTTCGCCCCTCGACCTCCCCAGAGGTGATCGCCAGGGTTGGCGTCACCGACAAGGTGCTCGAGGGGATCGATGTCGGGTTTCGCACCAACCTCTCGATCTTCAAAGGGGACGTGAAGCTCCAGGTCTGGGAGAACCAGTACAGCGATCAGTTCGTCAGCGTGATGGCTGGCTATGCCTACCACCGCAGCTGGGTCGATGACTGGATCTCCTACATCACCCTGACCGACTTCGGGCGCCATGACTTCGACCTGCAAGCGATGTGGGGGATGGAGGTTGGCAAGTGGGCCAAGGTCAACATCGGACCACACGTCATCTTCTCGCGCATCAAGGCCGAGCATCGATTGCCACAAGAGGTCGTCGACAGGCTCCCCGAGGAGGTCAAGCGGTTTGATCCCAACCAGCTCTTCGAGAACGAGTGGATCGGTTACTACGGCGGGAACACGAACGTGATGCTCGGCTACAAATACGCGTATGTGGCCGCGGATCTCGGCGTGTTTTGGATGCAGTTTCGGCCCACGGTCGTGGGAGAGCAGCGCGATTACAGCGGCGTGGCGCTCTCGATCGCAGGCGGACTCTCACTGCACTACGCCTTCTAAAGTCAATGAACCCGCTTGATCCTCGCGCCATGGAGGGGCGAGGATAGGCGGCGAGCACGAGGAACAGGACGTCATGAGTGTCTTCATGGAGCAGAGCGAGAGACATCATCAGGAGGGAGACCTCGCCAGCGGAGAGGACGTCAAGGGCGCGGAGCCCCTGGCGGCGACGCTGGAAGACGGGCTCCGAACGATCTTTGGCTTCGACCACTTCAGGCCAGGTCAGCGCGATGTCATGGAGGCGGCGCTGCGCGGGATCAACTCCCTCGTGGTCATGCCCACCGGCTCCGGTAAGAGCCTGTGTTACCAGCTCCCGGCGCTCGTCGCCGAAGGCACCACGCTCGTCATCTCGCCGCTGATCGCGCTGATGAAGGATCAGGTCGACGCGCTCACGGCAAAAGACATCCCCACGACATTTATCAACTCCTCGATCTCTACGCGCGAGCAACACGATCGCCTCTACAACATGGAGATGGGCCGCTACAAGGTCGTCTACATCGCGCCCGAGCGCTTCCGCAGCCAGGCGTTCTGTGATGCCATCTCCAACACGCGCGTCTCACTGCTTGCCATCGACGAGGCGCACTGCATCAGTCAGTGGGGCCACGACTTTCGCCCCGATTATCTGACGCTCGCCAGGATCAGAGATCGCCTCGGGCATCCGCCCACGCTCGCGCTCACTGCGACCGCCACGCGCCAGGTCCAGCGCGATATCCTCGCGCAGCTCAACCTCCCCGAAGCAGAGATCTTCGTCTACGGTTTCGAGCGCCCCAACCTCTTCTTCGAGGTCCATGACTGCCGCTCGAAAGGGGACAAGCTCGATCGCATCCAGGCGATCATGGATCACTACGATGGCGACCCGCTGCTCGTGTATTGCGCCACGCGAAAGCAGGTCGATGAGGTCACAAGGGAACTCGATGGCCTGGGCGTTTCTGCGGGCATGTATCACGGCGGCCTCTCCGATGGAGAGCGCGAGCGCGTGCAGGATGCCTTCATGCGTGACGAGTTCCCGGTGCTGGTCGCGACCAACGCGTTCGGCATGGGCGTGGACAAGTCCGATATCCGCGCCATCGTGCACTACAACATCCCTGGCAGCATCGAGGCGTATTATCAGGAAGCAGGTCGCGCGGGTCGCGATGGCGAACCTGCCCACTGCTTGATGCTGTTCAACTACGCCGATCGCGGCATCCACGAGTTCTTCAACGAGCAGACCTATCCCTCGCAGGAGGTCGTCGAGCGCGTCTGGGATTACCTCTCCAAGCTCGGCGTGGACACGCACCCGATCGGCGCAGATCAGATCGCCAATCATCTCAACCGCAGCACGCGAGGCCGCGGCAAGAGGTTGAACTCCTGGGCCGTCGAGACCGTCCTGCGTCAGCTCCAGCGCGCTGGCCACGTCGAGTTCGGCACGCGCGAGGGCTTCCCCTGGGTCACCGTCTGTGACTATGCGAGGACGCGCGACTTGCGCGTGGACTTCGAGTATCTCGAGCACCGCCGCTCGATCAACGACGGGCTGCTCACCGATGTCGTGCGCTACGCCTCGGGGCGAAACTGTCGCCAGCTCTACCTGCTACGCTACTTCAACAGCCGCCCCTCCTTCGAGAAGGGGTGCGGTCACTGCGACGTCTGCTGCGGCACGCCCGAGTACGCCAAGGCCGCGCGCAGCAACTCCGCGCCCTCGATCATCAGCGACGACCCGCTCGATGTGTTGCTGCAAAAGGTCCTGAGCGGTGTGGCGCGCGCCAGAGGTCGCTTCGGCGCTCACATCGTCGCCGGGGCATTGCGAGGCTCCAAGGCCAAGAAGGTCAAGAACACCTCGCTCACCAGGTTGTCCACCTACGGGCTACTCTCCAACCTCAAGCAGGATGATATCGTCACCCTGCTCGACATCTGCCTGCGTCACGATCTGCTCGATCGCAATGATCACGGCTGCATCTCGATCAACGATCTCGGCAACGACGTGATGCGCGATCCCGATCAAATGAGCGATGACCTTCGCGGACACCTCGAAGCCACGGTCAAACCGAGGCAGCGCAGGCGCTCCTCTTCATCTTCCAGATCATCGAAGTCCTCGAACAGACCTCGCGTCGAGAAGGCGCCAGGGAACTCCGCGGCGCCTTCGGATATCTACTCCGAGACGCTCGGATACTTGCAGGAGGGCAAGACCTTCGACGAGATCGCCAGCTTGCGCGAGGTCACGCGTCAGACCGTGTTGCGCCACCTGATGGTGCTCGGTGATCGCGGTGATGTGTTCGACCTGAGCGAACACCTCGACGAAGAGATCCTCGAGGACGCGCGACAGGCCGCAGAGGGCTGGACCTATGGTGAGCCTCTGGCGCCCGTGAAAGGTCGCCTGCGAAAGAGCTGCTCCTACGAAAAGCTCAAGATTCACCTCGCCAAGGTCCTCATGGATCGGAGCGCGGCGAAGTGAGCCCGCCAGACAATCAGCGAGCGCGCGTCGAGCGCGCGCTCGACGCGCGCTCCGATTACTTTGCGTCCTTACGAGCTGGCGCGAAGGTCACCATCGCCGTGCCCGATGCCACGCGCCCGATCGATCACCACGCCACGCTCGTCCCGCTGCTCGAGCGGTTGATCGCGCGCCAAACTCACCCCAAAATTCTCGTCGCGCTCGGGTTGCACCGCCCGATGAACGCCTCGGAGCTCGCACCATTGGCCGAGATCAGCCAACGGTTCGACATCCCATTGATACAGAATGCACCGCAGGAACCGGCGCGTGTGGTTTGTGTCGAGGATGATGTTGGGTACGAGCTCGAGGGTGTGACGCGGCCATTGCCCGCTTGTTTTGATGGTGCAATTGCCGAGGCTGATCACATCATCTGCACGGGGCTCGTCGAGCCACATCAGTACGCGGGGTTTTCAGGTGGTGTGAAGACCGTGTCGATCGGTTGCGCCAGCCAGCAGACGATAAGCGCGATGCACGGGCTCCCTTATTTACGCCATCCCGGAACGCGCCTCGGGCAGCTCGAGGGGAACATGTTTCGACAGGCGCTTCGACGCTTGGTCCGCAACCTCCCTCCCATTTATGCGCTCCAGGCGGTTCCTTGCGAGGACCCGGTGGTGACCTTCGGTCCTGCCGAGGTCGCCTTTAAAGAGGCAGCAGCGCATGCCGCGAAGACGTTATTTGTCGAACACGATAAGACCTATCCCTGGGTGGCGTTGCCGGTGCCTTCGGTCAAGGCGACCAACGTGTATCAGTCTTCGCGCGCGGCGAGTTATGTGGCGTTGGCGGCGCGGCCCGTGATCGAGCCCGGTGGTTGGTTGCTGGTCGAGGCAGCGTGTGAGGAAGGGATGGGCGAGGGCGCTGGCGAACAGGCGTTTGCTCGCGCGCTGGAGCGTGGCTTCGACGCGCTCTGGCGCGAGTTTCAGGATGTCAGTTACACGCCAGCGCTTCGCGGTGGGCAGCAGCGCGCGTATGTCTTCGCGCAGGTGCTCTCGCGGTACAGGATGGCCTGGATCGGGGCAGCCTATCAGGAATCACTCGATGCTTTTGGCATCCCGCAGTTCGACACCAGGGCGCGAGCGATCGAGGCGCTCGAACTGGACGCTTCAGCGGGATTGATCGCCGAGGATGTCTTTCACCGCGTGCCGACCCTGGCGTCGCGGTGATGCAGTGAGTGATGCATGCGCTCCCTTCTCACGCTCCGCGTTCGGCCGGGCCGCGTTGATATGTGCAGTGAGTTTTGCAAGCGGCCCCCTTCTCGACCTACGGTCTCGGCCGGGCCCCCGCGGCTCGACGCCGCAGCCCCCACTCTCGTGGGGGCTTATTCTCGCGCTCCGAGACGAGGTTGGTGTTTTGCGTTCTGGAGCTTCGATTCGAGCAGTGTGGTGCATGAGGACCACATGGCAAAACAAAAGCTTGAAACGATAGCTATAGAATAGACCCCCACGAGTGGGGGTCGCGGCGCGAGCCGCGGGGGCCCGGCCGAACGCGAAGCGTGAGAAGGGGGGCGCATGCATACCTCACTGCATATCTCGAAGTTCCCTTGCGCATCACTCGCCGCTAAAATCGGAGCGCGAGAATAAGCTCCCACAGGAGCTGCAAACCATAAGAAGCAGCGCGAAGGTCGAGATGAATAGAGGTCTTTCGCTCATCTGATCGCCTCGAACAATTCAACCTCGTAGCGCCCTGCTTGCAAAAGCTCGCCGAGTGTTTCCACGCCTCCTTGCAAACCCAACCCGTCGAGGTTGTCGAGGCATATCCGGCGTTCATGGTAGGGCCACTTGTTTTTGAAGAGCCTGAGCGCCGCTTTGGAGACCGAGTCGGGCGCGCAGATGTTTGGCCCAAAGAGCATCTCGCCGACCGCCCAGAGCAGCGTCTGCTCGTCGGATATGTGGGCGCAGTCCAGGCGCCAACCTTGGCGGTGTGGCCAGGCTTGGTTGGGGCGATTCAGGCGGTTGAAGGTGGAGTAGTTCAGGTTGGCGTCGAAGCGTTGCCGTTGCTCCTCTTTTGTCAGACCTGCCCACCAGTTCTTCTTTGGCGTATTGGTTTTCCAGGTCTCCCAGGCTTTCTCGTCGTAGCGCCAGATGTTCTCGCAGGTGATGACTTCTGTGATGTACTCCACGCAAAGTTGCAGTTTTCGATCAGGTGTCTCCAGTGCGTTCGTCACGGGGAAGCTGTAATACCCGATGGTGCGCCCCTCGCGATCGAAAATGTAGAGCGAGAGGTAGACGTTCATGTATCGAAAAAGATCGAGAAATTGCCATCGTTGGGAGGTTGGCCAACTGTATTCTTCGAGCAGGATAAAACCGCTGTCGAGGTTGTGTTCAGGGGCATCCAGCGTGAATCGCTCGCACACCGCGATGGGAGTGTTCTCCATATCTGGCTCAGAGAGGAAGTACTCCGGGTCTTCCCATCGGGGTTGATCCCCCTGATAGAGAAGGTATTGGAGCGGGCGAATCGATGCGTTGATGAAGTTGGCCAGAATGGGATCGTTCGTGTTCACGTATCCTCCTGCCATCGGTACCTTGCCGCGCTTTTTGGGGGATGAAGAAACTTCTACTTCTTCTTGAGGTGGGCGCGCACGTCGGAGGTGTAGCCTCGGGAGAGGGTTCGCGCGGCCTCTTTGAGCTCTTCGTCGAGGAAGGTCGGGGCCTTGATCTCGATGACGACGTAGAGGTCCCCTTTTTTGTCACCGCGATGAACGCCCATCTCGCGCAACCGGAGCTTGGTGCCCGAGTTGATGCTCTCGGGGAGGTTCATCATGCAGGAGCCGTGAGGGGTGGGGACTTCGATGCGCGCGCCGAGGATCGCTTCTGCGATGGTGACCGGGATCTTGATCTCGAGGTCGAGGCCATCGCGCTCGAACAGATCGTCGAGCGTGACGCGCACCGTGAGCCACAGATCTCCAGGCTTTCCGCCCTTGAGCGATGGTTCGCCCTCGCCAGCAACGAGCAGCACCTCGCCATCCTCGATCCCTTCAGGGATGCGGATCGTGAGGGTGGCGCCTTCGAGTGTGGTAAACGAGACCGCGCCGCCAGCGATGGCGGTCATGAGATCGATCTCGAGGTCCTCTCGGCGATCCTCGCCAGGTTCGACGAAGGCCTCCTCGAAGGGGTTCTCGTCGTTGGCTTCAAAGGGGTTGTTGAACCCATCGAAGGCGCGCTCGAAGGTCGAGCGGAACCCATCTTTTTGTGTGCTGAATTCACGACGAAAGCGCTCGGCCCAGGTCTCATCCTGCTTCCTGGCGTTTTCGTTGGTGTGATGTTCGAAGGGATCTTCGTTGCGACGCCGCTCCCAACGAGCGCGGATCGGGTCGAAGTCTTCGCGCAGTGATTCTAGCCCGAACTCATCGTAGAGCTCGCGCGAGGTCGGATCGCTCAGGATCTCGAAGGCCGCGGCGAGCTCGATAAAGCGCTCCTGCGCGCGCTCATCGCCCGGGTTGAGGTCCGGGTGATGGAGCCTGGCCTGGCGTCGAAAGGCGCTCTTGATGGCGCGATCATCCGCGTCTTTCGGGACCCCGAGGATGTCATAGAGGTCGAGCATCGAATCAATCGTTCATGGCCGTGCCAAAGCGAGTGGAGAGCCACCCCTTGCCGACGTTCTCGTTGTTGCCCTGACGGCCCACGGACCAGCCCGAGTTGAGCGTCGCCTCGCGTGGGTTTGGCGATGCCTGCTGCGCCTTCTCGTGGAGGACGACGCCAAAGGCGGTGCCGCCCGAGGGGAGCCCGAAGCCTTTCTCGGGGACGATCCCGGTCATCCCTGCCATTTGTGGCGTCGAGAGGAGCTTTTCGTTTGCTGCAGCCAGTTGCTCGATCCAACGAGAGAGGTCGTCCATGAGCGCGTCGAGCTCGCGAACCAGAGGATCATCGGCGGCGACCATCGATCCTGGCGAGACGAAGTCATCGGCGACCTTGTAGAGCTTCTTGACGAGCGTGTTCCCGCGGATCACGAGGTCGCGAGTACGTTGCTCGCCGCCGAGCTTCTCGACGCCATCGTCGTCGAGCGTGCGGAGCACGCCGATCGCGCGCAGCGCTTGCGCCACGGCCGTGAGCGTGTGATGCGAGGAGTGCAGGTGGTGATCGACGGCGGCGTGGATCGCGTCCTTGTCAAAACCCGCCTTGCGCATCTTGAGCTCGACGGTCTGAAGCCACATCTCGACCTCGTTGACGGCGCCGTGGATGTTGTGCTCCAGCGTTTTGTTGTCGGGAGACTCGACGGTCTTGCGCTCGAGCAAGCCCTCGGCCTTCTCGCACAGCTCGAGACCTTGTTTGACCTTGTCCGCGCCAAACCCTGCGCCCTTGAGCGCGGATGCGACCTCGGACTCATGGTCTGCGGTGTGCGCAGCGGTGTAGACGTGGCCGATCAATTGGTAGAAGTAAGCAGCTGACATGTTGGCGTCCATTGATAGATCGTTTCATCTGCCCTGAGCATGATCGCCCGGACACTAACCGTGATGGCGCGGAGCATAGCGCAGCGCCCTCTGTTCGTCGAGTCTTCTGACTCGGCGAGATTGAGTTGTCGGGAGATCGTGCATAGATTGAGGTCGAGGTCGCGTGCTTGGCGATCTGACTTGTCCCCCTCCGCCCCGCCTGGAAGAAGACCTTGAGCGAGATCGAACCAGCTGACATTGCTGCAAAAATCGCGGCCACGAGACCTGACCTCCCCGCCGTCGCGAACCGGCCGAGGAGCACCTTTGCCATCACCACGCTCGCACCACTCGGCGAGCGTTACTGGCATGTGACCGTCAAGATCGACGATATTTTCGCGCAGACGCTCGAGCATCCCGCCCAATACACGACGTTTGGTATCGGGAACCTCGCGCCTCGATTCCTCGTGGTGTCTTCGGTGCCCGGAGACGCTGTCTGGGAGTTCGTGATCGATCGCGAGTCGAGCATCGGGAGAGTGCTCGACGAGCATGGTCCCGGCGCGCCAGTGATTTTGAGTCACGCGGAGGGAGAGGGCTTCGACCTCTCCAAGATTTCGCGTGACGAGCTGCTCGGGTTCGCCACCGGCAGCGGCGTGGCGACCTTGCGGCCCGTCTTCAAGACGATCGCTCGCCATGAGCCCGAGCGCCTCTCCCACATGGCCCTCTACTACGGCGAGGCGCGTCACGAGGACTTCATACTCGCCGCAGAACTCGACGAGTGGGAGCGGCACGGCGCGAGGATCTATCGCATCAGCGAGGATGGCTTATCTGGCGAACATGGCTGGCGTTACGTGCAGCACGCCTTCTTGCACGATGCGCCTGAACTCGCCAGCGCGGCCGCGCTCCTGAGCGGCGCGCCGATCATGCTGCGCATGGTCTCGCAGCTTCTGATCGAGCGTGGCCTGGCGCCATCGGCGATCCTTACAAATATCTGAGTCTCGACCTGCTCGAAAACGAAAAGAGGGCCACCGAAAGTGGCCCTCTTTTCGTTTCTGAACAGACTGGGGGTTCAGCGCGATATGCAGGTGTTGTTGGCGCAGATCTCACCAGCGGCGCAATCGGCATCCTCGGTGCACTGGAGAGGTTCTGGTTCACAAGCATCGCCGGTGCCATCCCCGTCCGTGTCGACCTGGCCTGGATTCGGTGCATTCGGGCAGTTGTCCTGCTCGTCGATGATCCCATCGCCGTCGGTGTCGCCCTGAGTGTTGTCGGCTTCACACACACCGCTCACGCACAACTCATCGGCAGCGCAGTCCGCGTCCACAGAGCAGGTGGGGACGGGAGGTTGACCAGGGAGACACGTTCCATCGGTGCACACGTTGTCTGCGGGGCAATCCGCCTCGGTCGTGCACGTCGTGGAGGTCTGTTCGCAGGCATCGCCAGTGCCATCATCGTCTGTGTCGGCTTGATCTGCGTTCGATGTGTTCGGGCAGTTGTCTTGCGCGTCGGCGACGCCATCTTCATCCGCGTCCGCGTTCGTGGAAGTAGGATCGACGCAGACGCGTTGTTTGCAGGCCAATCCGCTCTCGCAGTTCCGCATCTCGCTACAGTAGCCCTCGTAAACCTCGGGCTCGCGCTCGGCGTAAACTTCATCGATTTCGTCGAGCTGTTGTGGAGGGACCGTCTGTTGCTGCCCGCAGACACCGATAGGCTCTCGCACCGTGACGGATTGACCTGAGATCGGGCATGAGAAGCCGTTTTCGATGACCACTGCTTGCTTGAAGACGCAGTAGGTCGCGTCGTCGATGACGACCTTTTCGCCTTCCCCGCAAGAGTCTTGTTCCGGGGTGCCACAGGCGGTCGCGAGCAGCGCCAGGCTCGCCATGGCGAGGATCGCGTGCAGTCTGAGTTGCTGTTTCATGAGTCATCCTCATCATCTTGGACTTCTTCCTCGAGGTCATCCGGGGCCCAGAGGATCGAGAGTCGTACTGGGAGCGCGTCTTCACGTTCCTGTGCGGCTTCATCGAGCTCGCATATCAGTGGGAAGAGCTGCTCTTCATAAAATTTCTGGAGTCGTTCGAGATCTTCTTCGCGCGCGCTGAAGTACAGGTTGCGCACCATCGCCCTCGCGTCGCCCTGGACCAGGCGCGTTTCGATGGCGCGGTCGACGTGATGGAGCAGCGTGTTGAGGCCGTCGAGCTTGGCCATCACCGGGTCGATATCCAGGCGGTAAGCCTTTCCTGTGAGCTTGAAACGTTCGGTGCGGCCTGGGATCGATTCGAGGTTCCCCGCCTCGACCATTTTCGCGAGCCGATCGGTGATTTCATCCTCGTCGAACTCGGGCAGCGCCTGGGCGATCTTCGTGGCGGTCAGCGGCATTGCCCAGAGCAGGGCGAGGATCTGGCGGTCCATGCCATGCTCTGTTTCCGGCTCTCGGAAGTGTTCCTTGAGCTGTTTGGAGAGCGCGCCCACCTTGCTCATGCTTATATCGAGCACCTCGCTCATCTCGCGCATCTTTAACCCCTCTCGGCGCGCCTCGTGGTAGTAGGCGAGCTCGGCGAGCTTCTTGACGTCGCGCACGGCGACCTCTGCGCGCATGGCGACGCGCGCGGCAGGCCGCAGCAGGGCGTAGAGGATGCGTTCGGAGATGTCTCTCATAAGGGCACGTCTTCTCTCGAGATGGGGCTATCGCGCTCCACGAGTATGAATCGGGCGTGCGATGCACAGCAAGAGGGGGCTCGGGAAAGTTCGCTCCGAATCGAATGATGCGGAGAACTTCCCGAGCCCCCTTCGAGGTCAACGCTTCAGGTCGCTGACCTCGAGGCTCGAGTCACCCACACCATCCATTCACGCAGCTTTCGCTCGGGTTGCAATCACTGTCCGAGCCGCATTGCGCGCGGAGTGTGCACGTGCCGTTGACGCATTGCTCGATGTCGCGGCAGTCGCTGTCTGCGGCGCAGGCGTTGGCGTTGGTGTCACAGTCATCACCGACGCCATCTCCATCAGTGTCGACCTGGCTCGGGTTTGGTGTCATCGGGCAGTTGTCCTGCTCGTCGATGATTCCATCGCCGTCCGTGTCTCCGCGCGTGTTGTCGAATTCACAGGCGCCGTTCACGCAGAGCTCGCCATCGGCGCAGTCCGCGTCCGTCGAGCAACTGTTCGAGGACACCGGGCAATCGATCATGCCGTCGCCGTCATGGTCGATACCACATGCCAGGCACGCGCCATCGAAGCATCCTTCGTCCTGTCCACAATCGGCGTCCTGAGTGCAGGCGCCTTGCGGGTCGCTCTGACATTCTCCACGCACGCAGAGCTCGCCAGCGGCGCAGTCTGCGTCCGTCGAGCATGCGGGGATGGGAGGTTGGCCAGGGAGGCAGGTGCCATTGGCGCACACGCCGCCGACGGGGCAGTCCGCGTCGGTCATGCACGTCATCGGGTTCTGCTCGCAAGCATCGCCGGTGCCGTCATTATCCGCGTCGGCTTGATCGGAGTTCGGTGTGTTCGGGCAGTTATCCTGCGCGTCGATGATCCCATCACCGTCCGTGTCGCCCTGGGTGTTGTCCTGCTGGCAAGTGTTGTTGGCGCAGACCTCGCCCACCATGCAATCCGCATCAGACGTGCACTCGAGAGGGTCTTGATCGCAGGCATCGCCAGCGCCGTTCGCGTCCGTATCAGCCTGGTCAGGGTTCGGCGTGTTCGGGCAGTTATCCTGCTCGTCGATGATTCCGTCGCTGTCCGTGTCGACCGGATCGTTCGAGGGCGGCGCGGTGCACGCGCAGTCTGTCCCACAGCTGCAAACCATCCCTATGGCGCAGTCTGCGTCCACGCTGCACAGGTCGCCTTGCCACAGGCAGAGCCCCGAGACGCAGGCCTCGTTCATGCCGCAGTCGGTGTCCGAGCTGCACTGCGTGCAGTCGGGGTCTGGCATCGGGCAGAACTCATCGCAGACGCCATCCTGATACCAGCCAAGATCCTGGCAGACATCGCCGCTCTGGTTGCCCGCGCGAACCAGCGCGCGGGCCTGTTGCTTGGTCAGGGCGTCGCCCTGCGTGGTGTCGGGCTCAGCAGGTTGGCTGCACCCCGTAGCGAGCATGCATGCCCCCAGGATAAGTCCGATCGCTGTCTTGTAGTTCTTTCGTAAGCGCATGGTGATTCTCCAAAAAAATCGATGGATGTCCTGTCGTCGTCGCCCATCGATCGATAGAGGTTTCGGAAATCAGAGTCAACATTTTATCCAGAAAAATGGATAAAATGTTTTTTGGGGTTCGGAGTATGGCGACTTCTTAAACGTTGGAGTTTTGCTCGTGGCGACCGTTTTGCAGGATGCGAGAACAAGCCCCCCGCGCCTGCGGCGCTGCCCCCCAGGGGGCTTCTTGTTGCAAGTTTTGCAGAAAGCGAGGGCATGCCCCCCGCGCTTCGCGCTGCCCCCCAAAACGGGGGGCGTCTTGGCGAGGAATTTGGCGTCGAGGTTCGCATCGGGTGCCCTCATGAAACTCACCGCAGATCTCGAAGCGCCCCGGCGCAAAACACAAACGTCCGAGAAGCCACGAGAGCGCCCCCCAAACTTGGGGGGCAGCGCCGCAGGCGCGGGGGGCATGTCCTCGCACTCTGCACGACCTCCAACAAGAAGCCCCCCGTTTCGGGGGGCAGCGCCGCAGGCGCGGGGGGCTTGTTCCCGCGCTCTGCAAAACGGTCGCAACAAGCAAAACGCCAACCTCTCGATGCTTTAGCCAAAAAAGGGGCCGCGTCAGTTTGCTGCTCGGAATCAGACGACTCCGACCTTTCAGCAAACTGACGCGGCCCCTTTTTTGGCGCGCCGCCTGGGCGTGATTTTTACCCGCGTTTGATATCGAGGCAGGTCCACGCGCTCCAACGCTCGCGTTGGTCTGTGGCGATAAAGAGCTCGCCGTGCTCGGTGCCGATGACGCGGTCGAGCTCGGGCGCGAGCTCGATGCGTTCGACCAACGCGCCATCCTCCACAGCCCAGAACTTGAGCGCGTGGTTATGCGCGATGGCGTACAGGTCGTGCTGCGCACAGAGCGTGAATGGGCCCTTGTCGAGCTCCTCGAAGCTCGCGTGAGGCAAGCTCCACGTGCGCAGTGATTCGCTGTGATTTAGAGAGGTCACGCTGACGGTGCCGTCGATGTAGGTGTTGATCAAACGCTCGCGCTTCCAGTCAAACCGGGCGCCTACAGGAAAGGTCGCCGAGTAGACGACGCCTTCGCGATCCACACGAATACTTCGCGCATCCTGTGGGTCGTAGACCGAGAACACCTCGAGCAACCAGTGACGGTTATCCTCGCGCAGAAGCGCGACGCGCTCCTCGCAAGGGTCGAACCCGAGCAGGATCGCTGCGCGACCTTCGCGCAGCACGCGTGCCGGAGGTTTTCCGTCTGGAGGATACTCGAGCGACCAGGCGACGACGCGCGTGTGATCCAGGTCCGCGTCATGTTCTCGGGTGAGCATATGCCGACCGCCCGGATCGACCACCAACCGCTTGAGCTGATGACGCATGGTCGCCATCGGCACCAGCGTGGTCGAGGCGGGGAGGTTCAGATCCCAGATGGCGATGGCGCGCCTGCCCGGCGAGGAGCAGATCAGGTAGAAGTCCCCATCGTAGGCAAAGAGCGAGGCGTGTTCTGGCGCGGAGGGGTAAAGCTCGAGCACGCGCTCGAACGAGGTCTGACCGATGCGCCACGTGGTCAACGTGCCGCTCGACCAGAACGCCACGAGCTGCTCCTCGTCTGGCGAGAGCAACAGATGAGAGAGCTCGCCAAGTCCCGGAAATGGCGGCAGTTCGAGGGCTCGATACATCAGCGGTCCCAGGTCTTACCGTGGGCGAGCAACGCTTCGCTCATCGCCGTCACGCCGAGCTCGATGCAGTCCTCGTCCACGTCGAATTGCGGCGTGTGCAACATGTGCACGATCCCTCTGTCTTCGTTGCGAATCCCCAAAAACAGATAACACCCTGGCACGCGACGCGAGAACGCGGCGAAGTCTTCCGCGCCTAGCTGTGGCAAGTGCGCGACGACCTTTTCAAAGCCCACCGCCTCGCGCATCAACTCGACTGTGCGCGCCTCGAGCGCGACATCATTGGCCGTCAACCTCGCGCCCGGCGTGAACTTGACCTCGCCGGTGGCGCCGAACGCCATGCACACGCCCGAGACGATCTTCTGGATCTCGGCCATGGCGACCTCTTCGGCCTCTAGCGAGAGCGTGCGCAAGATCCCGGTCAACTTCGCCGTGTCCGCGATGATGTTGTAGGACTCGCCAGCCTCGAGCTTGCCGATGCTCAACACGCACGGCTGGCGCGTGTCGATGCGGCGCGAGGTCACCGTCTGCAAGGCTTGAATCACCTGCGCCGCGACGACCACCGCGTCGATCCCCGAGTGAGGATACGCCGCGTGCGTCTTCTTCCCGTGCAATGTGATCTCGACCAACGTGCTGCTCGCCCACACGGGACCGCCCGTGTAACCGATCTTGCCCACGTCGAGCGTGGGCATGCAGTGATACGCGAAGATCGCGTCGACATCCGGGTTCTGTAAGACCCCCTCGCACACCATGCGCTCGGCGCCGATCGGCTCGTCTTGTGGAGATGCCTCCTCGGCGGGTTGGAAGATGCACTTGATGGTGCCGTGGAGCTCGTCCCTGCGCGCGTGAAGCGCGCGCGCCACGCCCAAACCGAGCGTCGTATGCACGTCGTGCCCGCACGCGTGCATCACGCCAGGGTTCGTCGAGCAATACTCGGCATCGCTCGACTCGATGATCGGGAGCGCGTCGATATCCCCTCTGAACGCGAGCGTTGGACCTGGGTGCGCGCCCTCGATGAGCGCCACGACGCCCGTCTCGGCGCAAGGCTGGATATCAGTGATGCCGACCTCTTCGAGCTTGGCGCGAATAAACGCCGCCGTCTTGTTCTCCTCGAACGAGAGCTCGGGGTTCGCGTGGAGGTGTCGCCTCATCACGATTAGCGCGTCGACTTCCTCTTTCTTGAGCTTGACCACAGGATCGATCCTTTCGTTTTTCGTGAGGCGAGTACAGTCACAGCACCACGGCTCCTCGCCTCAAGAGCGAAGCCATGGCAGACGCATCAGATAAAGCGAACTTCGCCCGCCTGTACTGCGAGGATGGAGCCATCCTCGAGCTCGACGCGAAGGTGCCCCCTGTCGTCGATCCCGCGCGCGATTCCTTCGACCTCGTCCTCGCCACGCGCTGCCAACACAGCGCGTCCTTCGCTGCGGTCGTGCGCGCGCAACTCGTCGAGGATCGCGTCCAGGCCATCCTCGATCAAGATCTGGCTCGCGGCCAGGATCTCGCGCCGCATCGAGAGCGCGAGCTTCAAGCGATCGATGCGCTC
>Ga0208061_100093_pt1 | contig 30478 bp, 20 predicted proteins | sample DeeseametaMP0555_FD_184209 | JGI IMG/M metagenome (GOLD analysis project Ga0208061, IMG submission 184209) | Marine microbial communities from the Deep Atlantic Ocean - MP0555 (SPAdes) | ecosystem: Environmental > Aquatic > Marine > Oceanic | place: South Atlantic Ocean | collected 2011-01-23 | reverse complement strand
TCCCCCCCACGGGGCAAACCATAAAAGCCAATACGATCACAGCGCATCGCGCTGCGAAGGATTGCTTTGTCACGGTTCAGGCGTCCTTTGCGAACTTCACGTTCGCGTGAGAATCAACGGTTACCCCCCGATGATTCCCCCCATGGAGCGCGCTGTGGCCTCGAAGCACTCGACCGCACCACGAAAACTTGGATGCGAGCGAGCGCGAACAGGCTCGAAACAAAAAAAGAAGGGGGAGCGTCATGCTCCCCCTTCTCCTCGAGTCTTTCTATGGCAGCACAAATTGACCGCCATTTGGTTTAACCTATGTCAAAAGCATAAGCTCACGCAACCTTCTTCTGGCTGCGCTTCTCCTCGAGGTCGCGTCGTCGCGACCTGAAGAGGAAGAGCCCGAGCGCAGCGAGGAGCCAGGAGGCGCCGCCGACCGGAGCACCACCAGAGCTCGAGCAGCCACCGACGAGCATGAGCTCGACGTCATCCTCGTTCAACGCGGAGTCGACGGTGAAGTTGACGAGCTCGGAGTCGACCGAGTCCTCATCGAGCGTGGCGGTAGCCGAGACCGTGTGAGCGCCATCCTCGAGGGCGTCCTCTTCAGCGAGCGTGAAGGTCCAGTCGTCATTCTCATCAGCCACGGTGGTGCCGACCGAAGCATCGTCGATGAAGACCTCGATCGTGGCGCCAGCGGTAGCCGTGCCGACGATCGTGGGCAGGGAAGAGGTGGTGTCCCCTTCTGCTGGCGAGGAGAGCGCGATCATCAAGCCATCGCCTCCAGAATCAGGCAACGCCTCGATATCCACGATATCGCTGGCGGAGCCGTTCTTCGCCTCGATGGAGTGAGGGCCTTCCTCGACCTCGATCTCGACCGACCAGTTCCCGTCTTCATCTGCGGTGGTCGTGGCGACCACTTCACCGTCGAGGCGAACCTCGACCGTGGCGCCAGGTTCTGCGGTGCCGCTGACGGTGACAGTCCCTGCGGTCACCATGTCGCCATCCTGCGGCGAGCCGATGGAGACGTTGTTCACAGTGTCTGCGGTCACGGTGAAGTTGACCGGGTCTGCGGATGCATCGCCCGAGGTCGCGGTCACGACGTGAGGTCCAGCGCCGAGGGCGTCCTCGTCCTCGATGGTCAGCGACCAGTTGCCGTTCTCATCGGCCGTGGTGGTCCCCACAGAGGTGCCGTCGACGAAGACCTCGACCTCGGCGCCCGGCTCGGCGGTACCCGCGAACGTGGGCGTGGGCGTGGTGAGGTCTCCCTCGAGCGGCGAAGTGATATTCACCTCACCCGTCATACCAGGATCGGGATCGAGGTAATCGGGCGTGCCGTCCATGTCCGTGTCGAGCGCGTCCGATGGCTCGCCGTCTCCGTCGGGATCTGGGCTCTCGTCGATGGTGTTTATGCCATCGTCGTCATCGTCAGGATCGAGGTAGTTTGGCACCCCGTCCATGTCCGTGTCGTCGTTGCTCCGGTCGCCGTCGCCATCGAGATCCTCGTGACGCGTCAGGATGCTGTCGCCGTCATCATCGGGATCGAGGTAATCGGGCGTGCCGTCCATATCCGTGTCATCATTTGTGGGATCGCCATCTCCGTCGAGGTCCTCGTCGGAGGTGTCGATGCCATCACCATCATCGTCTGGATCGAGCGCGTCGATATCGCCGTCCATGTCCGTGTCCACGGGGTTGGACACGTCCACGCCCACCTCCACGTCATCGGGGATGCCGTCTCCATCGCTGTCGCTCTCGCTCGGGTCAGTCCCGAGCATTCGCTCGGTGGCGTTGTCCAGTCCGTCGCCATCCGTGTCACCTGTCGGGCAGGCCAGCGCGTCGGCGTCTGGCACGCAAGGATCGAGAGGCTCGGGGTCGAGCGAGTTCTTGGTGCCGTCACCGTCCGTGTCTCCCTCCGAACATGCCATCGACATGTCGTCGGGATCACAGGGATCGAGGAAGTTTGGCACCCCGTCCATGTTGGTGTCGTCGTTGGTGGGATCGCCATCCATGTCCACGTCTTCATCCGTGGTCAGGACGCCGTCGCCGTCGTCATCGGTGTCGAGGTAATCCGGCGTACCGTCACCATCCGAGTCATCGTTGCGAGCGTCGCCGTCCATGTCACGATCCTCGTCCCTTGTCAGGACGCCATCGTCATCATCGTCGGGGTCCTGATAGTTCGGGATGCCGTCGCCGTCCGAGTCGTCGTTTGTGGGGTCGCCGTCACCATCGAGATCCTCTCCGATGTTGGGGATGCCATCGCCATCCTCATCACCGCCAGGACCGTCGTTGTCATCGGGGTCGAGGTAATCAGGGATGCCATCACCATCCGAATCATCGTCGGTGTAATCCCCGTTCATGTTCACGTCTTCATCGGCTGTGGGCTTGCCATCATTATCATCGTCATCATCGAGATAATCAGGCGTGCCATCCGAGTCCGTGTCATCGTTGGAGAAGTCTCCATCCATGTTCACGTCCTCATCGGAGGTGTCGAGCCCATCTCCATCGTCATCAGGATCGAGGTAATCAGGTGTACCGTCTGAGTCCGAATCGTCATTGGTGGGATCGCTGTCGCCGTCGAGATCTTCGTCGGCGGTGTCGATCCCATCATCGTCGTCATCCGGGTCGAGCGCGTCGATGTCGCCGTCGCTGTCGCTGTCCTGACCACCGACGGCATCCTCTCCAGCCACGCAAACCGCCGCCACCGCGACGTTGCCATCGCAGAGGCCGTCTCCATCGGAGTCGGGGTTGCTAGCGCTGGTGCCGATCATGCGCTCGGTGCCGTTGTCGATGCCGTCACCGTCGGTGTCACCAGTATCACAGGTGAGCGCGTTGGCGTTTGGCACGCAGGGGTCGAGAGGATCGGGGTCCATGTCATTTGGCGTGCCGTCACCGTCGGTGTCACCACCGCCGCAGGCAGGCGCCTGATCATCAGGATCGCAAGGATCGAGGAAGTCAGGGACGCCATTGCCGTTGGTGTCATCGTCGAAGAGATCGCCATCCATATCGACGTCTTCATCCGCCGTATCGACGCCGTCACCGTCATCGTCGGTGTCGAGGTAGTTTGGCGTGCCGTCGCTGTCGAGGTCATCGTTGGTAGGATCATTATCCCCATCACGATCCTCATCAGCGGTGTCGACGCCGTCGCCATCATCATCAGGATCGAGGTAGTTCGGCGTCCCATCGGAGTCGGAGTCATCGCTTGTAGGATCGCCATCACCGTCGAGGTCCTCGTCAGCGGTGTCGATGCCGTCGCCGTCATCATCCTCATCCAACGCGTCGATGTCGCCATCGCCGTCGCTATCCTGGCCACCGGCGGCGTCCTCGCCACCCACGCAAATCCCGACCAACGACGCGGTGCCATCGCACAGTCCGTCGCCGTCGCTGTCTGCGTTGCCAGGATCGGTGCCGATGGTGCGCTCGGTGCCGTTGTCGATGCCATCACCGTCGGTGTCCCCGCTATCACAGGCGAGCGCGTTGGCGTTCGGCACGCAAGGATCATTGGGGTCGGGATCGGTGTCGTTTGGCGTGCCGTCATCGTCGGGATCACCCGTCGGGCATGCCAGCGCGTCTGCATCGGGCGTGCATGGCTCCAATCGATCCGGCGTACCAGAGTTATCCGCATCACCCGGCTCTGCCGAGGTCAAGACGCCATCGTCATCGTCGTCCGTGTCCAGGTAATCCGGCGTGCCGTCATTATCCGTGTCATCGTTTGTGGGGTCGCCGTCGTTATCGACGTCTTCGTTGGCGGTGTTGACGCCATCGCCATCATCATCGGGGTCGAGCGCATCGATAAGACCATCGGTGTCGCTGTTCTGACCACTTCCCGCGTTCTCTCCCGCCACACAGACATTCGCCACCGCGGACGAGCCGTCACACAGCCCATCGCCGTCGGTATCAGCGTTGTTCGGATCGGTGCCGATGGTGCGCTCGGCGCCATTGGTCAAACCGTCGCCATCGGCATCTCCGGTGTCACAGGCGAGCGCGTCGGCGTTCGGGATACACGGGTCATTGGGGTCAGGATCGGTGTCATTGGGGGTGCCATCATCGTCGGGATCGCCTGTCGGACAGGCCAGCGCGTCTGCATCGGGCGTGCATGGCTCCAATCGATCTGGCGTGCCCGAGTTATCCGCATCGCCAGGCTCGGCGCTCGTCAACACGCCGTCATCATCGTCATCGGTGTCGAGGTAATCAGGCATACCATCCGCGTCGGTATCATCATCAGCGGGGTTGCCATCACCGTCGATATCTTCGGCGCTCGTGTTCACGCCGTCGTTATCATCGTCGGGATCGAGCGCGTCGATGTTGCCATCATTGTCGCTGTTTTGACCGCCTGCGGCGTCTTCGCCTGCGAAGCAGGTGTTGGCCACGGCGATGACGCCATCACAGAGTCCGTCATTGTCCGAATCGGCATCCTGAGGATCGGTACCGATCACGCGCTCGGCGCCATTGCTGATGCCATCACCGTCGGTGTCCCCGCTATCACACGCCAACGCATCGGCGTTCGGGACGCAAGGATCATTGGGATCGGGATCGGTGTCGTTTGGCGTGCCGTCATCGTCGGGATCGCCTGTAGGACAGGCCAACGCCTGATCGTTTGGAGTACAGGGCTCGAGGCGATCGGGCGTACCCGAATTGTCCGCGTCACCGAGCTCATTGATGGTCAGCGTTCCATCGTCATCGTCGTCGTTATCAAGGTAATCCGGGGTGCCGTCTGCGTCCGTGTCGTCATCGGCAGGATTCGTATTGCCGTCGAGGTCCTCGGTCACGGTCAGGACATCATCACCATCGTCATCATCGTCGAGGAAGTTTGGCGTCCCATCCAAGTCCGTATCGTCATCGGTAGGATCGCCGTTCCCGTCGAGATCTTCGAGGGCCGTATCGAGCCCATCGCCATCATCATCGAGGTCGAGGAAATCCTTCGCGCCGTCACCGTCCGTATCGGGCAAGGAGAGCGCCTGCCCACCTTGATCCACGTCGACCACATCGAACACACCGTCGTCATCATCATCCGCAGGGTTGTCGACGCGGCCATCGTTGTTGGCGTCGAAAGCGGCGCCGCCACCTTCGTAGATATCGAACGCGCCGTCTCCATCCGAATCGAGATCGAGGTGGTTCGGGATCCCGTCGCCATCGAAATCATAGCGGTCGTCGATGCCGTCGTTGTTGGCGTCGACGAAGCCAGGAGTGTCCGGGTCCTTGAAGTCAGGCAGGTCGTCATCGTCAGTATCCTGGGATGCGTCGACGCCACCGAGCTCGTCGATATCGAGGATGCCGTCGTTATCCTCGTCGTCATCGACGTCACCGCCGAGGCCATCTCCATCGGGATCAGGATCAGCGGGGTTGGTCGTAGGACCTCCCGTGACAGGATCCTCGGAGCGAACCGTCGCGGGGTTCGAGATCCCTGCCGCGGCCAGCGTATCGCCCTCGAAGGACACGATCGCCTCGTTCACGATATCCTGCGTGTTGGCGAGCGGATCGATGGTGACCGAGAACGAGAGCGTGACGGAGTCGCCAGGCTCCAGCGTGCCACCAGAGGCCGCAGTCGCGCCTCGACCGAGCGTCACGAGCAACTGATCGAGGTTCGAATCGTACTCGCCGGTGTCATCGCCCGCCGCATCCGTCAGCGCCCCGACAGCAGGTCCCATCGGCACCGTCGCATCGAGCGAGAGCGAGCCTGGTTTGTACGTCGTCCCCACGGGGATCAGGTCGGTGAGCACGACATTGATCGCGTCATCGAACGCGCTCGGGAGGTTCTCGATCGTGATCGTATAGCGGAGTTCGTCCCCTTCCACGAGATCACCACCGTTCACATCTGTGGCGGTCTTGGTCGTCTCGATCTCGGGGAAGTACACATCGACGATGAAGTCGACCTTGTAGAACTGGTTTCCCTCGCCGCTTCCCGCGTTCATGACGACAGACGCGGAGGTCTCGTCGTTGCCGATCTGGCTGCTCACATCGAAGGTGTCGACGTCGAGCCCGAGCGTGTTGCGGTAAGCCGGGTTACGCCCGGGGAGGTGCCCTGTCGCGGTCGCGATCGAGGCGTCACCGATGTCATTGGCGTCGCTGATCGCGTTGGAGACGTTGGCCCCGTTAAACGATGCAGAGTCACTGCTGCCCTCGTCACCTTCGGTGATCGAGAGCCCGAGCTCGGCGTTGACCGGACCGCTCTTTGGCGTCACGAAGCCCGTCATGTTGAAGGACTCCGAGTTGCCCTGACCATACTCCTTGAAGCCGTGGAAGATCGTCAGGCTGCGGAAAGGAAGATCGGGCGCTTCGTAGACGACCATCAACTCCCAGCCGCCGATGTAGTCATCCTGCCCAGTGTGAGCGGCGACGTTGGCGACGGTGAAGGTCAGGTCATTGCCGGTGCCGACGCTCTGCACGGACGTGGTGACATCGGCGAAGCACTGGTAGTACTGGCCGATCGAAGAGCACCAGTCATCATTGACGGTCTGGTAGGCGTAGCCACCACCTGGCAGATCGAGCAAAACCTGGTCGGTCGGCGAGCTCGCGACGTTCGTGCGCTGGCTCGAGTTTCGCGTGTTGCCCGTCCAGTAGAGCCCGGCCCAGGTGACGGTCGCGTTGGAAGGGATCGAGATGTCACCGGCGCTCGAGTTGTACGTGGTCCCCACGCCATCGATATCGATCCATTCCGTATAGGTGTTGTTGTTGTTCTCCTGGATCGTCCCCGAAGTGCTCTCGATACGGTTGCACTGGGGGTTGCTCTCACGAGATCGGTCACAGGTCATGACCGAGTTCCCCGTGCGCACGAACTGGCCGCGCTCGATCTCGTCGTAGGCGGTCGCGAAGTCGCGGTCCTGCGCGCTGGCCTGCGAGACCACACCGAACAGCGCGAAGACGATCGCGCCCGATGTGATCCACATACGTTTTCGATTGCTCCCTCTCGAGTTAAATCGACGGTCCTTCATACTCGTTTGTCCCTTTCTCGTGTTGCTCGCTCCTTTCCAAAAAAAGAAACAAGCCCCTGTTTTATGAAGGCCCGTCAAAACCTCTCTGGAGGTAACGCCGATGCGACAAATCGACGAAAAGTTTTGACGGGCTAACATGAAACAGGGCGAGTCTGGTGGAGGAACGATGAACCGGTCTCTTTTTGAAAAAGACCTGATTCAAACGAGTTCCCCGACCGGACTCACCCTATTTACGCTCATTGTATGTACTGGCGTATCGCTGGCGATTCGTTAACACGAGGCGATCGACCACACCAGATAAATCGAATCGAATCCCATAACCTCATGCATAATTTCGAGAGCCCGAACCAGCGGAGTTCCCCGCAGTTTTCGTCATCGATCGCAGCGAAAATGGGATTCTTATCTATTAGTAAAGAAATCGTGGCGAGCGATCAAATAAGTCGCTGGCGACAGGTTCACGCGGGAGGTGATGTGCGGCGAGCGCTCTTTTTGTCGGCCATGGCGGCCACGATCGAGCTTCCCACGACGAGCAATGTTCCGACGCCAGAGAGCAAGGTCGGGGTCTCGCCAAAAAGAAGCATCCCCCATAAAAACGCGAAGACGATCTGGAGGTAAGTGACCGATGTGGCCGGGCCAGCCTTCTCGAGATGCAGGCCCTTGGTCATAAACACCTGCGCGATCTGGGTGCTGACCCCGACCGTGATCAGGCAAGCCCACCCCCAGGCATCCGGCATACTCAGCACGGGCCATGCGGTGGGGATGGCGAGCGGTGTGGCGATCAGCGGGAAGTAGAACACGACGACCATGGCGTGCTCGCGCCCGCTCAAGGCGCGGACCACTGTGTAAGAGCCTCCCGCGAGGATCGCGCCTGTGAGCGCGAGCCCCACCGCGAGAGGATCGAGCCGGGCGACCTCATCCCCACCAAAGAGAAACGAGGGCTGCGCGATGCAAGCCACGCCTACCAGACACCCCACCAAACCGACGATCTGGATCGGGCTGATGCGCTCCTTGAGGAAGATCGCCGCGAAGAGCGCCACGAAGACCGGGTTGGTGTACTGGATCACCGTCGCATCGGCCAACGGGAGGACCGTCACGGCGTAGAAGAAGAAGCTCAACGCGATGAAACCGAACACGCCTCTCATGATCAGCAGATGGCGGTTTTCCCTGCTGCCCCAGAATGAGATGCCGAGGCGTTTGATCGAGATGATGCACAGCACGAGCGCGATGGCAGCGCGCGCGAGCACGATCTGTTGGCTGGCCATCTGACGACCCGCCATCTTCACCGCGACGCTCATCACGCTAAAGAAGAGCGCGCTGAGCACCATATACTGGAGCCCACGCGAGAACTTGCCGCTCCCCTTCTCTTGCTGCTCGCTCAAAAGGACACTCGTGGGGTCAACCCCTCATGGGACAGGAACACGCGCGCGTTTCTGGGAGATGCGCTCGAGCGCATCTCGTGCGTCGAGTTCTCGCCAGCGCGCCTCGAGTCGATCGATGAGCGCACGCGCTCGCTCGAACTCTTCCTGGTCGAGCAACAGGTCGAGCAACAGCTCGAACCCCTCCGCGCCAGGATCATACTCGGCCTCGAGCACCGCGAACTGGCGCTGCGCTCGCTCCCACTGAGAAGACCAGAGCTCCCAGCGCTGCAAGCCCGCCAGGCACGTCAGGATCACATCATCCACGGGATGGAGGAAGATCAGGTCGCGGCCTCGCTCGGTGTGCTCGCGCTCGATCAAGCGCGCGAGCTCGAGTGATTCTTCATAGCGCTCCACCCTCAACAAGCAACGCGCGAGGTTCTCGCGTGAGATCCAGGCGCCCGAGTCCTGGCAAGCCTCGGCGTGCACCATCGCGCGGCGAAAGTAGCCGCAAGCCCGCGAATAGTCCTCTTGTTCGTAGAAGTAAATGCCCATCAGGTCTGCACAGGTCGACAGGCCGAGGCGATCTCCGTTTTGCTGCATCACCTGCATGGTGTGTTGCAGCGCCTCGATCCCCTTATCCATATGATCGGTGTCGACCAGCACCGCGGCGCGGCTGTATGAGGCCCACGCGTAGTCGTAGCTGCTCCCGATACTGAGCGCGAGGCGACCCGCCTCGTCCAGGCTCGCGAGCGCATCATCGAGCTCTCCCGAGTAGTGATAGACCTCGCCCAAACGGCGGAGCATCTTGTTAAAGACCTCGTTCTCGACCCCATGAACATTGGCGATGCCATGCTCTCCGCGGCAGTAAGGCTCGAGCAACGAGAGCGCCTCCTCGAAGTTCTCCTCATAGGTCGCCAGCGTCGCCTGGAGCAAAACAAAGCTCGGATCTGCCTGAACCAGGCTCGCGTGAGGACCGTGAGAGAGCGCCTCGAGGCGCTCTCTCACTGGCTCGATCTCGCCAGAAATCAACATCGCCGTCAGCTCGCCGCCGAGCTCGATCTCGATCCTGAGCTTCGATGCATCTTCCCCCTCGATCGTTGCGAGGCGCTCGATCAAACGACGCGCGAACTCCTGGCTCTGATCGCTCGAGATCGAAGGAACCAGCGCCAGCAACAAGTCGCGCGACTCCTCGAAGCGATGCGTCTCGATCAGGTGTGAGAGCACACGTACGCGCTCGAGAAGATCGCCGGTCTGGCGCGCGATCAGCCAATCCGCGATCATACCGTGAAGCACGGCGTGACGCCCGGCGCGCTCGACGCGGGCATCGAGCGCGTCGATATAAGCGCGCGGCGTGAAGCTCCAGCGCGACTCCCTGGTGATGATCAGGCCCGCGTCGACCATCCTCGTGATCAACGACTCGAGCTTGAACACCCCCATCGCCCCGCACAGCTCGAGCCACTCCTGGCGCTCGACCTCGCCGCCGAGCAGCGCCGCGAGCTCCAGCGCGAGCCAACAATCCTCGGCGTCCAGCCCCGACTCCGCGATCACGCTCTCGAGGCGAAGCTCACAGAGCGCCGAGACATCAGAAGCCGCCGATGGCACGACGCGAGGATCGAGCGCGTAGCCCTGCTCGCCGGGGATGAGCGAGCCTCGCTCGATCCAGCTCGAGACGAGCTGGATGGCAAAGGTCGGGTTTCCTCCCGTCTGCTCCACCAATCGCTTCGAGAGCGCGGGCTCGAGCAAGATCATCTCGCCGAGCAGCTCCTCCTGATCGGGCGCCTCGAGTGGCGTGACCTCTCTGGACACACAGCGTGGGATCTCGAGCAAGTCGAGCAAGGCTCGCGCGCGCTTGGCGTCGACCACGCTCGAGACGGGGAGCGAGGTGCAGACAAAGAGCGCGTCGAAACCACCAGCGCTCGACTCCAGGATATGACGCGCCAGCGAGAGGGACTCGATCGAGAGGTGCACATCCTCGAGGCAGACGAGCAGCGGTTGCCGCCTGGCCAACTTCTCGAACATGCGCATCACGAGTGACCACCGCGCGCGCGGCGCGCGAAGCGCCGCGGCCTTCTCACCATCGGGAGAGGGAAAGAGCAGCTCGGTGAACTCGGCCGCCTCGAGCTCTTGCTCCTCGCGTCGCGCATCCGATGCGTGCACGAGGTTCGCCAGCAGACGCTCGTAGACCGCCTCGCGCTCGAGGCCGACCAGGCCGAACTCCCGCCGGAGCATCCCCTCGACGCCCTCGAACAGCCCGCCATGATGGCCATGAGTCGCGCGCAAGACGCGGAAAGCGCCGACCTCGTGCGCGCGACGACTCATCCATTGCGCCAGGCGGCTCTTGCCGACCCCCGACTCACCGGTCAAGAAGAGCAGCCGTTGTCCCCCTCGCTCGTGGACCTCGCCGAGCAACCCCCAGATCGCATCGCGCGCCTCGTGGCGATCGACAAACCTCGGCTCGCGCAACCCCCAGAGACCGAGCCCGGCGCCTTCGAGCAACCCCTGCTCGCTGCGCTGGCGCCTGTTCCCGAGCGCATCCTCACGCCAGTTCTCCGGGAACGGCAGGCGCTCTGGACCTCGGATCGGCGAGAGCAACATGGTCGTCTCGAGCCCGGTTCGAGGCTGTTTTTTGGCGATGATCTCTCCCTGCATCGTGTCACCGAACAACATCGAAGGGGTCGACGCGGGTTCTCGGAGCGCGATGATCGCGGCGGTCTCCTTCTCGTCGATGACCTGGAAGGTGCCTCCAGCGGGCTCATCGCGAGGAGAAAACGCTGACTTGAACGCGAGCGGACGCCACCCTCTGTCGGGATCATCGGTGCTCTCGAGACGGTTCAACTCGTGCAGCGCCTCCGCCGCGCAGTAGAATCGGTCGTGAGGCGACTTCGCCAACAGACGCCGAACCCACATCTCGAACCCGGGCGGGACCTGCATCGTCGGATGAAACGCGGGGGGTTCTTCGCTCAGGTGCTTCTGCACGAGGAAGAGCAACGCCTCTGCCTGGAAAGGAACATCGCCGACGCAGAGCTCCCAGGTCATGCACCCGAGCGCGTAGAGATCCGTCCACGGGCCATAATCTCGCCAGTAGGACATGATCTGCTCGGGGGCCATATAGGCGGGCGTGCCGGACAGCGTCTGGAAACGCGAGACGTCGAAGTCCTGATGCAACCTGCCCGCGTCGAAGGCGATGCCAAAATCACTCAGCTTCACGCGGTCGCGCCCCTGCGCATCCCTGGCGAGCAAGACGTTGGCGGGCTTGAGGTCGAGGTGAATCACTCCTCTGGCGTGCGCGTGCGCGAGCGCGGCGAGCAGCTCCGAGAGCAACCTGCGGATCTGCTCGAAGGTTGGCGAGAGGATGTCGTCGAGGCACCCCTTGTCCGCAAACTCCATGACGAGGTAGGGGCTCCCCTTTTGGATTTGTCCCGAGGATGCCTCCTCGACCTCCCGCGGGATAAACCCGTAGTCATAAACGCCGACGATGCCCTCGTGGTTCATGGTCGCCACGGCCTGGACTTCCGCGCGAAAAGAGCTCAACCACTTCTCGTCGAGCAGGTAGCTCCCGGTGATCACCTTGACCGCGATAGGAGCCCCCGAGCGAACGTGTCGCCCGCCCCACACCTCACCCATGCCGCCTGCGCCGAGGCGACGGTCGAGAATAAACTCCCCCAATTCGATTGTGTGCCGCGATTCGCTCATCGAGACTCTTCCAGGACCAGACTTACCACTTCGCGACATGCTCCTCGGCGACGCCGACGCATGCGTCGAGCGTCTCGCCAGCGACCTCGCCACGCCACACGCCCAACGGCTGAGTATAGATCGAGCAGAGCGGGCCGATGACCACATCCTCGCTGCGCGCGCCCTCGGGGTACATCTCGAGGTCGAAGAGCCCGTCGCGCGTGGTGACGCGCCATGGGCTCTCGCCATCACCGCGCTCGAAGCGCGCACTGGAAACGCCCACCGCCTCACCATCGAGCCAGAGGACGTTCTCTCGCCCCTGATTAAACCCGTCGACGAGGTTGAAGGCGATCCTCTTCCCGCTCGCAGTCACGCCCGCGCCGATGGCCCACCACCAGGATGTATGATGCGCCATCAGGCCATGCGTGTAGTCCAGGAAACCGAGCGCGCCTGGCTCGAAGTGATGACGTCTCCCACCAAACTCGACCCAGCCAGCGGCGGCGAGCCCTGCCTGCTTTTGGGTGATGTTGGTGCGATCTCCGGGGACCTCACAGATCGCCGTGATCGGAGGGTTGCTTTGTGCGATCCCCATGTCCGCGAAGATTCTCACAGGACCGAACGCGCCTCGAAGGACAGCCGCGCCTCTGGCGCGGCTTACCTCGAGCGTTCCTGCGGGTCCCTTGACCTTCGCCACGACGCCAGCAAAGGGCGTATCCGAGACCGAGGTGGAGATGGAGGGCAGCGTCAGGCTGTGATCTGCGACCAGGGCGCGCCGCTGGCGATCGAATACCCAGACAAACACCTGGCTGGCGTACCCCATCTTCACGATCGCGCCGCCGACGGCGAATTTGGCGTCGAAGATCCCGAACCACTGCCACCGCTTCTCACCGAGGAGACGGCTCAGGCGACCGAGCCGCGCGCCTCTGGCCAGCCGACGCAGGTCGGTCGAATCACAGGCCCCCACGTAGGTTCCATAGAGCGGCTTGCCCGAGGCCGAGTGCGGCAACCCAGGCGCGCGCTCGAGTTGTCTTGCAGGCGTGCTGTTTTGTTCAGACAGGTTCATCGCTCCTCACCGTATGACTCGAGAAGAAAACATCGTCGACATCTTGGCATCAAAGCATCGCGCGGGCAATTTCACCCAGGAAGAACACGCGAGCGAGAGGCTTGCATCCTCTAGCTATCCAGACAATGCTTGAAAAGCACCGACTCGCGCGATGGCGGAAAGCGACACCCACGCTCCCGCCAACACAGCAAGCCGCACTCTGACGCGCCCTTCGGTCTGGAGAATCGATGCAGCACCGGGATATGTTCGGGGAAATCAGGAGCAAGCTCCACCACCCATCCCCGTCAAACTGGCAAATCATTACCCAGTGGGTCCGCAAATGGCCTGACGCGCGCGAGCGCGACGAGGTCATCCTCCCCTACTGCACCGCCCAACTTCGCGCCTGGCCCGATCGCCTTCGCGTCGCCGAAGACGCCTGGTTCGAGCGCTTCACGTCTGGAGAAGATGACCGAGAGACCTGGCGCGCGCTCTATTCGCTCGCGCGGCGATTATCACTGGGACACGACACCATCGCGCTGCGCCAGTGGCGCGATCTGGTCAACCTCGACTGCTGGAGCGAGCTGCGCTCGCTCTCTCTTCGCTCGCTGAAATTCGGCGGCGCGCGCGGCATGGAGTCGCTGATCGAATCGGGTATGCTCGCGCAAGTCTCGCACTTCGCGCTCCATGATATCGAGCTCGACGCGGGAAGCTTCGACGCCTTGCTCGAGCACTTCGAGGATATGCCGCGCCTGCGCTCGCTGGAGTTCGAGCGAGCGCGCCTGACAAATCGCCAGCTCGACATGCTCCTGAAGACAGACAGCGCGCGCCGCCTGCGCGCGTTGAGCCTGAGAGACAACAACCTCGACGCGCAGAGCTGCCAGATCATACAGCAAGCCCCTCCGCTCCCCGAGCTCGAGCGGCTCTTTCTGGGCGCTCACGTCGACAGCCCTTACTTTACCTCTCGCCACAACTACTACAATCACTTCGGCAAACGCGGCTTCGAGCTCTTGACGCGCAACCACACCTTCCCCGCACTGCGCGGTCTCGAGCTCGCCTACCACAAGCTCACCGTCAGCGAACTCTCCGCGCTCACCACCGAGACCTTCCCTCGACTGCGCATGCTCGATGTGCGCAACAACAACCTGCGTGGCGAGGAGCTCGCTGACTTCTTCCAGACGCCGCTCGCCATGCAGCTGACGCACATCGACCTGAGCAACAACGCCATCACTGATGACACGCTCGGAGTGTTGGTATCATCGCGTCGAAAGAAGCCACTGCGAGCGCTGCTCCTGAACAACGTCCGCCCTGGCATCGAGGGGATGCGTCACCTGGCGCGATCGTCAGAGCTCGAACACCTCGAGCGCCTCGAGCTCGCCGAGAACAACCTCAACACCGAGCTCCTGCTCTGCTTCGACCAGGAGGATCGCTTCCCGGCGCTGCGGAGATTGAGCATAGCTGGCAACAAGCCGCCCGATCACGTCGCCGCAGCGATCATCAAGAGCGCCACGGCGCAACACCTCGAAGAGCTCGACCTACGCACCATCCACATCGGCGCGCACTCGCGCGAGGCGCTGCTCATGCCAAACATCCTCCCCTCGCTCGAGCTGTTGCGTCTCTCCCCTCCCAATGGCAAGTATACGCCCGAGGTTTACCTCGCAGGCACGCGACTTCACGAAGTGATCCGGTACGATTATTATAGCAGCGATCCGACACACCAGGACCTCTTCTCTCCGCTCTACGCCGACCTGACCCGCTCAGTGGATGGCGATGAAGAGAACAACCCCGATCAGGAGCCCCGATGAGCAACGAGTCGTTTGACATCCGCATCGAACGCGTCGAAATCCCCTGCCAGGGAGAAACCCTCGTGGGGTTACTCCACCTGCCACTGCTCGATGAGGCCACGCCGCGCCCGGCGCTGGTGTTTTTGGGGCCGCTGACAAGCGTCAAGGAGCAGGTCCCGGGCCACTACGCCGAGGCGATGGCCGAGCGCGGGTTTATCACCCTCTCGATCGATAACCGCCACTTCGGCGAGAGCACGGGGGCGCCGCGCCAGTACGAACACCCAGGGAAAAAAGTCGAGGATATCCGCGCCGCGATCGACTGGTTGGAGGCGCGCGAGGATGTCGACAGCGCGCGCTTTGGCGCCGTGGGCATCTGCGCGGGCGCTGGCTACATGAGCGGCGCGGTCGCTGATGACAGGCGGATCGGCGCCTTTGGCGCCATCGCTGGCTTCTATCACTCGGTGGAAAAACAAAAGGAGTGGATGGGCGAAGGTTACGCCCGCGCGCTTGCTCGCGCAGCGCGCGCTCGCGAAGCCTTCGAGGAGACCGGAGAGGCCGAGATGATCCCCGCTGTGGGGGATGGCGAGGTCGCCATGCCGCTGGCCGAAGCGTTCGAATATTATGGCACCGAGCGCGGCGATCACGAGAACTACACCAACGCCTTCGCGTTGATGTCGCGCGAACACACGCTGACCTGGGACGCGCTCGAGAACGCCAAAAAGATCTCACAGCCCACGCTGATGGTTCACTCGGACAACGCGCTCGCGCCAGCGCTCGCGCGGACATTCCATGAGAACCTCGCGGACGAGGACAGCTCGCTCGTGTGGATGGAGTCCGAGGGGCAGATCGACTTCTACGATGATCCCGATCTGATCGAACCGATCGCAGATTTGCTCCAGGAGCATTTCAACAGCAACCTCTGAGCCATCATCAGAGCTCGAGGTCGCGCTCGAGCTCCCGGAGGCGCTGCTCCTCTTTCTCGAACTTTCTTGGCTTGTTGTAGAACGACTCCCAGAACCCCCAGGCATACGCTGGCCCGCCCACCAAAAAGACCGTCAGCACCACGGGCCAGGCAAAGCCCGTGCGGATCAGCGCCCAGATGATGATCACCGCGGGGCCGAGCACACAAACAGGCCACAAACGACTGTCCCAACGGTGTTGCTCTCGCTGCACCTGTAAATGCAGCCACATCGTCGCCAGGTAGCTGCTCGGCGTCATCGGCGGCGCCTTTTTGTAGAGCTGCTGCCAGCGAAAAATACGCGCGATCACATAGAGCACGAAGGGGACCGCGATCGTGGCCACCGTGATCGTGAACGGCTCCGGGCGCATGATCGCTCTGGAGATGAGCACACCACAACACACCAATAGCCAACCGATGACCATGTAATTCACACGCTTGGTGCGGTGCGTTCGCGAGACGAAGTCCTCGCGCAGTTCTTCGATCGGGTCGACCTGGGATTGCCAAACGTTCATCCATTCCTCCAGTTGCGTCTTGTCTTCGTCAAAGCCATAGCCGTGGTCTTGCTCGCTCATCTCCCCTCCTTCATCAAACCCTCGAGCGCTGCCGTGGCGCGGTGCAATCGCACGCCGACCGTATTCTGGGTCAGGCCCAGGGTGGCGCCGATCTCCTCGTAGGAGAGCCCCTCGAGGCGGAGCACCATCGGTTGCCGCAGCCCCAACGGTAGCTCGCGGATGGCGCTGGCGAGGCGCTCGTAGCGCTCGCGCTCCATCGCGTGGCTCTCGGGAGTCTTCGAAGTGGTGTGATCCTGTTCGCGGAGTGGTGAGACCTCGGCGCTTCTCTCACGCGATTTGAGCGCCTGGATGCCGCAGTTGTGGGCGATGCGATAGAGGTAGGTTCGCACGGAAGCCTCCCCGCGAAAGTTGGGGATCGCGTGATGGATCGAGGCGAGGATCTCTTGCTCGAGATCCTCGCGCTCTGGACCAGGGGGAGCATAACTCGCCGCCACGCGTTTCAGCGCGGGGCCATACTCCCTGATGATCTCTTGAAACCGACTCACGCACACTCTCCATCACTTTCATCGCCGCCGCGTCGTTGGCGGTGTCTCGATGAAGGTAGTGTGCGAAGCGCTGGTTTTCTTACAGACTTTTTTGAAGATTTTTTGTGAACGCCCGAGGTTGGCACTTCACGATCAGCCGATCAACGGCCATACATGCGCAGAATATCGCTGACGCGCTCGAGCAACTGCGCGCCCTTTTCCTGATCGATCATGTACACGAAGCTGGCAAATCCCTGGATACTGGCGAGCACGTCCTCGTCCTCCTCATCTTCAGACCAGTATTTCCCCTCGGGGCCATCGCGCTCGATTTGAAAGAGCAAGGCGCGAAAGCGCTTGAGGACGCTTCGCTCGACGTTGAGCTTCTCGTTGACCACCACGCCGGTCACATCCTGGCGCTGGTTGGCGCGCTGGATGCGCGTCTTCTCCTGTTTGAGGAAGAACCCCTCATCCTCGACGATATCGCGCACCGCGCGCAACAACACACTCACGCGCTCGGTCGCCTTCCCCGAACAGGAGAAGGTCATATCATCCGCGTAGCGCGAGTAAGCCATCCCCAACGCATCGGCCAAACCATCGAGGCGCTCGTCGAGGCGGCGACAAATGAGGTTCGTGATCGGCGGGCTCGTCGGCGCCCCCTGCGGCAAGCAACGCATCGAGCGCTTCTCGCCGCCACCTTCAGCGGGAGGTTCTGTGCAAAGCATCGCAAAGATCGAAGCGATGTCCTCGTCATACCCCAGTGATACGAAAAGCCCGTGTACGCGGTAGTAGTGAATGCTCGGGAAGAAGTCCTCGAGGTCCATGTTGACGACGACCTCGGCGGCCACATGACAGGAGGCGTTCGTGGCGATGCTTCGACCCTGCAAGAATCCATGCGCGCGATCATGCGTGGCGATGGGCACGAGGATCTCGTCAGCGATCCAGTGTTGCAGCTCCTTGAGCCTTGGCACTGGCGCCGAAATCCGACGCACGCCGCCGCTCTTCTTCGGAATCTCGAAGTGGGTGTAATGGCCCGCGTCGTCTGTGGCGCGGGCAGAAAAGGCGAGGAATTGCAGCTCGCTCACGGAGACGCCCATGGCGTCGGCGAGCTCTCGACGGCCCGAGAACATGGGCCGCTCGAATTGGGTGAACATGGCGAGTTGAAGCGCTGAAGCGGCCATCGCAAAACCTCCTGACGGTGCGAATCGGGCGGTGTCACTCACACGTTCGTGACACCACCCAATTCTAGAAACCCGCCAGGTTCTCACCAAGGTGATCGATGATCGTCATACGATATTTTTCGCCTACGGTGGCTTGTTGAAGGTTTTGCAGAAGGTGTGACATGCCACCCCCCGCGGCCCTCGCGCCCCCCGCGGCCCTCGCGCCCCCCGCGGCCCTCGCGCCCCCCGCGGCCCTCGCTGTCGCTCGTCCGCGGCCCCCCTGTACCTCACTGACGTTCGGGAGGGGGGCAGACCTGGCGTTGATTGGTCGGCTTTTGGCTCGCAGGGTGGCTTGTTGTGGGGCGTGCAGAAGGTGTGACAAGCCCCCCGCGCCTTCGGCGCTGCCCCCCGGAGTGGGGCGATCACGTGGCTTCTTGAACGTGGGTGTTTTGCACTTTGGAGCTTCGAGATCTGCAATGGGCTTCATGAGGGCGCCCACGCGAACCTCACCGCCCAAATCCTCGCCAGATCGCCCCCCGTTTTGGGGGGCAGTGCCGCAGGCACGGGGGGCATGCCACACGCTCTGCAAAACCCACAACAAGCCACCCTGCGAGCCAAAAACCGAGCACCCAACGCCAAGTCTGCCCCCCTCCTGAGGCGTAGCCGAAATACAGGGGGGCCGCGGACGAACGAGAGTGAGGGCCGCGGGGGGCGGCGTGCTGGGGACGCAATGCAGAAAAAAAGGCACATCCGTTTTGCCTGCCGTGTTCCTCTAACAGCATGGCGTGGGTCCTGGGCGTTCCGTTGCGTTTTGCCCGTATCAGAGGAGCGCGCGGCGATAACATTGCGCGTGGTCAATTGCTATGCTAACTCCAGTAATGGCAGAGATGATGCGATCCATATCGTGGGATAACTATCACCTCTGCGACCTGATACCGGGGTGACAACTCGACCAAAACGATCACCTCGCCATCAACACGACGCATCACCGAGAGTACCTGGATATGAAATATGTCACACCACGAGCCGCGATCTCACTCGCGGCGCTCTTGCTCGCCCTGACCTGGGCAGCCCCTTCTGCATTCGCTCAGGGAGATATGAGCTTTGGCGTCGATGAGGTCGAAGAAGGGACCGATGAGGGTGGCGACGGCGGCGATGGCGGAGAGGGTGATTTCTCCTTCACCGAAGAGGACGTCAATAACGGTGGCGATGATAGCAGCGCCATCGATGGGGGCTCGGACAAGAGCGGTACGGTGGCTGTGGTCGCTGTCCCCACGAGCGCCATCGACGAGGAGCAGCGCAAGCAGCTCCAGGATGCCCTCGACGAGTCGATGAAGCAGGTCAAGGATTACGACGTCCGGGGTCCCAGCGGTGTGCTCGGCGGACTCCGCGAGCGCGAGCCTGAGGTCTGCGCTCGCGAGACGATCTGTCTGGCAGGTGTCGGTGAGGAAGCTGGCGTCAACAAGATGGTCCTGGCGCGTATCACGAAAATCGGTGAGCAGTACCGCCTCGATATCGACTTCTTCGACGTCGACGAGCGCCTCTTCATCAAGTACGAGACCGTCGAAAACCTCGGCAGCGCGAACGCCGCGATCAAGGCCGTGGACCCGACGATCAAGACCCTGTTCAGCATCCGCGGTGACAAGGGCGGTCCGGTCGTCGAGGACAAGCCCAACAACCAGTGGATTCGTCCCGTCTTCGGGTACACCACCGCAGGTCTGGCGGTCGCCGGTTTCGTCGGCGGCGCGGTCTTTGGCAACCGCGCCAAGCAGGAGCGCGACGCGATCGTGAACGCCTCCAAGAACGACAGCGGCCAGTACACCGAGCAGACCCAAACCGACGCGCGCAACGACTTCAACGGCGCGCGCCGCACGGCCAACACGGCCAACGTCTTCTACGGTCTCGGCGTTGGGATGGCCGCCCTCAGCGTGGTCTTCTTCACGGTCGACTTCGGCAGCGACGTGGCGGACGAGGATGAGCTCAGCAAACGCACCATCCGCGACCTCAAGGTCGCTCCTGCCGTCACACGTGATGCCGCAGGCGTGGGCACCTTCTTCCGCTTCTGAGGCGGAACCTCGACGAATTGATTTTCAAGTGTTTCTCAAAGGTTGAATCGATATGTGGCGTACCTCTTCTGTTTCTCTCGGGCTCATGGCAGGCACTGTCTTCGCGCTCCTGTTTGTCGCTCAGAGCAGCTGCATCCTGAACGACGACTTCCTGCGCGTCTCCGACACCTTCACCTGTCAAAACAACGGTGATTGCGGCGAGCCTGGCTTCGAGTGTGATCCCTCCTCGCTGACCTGCAAACGCGCCACCGAGATCGTGCGTTGCACGGACATGGATGACGATGGGTTTGGCACCGGTGAAATCCGCGACGAGTGTCCCGAGCAGCTCGAGGACCCCAACGATAACGACCCTGATGTCTTCCCGGGCGCCGTCGAGCTTTGCGACACCAAGGACAACAACGGCGATGGTACCGTCGACGAGCCGCTCGACTGCTCCGCCGGTGGTGACCTCGATTGCTCCACCAAGCTGACGATCCCTCGCGCCAACACGTTCTTCTCGTGCGTGAACAACCAGTGCGTCTTGATCCCTGCAAACTCGGCGGGTGATTGCGCGGGCGTGACGTTGCCTTGCGTGGGCGGCATGTACGATGACACCGAGGCTGTCGCCAAGGGTTGCATCGCTCAGTGATGCGATGACTCAGAGCACTGGCAACGGCTTGTAGGCTCTCAATTCGTCAGCTTTTAGCCCGAGCCAACCCGTCGCCGCCGTGCTGTAGAGGTGCCGGAAGTCGACGTGGTGCTCGAGATCGCCACCTGCGAGATCCGTCAAAGAGGGGGCCTGCCCATGCAGGCCCCCTTTGATATTTCCACCCATCAAGAAATGCGGCGCGGCGGTGCCGTGATCGGTGCCCCTGCTCGCGTTCTGCGATGCTCTGCGCCCGAACTCCGAATACGTCATCACCAACGTGTCTGACCAACGCGAGTGCTTCACCAGGCTTTGCCTGAACGCCACGAGCGCCTCGTCCAACTGTTGCAAGAGCCTCGCGTGTTGTCCCTGCTGATTGGCGTGCGTGTCGAAGCTCCCGTGCGAGACGCGGATCACCATCACGGGCACATCTCCCACGATCAACCTGGCGGCGACCTCGAGCTCCTTGCCGAGTCGCGTCGATGGAAAGCTCACTCCCAGTGCGGGAGTCGTGGCGAGCTTCTCTTCGATGCCAGATGACGCGCGCAAGATCTCGCGTTGCGTGTCCAGGATGTGCATCAACGCGTCGTTCTCACTGCGCGCGTCTGTCGGTCGCAGTAACTTCTTCGAGGCGCGCGTCATCTGCTCCGGGTTGCTAAACGCCAGGATGTGAGGATCTCCTCGCATCGGCCCCGGATCTTGCTCCCCGACGCTGACGCCATCGAGCAACAGGTCACCCGAGCGCTTGTTGCCCATGGCGCGCGCGAGCCAGCCATCTTCGAGGAACTCGTCGCTTTTGGAGGCCGTCTCCCAGATCTCGATCGAGCGAAAATGCGATCTGTTCGGGTCGTCATAGCCCACGCCCTGCACGATCGCCATCTCGTCCTTTCTAAAGGATGCGTGCAACCCCTTGAGCGAGGGGTGCAGCCCGACCTTCTCGTCGAGCTTCAAGACCTCGTCTCTCTTTATCGCGATGCCTGGGCGCAACTTGTAGTAAGCCTGGTCCGCGAACGGCACGACGGTGTTCAAGCCATCGTTCCCGCCCTTGAGCTCGACGAGCACCAACACTCGCCGCTTACCCGGCGTGGCGAGTACATCGAATGGTGACATCATCACCATCGAGGTCAACCCGGCCATCTTCAAAAAGTGTCTGCGATCCATCTGGAATCTCCTTTTTTATCAGCATCTTGTCGGTCGGTGGCACGAGGCGAGGCGCGCTTTTTTAAAGCGCGCCTCGCCTCGTGAGCTGGCGACTCAACAGAGCTGGTATGTCGGGTCGAGCGCGAGCTGACGAGCCAGCTCGAAGGCGTCATCGGAAACATCGGCGATCGAATAAATCGGCTCCACGGGGACCACCGTGCGCTTTAGCAAGTCCGCGCGCTTTTTGGTGAGCTTTGCCTGCTTTGCGCCGAGCAGTGATTCCCATCCATCCTGGATCAACGCCGGGAAGTTCCCCGGGTCGCGGAACACCCGCGTCAAGATCTGCTGACGCATCAACAGCGAGTCCGAGGTGATCCAGGTCTTGCCGCCTGGCCATCCCTTGACGTTCGGGGGCTCGAAGATGTCCTGCCCGAGCCTTCGCGCGGTGCCCACGAGCGGAGATGTCTTTTCGAACTGCATTCGAAACAGTCGGAGCGTGCCGACGATGAGTTCGATGGGGCTCTTGATCAGGTTCCCTTGATGTTCGGCGCGATAGAACTCTTTGGAGGTCAGCAGCGCGCGCATCATCGCGGCGTTATCGTAGTCCGACTCGCGCCAGATTTTGGCGATGCGCTTGATCTCGGCGTCGTCTGGCTCTTCCGAGACAAACGCGCGCCACAACTTGCCGGTGATGTAGATCGAGGTCTGTGGTTTCTCGAGCAGTGTGTCCAGGATGTCTTGACCATCCAGCTTCCCGCTTTTTCCCATGAAGGTCTTCTCACCAGGGTCATGCGCGCCCTGCGCGAACCGAAACTTCCCGGTCTTTCGATCGAGCGTCCAGCCAGTGAAGGCTCGCGCGGCCTCCTTGATGTCAGCCTCGGTGTAGTGACCTTCTCCAAGCGTGAACAGCTCCAGTAATTCTCTGGCGAAGTTCTCGTTGGGTTTGCGGCGTCGGTTGGAGACATTATCCAGGTAAAGGATCATCGCAGGATCGCGCGCCACGCCAGCGAGCATCTCTCGAAAGCTCCCCAGCGCGTGCTTTCGCAGCATCATGTGCTGATTGTAAATCAGCACCGGGCTCTTCACCTTGGTCAGGCTCGAGGTGAAGTGATTGTGCCAGAAGAGCAGCATCTTCTCCTGGAGCGGTGAGGACGTGGCGACCATCTCTTGAAGCCACCATCCTTTGAGCTCCTGCGCGCGAACGATCGAGGTCTGCACGACCTCGCGCTTCATCTTCTGTTTGAGCTGCTCCTGTTTGGCAGGATCGGTCTCGGCCATGATCTCGCGTCTTCGCGAGCGCATCTCGAGCCTTGCGGGTGGAGAGCCGACAAAGCTTGGCGCTGCCGTCGCGGTCTTGCCGGTTTTCGCGTCTGCGATCAGCGCGTCGACGACATCCTTTGCCGAGCGTTTGGAGGTCGCCTCGATCTCCTCGTAGCTTCCGCCAAAGCCTGCGCGCGAGAGCAGGTGGCGCGCCGCCTCGAATCCCATCTTCCTGGCCATCAGCAAACTCCTCTTTGATCCTGGATATGCCCTCACCCGAGCTCACATGAAGTCTGTGAGATCAGGTGCTGGATGATAGGACGAGGAGGGTTTGCTTTTGCTTCAATCGTGGGTGAGCCAGGTCAGCACGGAGTCGTATTGGTCCGAGCGGATGGAGTGTTCGAAGAGCGATTTCCTCGCCGCCTTTAACGTCCCACTCCAGGCGCTGACCTCGTTGGGGAGAGGCGCGTTGGGGATATCCTCGCCGCGCCAGAGCGCGGCAGCGTAGGTGTTCCTGCCGAGCATCGTGTGCGGTCGTAACTTTGGCAAAAACTGCGGCGAGACGGAGCACCACTCGATCCGTCCTCGCCGCGAGTAGACGAGCGCGCAGGCGCGCTGTGTGATGCGCAAGAACTTGAGCGCCGTGGCCGTGAGCGACATGCGAAAGCGGTGCGCGAGCTCGGAGAGGTTGTCGATCGATGGATCATCCTCGGCTTCCTCCATCAGCGGAAGAAAGAGGCGATCTGGCATGAGCAACTGGCTGGCGAACGTGTTCGCCTCTCTCTCGGAGCCGTTGGTCTTGTACCAGGGGTGCGCGTCGGCGTTCGAGCAGAGGTGGAACTGATCGATCTCTTCATGGAGCAGGTAGTGTCCCAATTCGTGAGCGATGACAAAGCGCCACTTGCAGCTCTCGAGCGCGCCGGTGTCGACGACAACGAGGCCGACGTCAGGACCACGCAGCAGGTGGCCTTCGTGATCGTGCAGCGGCCTGTAGGTCACGAAGACGTCGTGGTAGGCCGCGATAAGTTCGATGTCCAGATCTTCCGGGGCTTGAATGCCCAGGCGATCCACCAACTCTTTGGCGCAGGCGATCGCGCGCTCGTTCGCGCCCGCGCTCGCTCTCGAGTGGGATCGGGGGAAGTTTGTCGCGTGCATCGAGCATCTCCCGAGAGGGTCCATATATCTCGCTCGATACTAAACATATTTTCATCGCTCTGGCCAGAAATCAATCGATCGGATCGAGCAGGTTGTGAAGGATGGACAGATCCTCGATCAGGGAGGCGAGCTCCTCGTCGGTGACCTCTTCAGGCGATTTGTTTCGAAAGTACGCCTGGATACGGCCTTCGGCGCCGGGCATCGAGCGTAGCCCATCGAGTTGCCGAAGCAGCCCGGCGCGATCTGCGCTGACCTGTCTCGCAGTCGTGGGCGGACGACGGGCGAGGATCTCTCTGGATCGATCGAGCTTCTTGCTCGCGCGCGCCTGCCACGAGAGCGGGCCGTTGGGTTTGGACTTGCGCGTGGCGAGCCGCGCGGCGCGCGCCTCCAGCTCGCTGGTGGAGAACCCGGCCTCTTCCAGCTCGGCCTCGATCGCCTCGAGCGAGACGCGCTCCGGGTGGAGCAAATCCTCGTCGAGTGATTCATCCATCAACGCCAGGATATGGTCCATCGATTCGAGCTTGTTGTTTTCGTCCGACATATCTCCATCCTCTTTGATGGGTTTCACGAGAGGTTCGCTTGCGCGAGCGTGTCACGCACCGCTGAAAAGTGGCGCTTGAGCCGACGGTTTGCCTTGTAGATCTCTGACACTGGGAGCGAGAGCGCTCGCGCTTGCTCCGCAGGTTTTTCGATCCCATCGAGCATCACGTCGAGCAGGGCGCCGAGCGTGGCATCCTGCTCGACGCGCTCGCGCAAAATGCCGATGACACGCGCGGTCTCCTCACGTTTCTCGAGCACGCGGTGCTGCGAAGGAGCAGTCCGCATGCGCTGTTGTAGGGTGTATGAGTCGAGCTCTCCGGTGACCTCGCGGTTGGTGGAGAACTTGCGCAAATGATTGCGGATCAACCCGTTGACCTGGCTCCCCAGAAACTCGAGCAGGGTAGGGTAACGCTCGCGATCCCAGTCGACGTATTGCTCGTCGAGGTGGCGTCGGATCGCCTCGAAGGCGAAATCCTCGGCCAGATCGCGGCGACCCATTCCCAGCCGATCGAGTCGGCGCCAGGCATAAAGCGTGAGTCGTTTGGCGACCTCGCTCCAGTCGATCACATCTTCTCTTATGGCTTCCTCGCTCACTTGCGCTCACCTCATCTTCTTTCACTTGAAGAAGTCACATCACAACAGAGGTAAAGCGTGGTCGAGATTTGCCGTCGAGACTAGCTTTTTTTGGGAGGGACGGTGATCGCGAAACGATCACCATATGTCGAGAGAGATCAGGAAGGGGGTGGCTTGTCTTCCTCGCCCGTGGAGGAGAGCTCTTCACGCAGCTTCTCGATCGCGCGCGCGTGCATCCGCGAGCACCACGACAGCGATAGCCCGAGGTCCTTCGCGATCACGGTCAGCGGCTCGTCGTAGTAGTGGTGGCGCTTGACCAGGATCTGTTCGTTCTCGTCCAGGATCTTGATCGCCGCCTCGAGCTTCTCGTTGCGCGCCTTCTTCTCGAGCTTGGTGTCCTGCGGAGGCTCCACCTCGCCGAGGATATCTTCCATGTCCGCCTGAGAGACCATCATGATGGTCAACACATCGCCGACCTTATCACTCACGCGCGAGATGCTCTCGCCGAGCGTCCTGGCGGCGGGCGCATCGGCGTTCGCCGCGTGCGTGGATTCGAGGTGCTCGTTGACCGCGGCGTAGTCGGCGATCTTGGTGCGTCGATCACGCGATGCCCAGCCTTCCTTGCGGCAACCGTCGAACATCGCGCCGCGGATGCGGTAATAGGCAAAGCTCGTGAAGGCGGTCTTGTTGTTCGGGTCGAAGCGGCGCCATGCGTCGAGCAACCCCTCCATCCCGTAGGCGATGATGTCCTCACGCTCGACGCGCAGCTTGAGCTTGCGCAACAGGTTGGTCGCGAGCCTCTCGACGTAGTCGGTGTACTTCTCGACAACCTCCGTCTCGGTCAGCTGACTGAGCGGCTTGTTTGCTTGTGAGTCGTGTTGATTCAAGCGATCTCCTCGCGCCCTGGATGATGTCGGGGCAGGTCCCTCGCGCGTATGAGGTAGACGAGCTGTCTAGATAGAGCTTCCCCAAGTATCACGCGCTTACACAGGAGGTCAACTCGATCGCCTGCCGGCGATGGGGCACGAGGTCAGATCTTGACCTCGACAAAGGCGCGGTCGCGCAAGCCCTGCATATAGGACTGGAGCTGGCGCTCGGTGGCGATCTGTCGAAGCTCGCCGCGGATCTCGTCCTTTCGCTCTTCGATGTCCGGGTTCTCGCGCTCCTCGATCTTGCTCACGAGGATCACGTGGTAGCCATACTTCGTGCGCACGATCTCGGAGAGACGGTTCTCCTCGAGCGTGAAGGCGGCGTTCTCGAAGTCCGCGTCCAACTCGCCACGTCGGTAGGTCCCGATCTTTCCGCCCGTCTTCGCGCTCGGGCCATCACTCTCCTGGCGCGCGACGTCCTCGAACTTCTCACCAGCGAGGATCCTATCGCGCACGACCTTGGCGCGCTGGAAGGCGGCCTGACGACCTTGAGGGGTGTCTTCGGAGGGGATGATGAGCACGTGACTGACCGTGATGTAGCGCTCCGTCAGGCTGAGCTCTCCGTAACGCTCGCGATAGCGCGCTTCGACCTCGGCGTCAGAGATCGAGACCTTGGCGCCGACCTTGAACTGGGTGACGCGCAGACGCAGCAAGTTCTGCCGCATCATCGCGCGGTAATCCGTGTAGTTCATCCCGTACTGTTCGATCGTCGCCTTGAACTGCTCCTCGCTCAAGCCTTGCTGCTGACGCGTGAAGGCGATCCATTGCTCGACCTCTTCGTCCGTGATCGAGAGCCCGAGCTTTGCCGCCTCTTGCAGGAGCAGCTTGCGCTCGATCAGGTCATCTAGCACTTGCCGATAGATCTTGGAGCGTCGCGTCGGGTCCTGGAGCAGGCTCGGGTCCATGCCGCGCTGGAGCATGAATGGCGTGGCGGCGATGCGCACGTCATAGAGCGTGATGATCTCGGCGTTGATGCGCGCGGCCACGCCATCGATGATGACCGCGTGTGCCTGCTCGGGCGCGGCGGTCATGATGGGGGCGGCGAGCGAGAGCGCGAGCACGAGGCGCGCGAGGATGCGATGTGGGGATGTATCGAACATGATCTCTTTCTTTCTTCCGAGCGAGAGCGGAGTCCTCGAAAACCAAAGCGGCCAACGTCCATGTGGGCCCCATCGAGGTAAGGTGCCCTATCACGGATTCTCTTGTTTGTCGCCCTGTTCGACGGGAACTTTGCCTTGATTCTTCATATCTTTGCCCTCGCCCTTTGCTGGCGCGAGATCGCGCACCGGTGATTTTTTCATCAGCGTTTTGTCCAGCATCTGGCTGTCCCCCTCGGGAGGCTCGATCTTTGCGAGGTTGTCCTTTTCGATCTCGATCTTTGCCTTGGCGCGCAGCTCTTCGATGAACTTCTCTCGCAGCGCCTTGCGGCGAGTCTCGTAGAGCTCCTGACGTATCTCGCCGGAGACGGCCTCGAGCGGTCGCGTGCGCTCGGGGCGTTTGTCCATCATCATCACGATGTGCCAGACCGATTCGTGCAAGTAGGGTTCGGTAAAGTCGCCGATGTTCTGGAGCTCGAAGACGCGCCTCGAGACCTCCTTGTTGTTGCGCAGCTTGTCGGCGGGCGGCAAGAAGCCGACATCGCCTCCCTTGGTGCTGAGCGCGCGTTCGATGGAGTGTCTGGCCGAGAGCTTGCGGAAGGCGAGGATACGCTTCTGGACATCGGGCTCTGATTTGCCCTGGACGAGCTCGGCGTGGATGTCCCTGGCGAACTTCTCGGTGCGCACCTTGAGCACGAGCGCGCGACGCTGCGGATCGGTGTGATAATCCGCGATGTGTTCGTTGTAGTATTTCGCGATCTCGGCCTCGGTGATGTCTCCTGGCGAGAGCTTCGAGCGCTCCTCTTCGATCAGGAGTCGGCGCACCATCACCTCTTTCATCTGATGGAGGACCTCCGGGTCCTCCTTGAGACCTCGGCGCTCGGCTTCATCCGCGAGGATCTCGAAGACGATGACCGACTGGAGCAGCTCTTCGCGCTGCGCGGTGGTCGAGTACCTGACTCTGGCATACGGCGCCATCCCCGAGATGCGACGCTCGAGGTCGCCCACAGAGATTTGCTCGCCATCGATCTTTGCGACGGGGAGCGCCTGGCGGCCATCACCCTGGAGCGCCTTCTTGCTCTGTTCGCTCACGTCTCCTTTCTGATCGGAGGGACGCTCCGGGGCGCAGCCGGCGGTCACGGCCAGCGCGAGGATAGCTGAGATAAGATGGATCTTGGACACGGTATCGGGCTCCTGAAGAACGAGATCGTTTCACGATCGGGTGCGTCGATCGCAGGCGGTGATGGTGGCCCTGGCGATGACATGCGTCAAGTCAGCGTGCAATTCGTGCAAAGTGATTGATTTTGTGTACCATAGAGGGTAAGTCCCGCTGCCAGCGTGGCGTGATAGGTAGCGATAACAAAACCTGTTCCACGCCACAAATGTTTGCGATTCGAATGCTCGCGCGATGGAGCGTGTCGGCGCCGCTTCTACTCGGCGCCCCGCGACAGTTCGCGCGACGTGATACAAGGGGTACAGATACATGAGCTACAAGAAGTGGATCCTGGGAGCCATGGCGCTCTCGCTCACTGCCGGAGCGACTGCTTGCGGCCCTGATGAGACAGGGACCGGCCAGGGCGGAAACAATCCGGTTATTCTCGACATGGGCGGAGGCAACAACTCGACGGACATGAACGTCCCCGAGGATATGAACGCTCCCGAGGATATGAACATGCCGCCAGACATGTCCTCTCCAGAGGACATGGCGATGCCCGACATGGGAACGCCCGAGGATATGAACATGCCCGTGGACATGGCGCCGACGCCGTGCACCAAGGACGGGGATTGTTCGGCACCTCAGCTCTGTGTCATCGACGCGATGACCGGGGACGCGACCTGTCAGGACCCCACCGGCACCAAGAACACCGGCGACGCGTGCGCGGATGGCAGCGAGTGCCGCTCCGGGCTTTGCTTTAACGGCGCGTGCGCGGCCCCCTGTACCACTGGCGCGGATTGCCCCAACGGCTTTGACTGCGAGACCAGCATGGTGCCGCTCGAGGGCGGCGGCAGCGCCGAGATCGCGGTATGCGTCGAGGCGGACAAGAACTGCCTCTCGAACGCGGCCTGCGATGATCCCGAGGTCTGCGTCGTCGATCGCACCGGAAACATGGCCGTGCTGACCTGTCAGGACCCTGTCCCTGGCGGCGAGGATCTCGGCGGGATGTGTTCGGCGGATGCGGACTGTCTCTCGGGGCTCTGCCTCGATGGGTTGTGCGCGCGTCCATGCGAGCGCCCCAACGATTGCTCCACCGACGGCTCCTTTATCTGTGAGCCGACGACGGTCTCGACCGGCGGTGGCGACGTGATGCTCAACGTCTGTAAGCCACGTCCTCCGCAGCAATGTCTCACCGACAGCAACTGCACCAACCCCGATCGCTGCGTGGCCTCGCGCTCTGCGACCGCGGTCGATTTCGCCTGCGGCGCGCCAAACGCTGGCGGCGGCGAGGGTGGCGCGGATTGTACGCAGGACAGCGAGTGCGCGCAGAACCTCTGCCTCGATGGCAAGTGCGCGAGCCCCTGTCAGCAAAACGGCGACTGCTCGGCGACCGACTACACCTGCGAGGTCGCAGAGGTTGACCTTGGAAACAACGCCACGGACACCGCGCAGGTTTGCGTGCCTCCGGTGGCGTGTGTGGAGAAGGGCGAGTGCAAGCTCACCGAGGAATGCTACGTGCGCCGCACCAACCAGGGTGTGGATCAGGTTTGTCGCCCAGGCAACGCTGGCGGCGGCCAGCTCGGTCAGGTCTGCACGCAGGACTCGGCATGCGCCGCGAACCTCTGCTACGACGGCCGCTTTGGCAAGGTCTGCTCGACCCCATGTAATGACAACAGCGATTGCCCCACGGCGGGTTACGCTTGCCTGACGGTGGATGTGGCTGCGGCGAACGGGACGACGACGAGCGCTCAAATCTGCGCGCCGACGCCTCCTCCCGCCTGCACCTCCAATGATGACTGTCAGTCGGGCACGACCTGCGCGATCGTCCCCAACACGGCGGGCACCGCGCTCGAGTCAGTCTGTATCCCGAGCACCGGCAAGCTCGCCACGGGCGTGGCGTGCAACGTGGACAATGATTGCGAGAGCCGCGTCTGCTTTAACGGCTCCTGCGGCGCGCCATGCGACAACACGAACCAGTGCGGCGTCAGCCAGGCGTGTGTGCAGAACACGGTGACC